>Ga0066187_1000089_pt1 | contig 43102 bp, 34 predicted proteins | sample WorMetexBAHAMAS1_FD_58706 | JGI IMG/M metagenome (GOLD analysis project Ga0066187, IMG submission 58706) | Marine gutless worms symbiont microbial communities from Max Planck institute for Marine Microbiology, Germany - Inanidrilus exumae... | ecosystem: Host-associated > Annelida > Digestive...
GGTTCCTGGATACTCGATACTGGTTTCTGGTTTCTGGATACTCGATACTGGTTTCTGGTTTCTGGATACTCGATACTGGTTTAGAACCGCGGTTAAGTTGTTTTGTTCCATCATCCAGTCAGGAACCAGCATCCAGTTACCAGCACCAGCTACCAATATCCAGAGGCCAGCACCCAGTACCCAGCATCGCTACGGCCCTATCCGGACAGTGTTTTGATCTCCTCCTCTGCGGTTCGCCTTGCCCACATGTCTGTTGCGAACAGATCGTCAAGGGAAGGATCCTTGATGAGTACATGCTTTTCCATCGTTCGACGGACCGTCTCGGGTATTCCAGCATACGGAATTTGCCGGTCCAGAAATGCGGCCACGGCGATCTCGTTGGACGCATTGAGCACCGCCGGCAGGGAATGACCGGTTTGGCATGCATCGAAGGCCATGGCAAGACAGGGAAACTTTTCAAAATCGGGAGCGCCAAATTCAAGGGCGCCGATGTCGGGGAAATCAGGTGCTGGCATCCCGATATCGAGCCGCTCCGGACAGGATAGGGCATAGGCAATAGCGCCCTTCATGTCCGGAACCCCCAACTGGGCGATGACCGATCCATCCTTGAATGCCACCATGGAGTGAACGATACTTCGCGGGTGGATCACCACCTGAATCCGATCTGTCGCCACACCAAAGAGCCAACTGGCCTCGATCACTTCGAGCCCCTTGTTCATCATAGTGGATGAGTCAATGGTGATCTTTCTGCCCATGGACCAGTTGGGATGGTTCAGTGCGTCCTCAACCGTTATTTCCTGAAACCGTTTTTTAGGCCATTTGCGGAATGGCCCCCCGGATCCGGTGAGAAGAATCCGTTCCATGTCTTGCCGTCGGTTCCCCGCTAAACACTGGAAAATCGCACTGTGTTCGCTGTCCACAGGATAGATGTTGACGCCGCTGTCTTTAGCGGCTTTCATCACCAGTTCTCCGGCCATGACAAGGGTTTCCTTATTGGCCAACGCGATATCCTTACCGGCAGAGATGGCATCCAGTGTGGGCTGAAGTCCGGCCGCACCGACCATGGCCGTAAGGACGATATCCGCTGCGCCGTGCGTCGCAGCGGCGCGATACCCCTCTTCGCCATGCAGAATCCGGACCGGGATACCGGCAGGCAGCCGTTGTTTCAACTCCTTTGCCAGTGACTCGGTATACACCACCGCAACATCCGGTCGATATTGTTCGATTTGGCGAGCCAATAGATCGATGCGCGATTTCGCGGCCAGCGCCACCACCGAAAACCGATCGGGAAATCGCTCGACGATGGTCAGAGCATTGGTACCGATGGATCCTGTGGAGCCCAGTATACTAATATTTTTCAATCTATCCCGCTTTCCCTTTAACAAACTGAAACGGTTTTAAATCGGCTCACCCGTTAGAATATGGGGACGGTTTCCCTGCCGAACTGATCTATATAGTAACAATCTTTGAATAAAATTCAAATGATCAGGAGCTGTTTGAAAAGATAGGCGACGGGTGCGGCAAACAGGAGGGCATCAATGCGATCCAGAATTCCGCCATGCCCCGGGAGGATATGGCCGGAGTCTTTGATGTTGCCCAATCGTTTGAATTGCGATTCGAACAGATCCCCCAGCTGCCCGGCGGCGCCTGCAACGACAAAAAAGAGCAGACTCCCGGCCCAAGGCAGATCCGGCAGAAAAAAACCCTTGATCAATGCACCAGCCAGAAGATTTCCCGCAAGACCGCCCAGAGCCCCCTCTACTGTCTTCCCGGGACTGACCTTTGGGCACAATTTATGCCGACCGTAGACCGATCCGATGTGATAGGCGCAAGTATCCCCTGCAAAAACCACTGCCAGAATGAGGAAGATCCATACCGTCCCTTCGGGTTCCGCCCGGATCCGTAGAAGAAGTGCAAAGGGAAGCAGAATATAAAGGATGCCGGTGGCCTGCAACAATAAGGTGTCGGTGCGGAAGCGATCCGGATCAAACCGAACAACGGCAAAAAACGCCAATCCAATGAGGCTGACAGCCAGAGCTCCCAGTACCCATTCTGCGGATCCGGCAGCAGCTGCCAATAGGATAAAAGGGGCGAAAAAATAGCTCAACAGGAGGGGGACGCCCTCTGCTGACAGGTGAGGGGCACTCAAGGCGATCTTATGATACTCCCGAAGCGCCAGGATGGACGCCACTGCGACCAGCAGGAAGAAGGCTTCACCGCCGGCCACGATGAGCAAAATGAGAAACGGCAGCGCAACGAGACCGGTTATCCAACGTTTCAGATGCATGGGTTCATGGGCTGACTTTACCGAATCGACGGTCGCGATTCTGATAATCCTGGATGATTTTGATAAATTCATCCCCGCTGAAATCGGGCCAAAGTGTGGGGGTGACGTATATTTCCGAATAGGCGATCTGCCACAACAAAAAATTACTGATTCGCATTTCGCCGCTGGTCCTGATCAAAAGGTCCGGATCCGGCATATCGGCCGTGTAAAGATGGGCGCCGATCGTCTCCTCGCTTAAGGCATCCGGGTGGATCTCACCGCTGGCGACCGATGCCGAAATGCGCTTGACCATCCTGAGAATTTCAGCCCGGCTGCCGTAGCTCAAGGCAAGGTTCAGGCACAAGGCGTCATTTTCCCGGGTGATTCGCATGGACTTTTCAAGGGCGGAACGAACGCTTTCGGGCAGCCTATCGATCTGCCCGATGACATTGAGACGTATGTTGTTGTCCTGCAGTTCTTGGATCTCCGATTTAAGGAACTTCTCGAGAAGGGTCATCAAAGCGGCCACTTCAATTTTCGACCGCTGCCAGTTTTCCGTGGAAAATGCGTAGAGGGTCAGGTATTGTATGCCGATTTCGCGGCAGGTTCTGACGATGGACCGGACGGTTTCAGAACCTTTTTCATGTCCCATAATCCGATTTAACAAACGCTTCTTCGCCCATCTGCCGTTTCCGTCCATGATCACCGCCACGTGGCGGGGCAATTTTTCCGGATCAAGATGAATGGCTTCCGAATCGGCGGGATTAGAATTCAAGGATCTCCTTTTCCTTGTCTTTGAACACTTCGTCTATTTTTTTGATGTGCTCGTCCGTGATTTTCTGAACCTGATCCTGGGCCTTGAATGCGTCATCCTCCGAGATATCTCCATCTTTTTTCAATGATTTCAACATTTCGTTGGAATCCCGGCGAATATTCCGAACCGCGATTTTGTAGTCCTCACTGATCTTCTGAATTACTTTGACCAGTTCTTTGCGACGCTCTTCCGTTAAGGGAGGGATAGAGATCCGTATCAGTTTTCCGTCACTTGAAGGGGTTAGGCCCAGATCCGATTTGAGAATGGCCTTTTCAATGTCCTTGATGACGCTGACATCCCAGGGTTGAATCATAATCAGCCGGCTTTCTGGGACAGAAAGAGAGGCCATCTGATTCAAAGGTGTGGGGGTGCCATAATAATCCACCCGAATCCCATCCATGATGCTCAATGAGGCTCTTCCGGTGCGAACCCGTTTCAGTTCGTTGCCCAGGGCATCTAGAGATTTTCCCATCCTTTCTCTCGTATCCTGATAGATATCGTCAATCATAGCGCTGCACCATCCTCTTTGGGTGGGTGTGAACTAACACACCCGGATCATTTATTGCTGATCCACGTTCCGATCTGCTTCCCACAAATCACCCCGTGGATATTTCTCGGATCTTTGAGGTTGAAGATGACCAGTGGCAACTCATTGTCCATCGCCAGGGAAATGGCCGTCATATCCATCGCCTTGAGTTGTCTTTCCAATACCTCCATGTAGCTGATCCGCTCGATAAAAACCGCATCATCGTTCTTTTCAGGGTCGGCGTCGTAAAGTCCGTCCACTTTTGTCGCCTTCAGGAGAATCTGGGCATGAATTTCCTGCGCTCTCAATACTGCAGCGGTATCGGTGGTAAAATAGGGATTTCCGGTACCGGCGGCAAAGATCACCACCCGCCCTCTTTCCAGATGCCGAACCGCCCGCCTCAAAATATAGGGCTCCGCCACTTCGTGCATGGAGATGGCGGACTGCACACGGGTCTGCAGCCCCAGCTTCTCTAAAGCGTCTTGCAGCGCAAGGGAGTTGATCACCGTCGCCAGCATCCCCATATGGTCGGCAGAGGCGCGATCCATGCCGTAGGAACTGGCGGCAATCCCCCTGAAAATGTTACCCCCCCCGACCACAACGGCGGTTTCGACCCCGAGTTCAGCCACAGAAAGGATTTCCTGGGCCACGTATTTGATCATCTCCGGTTCGATTCCGAAGCTTTGATCACCCATGAGCGCCTCTCCGCTCAACTTGATAACGACCCGCTTAAATCGGGGGGAGGTCATCTCTATTACTCTCCTACCTGAAATCTGACAAATCGTTTGATGGTAATGTTTTCACCAATCTTGGCAATCAGTTCGTTCATCAGATCGGCAACGGAAATATCGGGATCACGGACATAGGCCTGGTTCATCAGGCAGTTCTCCTTATAGAACTTATTCAGCTTGCCTTCGGCAATCTTGTCGATGATGTTGTCCGGTTTCCCCAGCTCCTTCGCCTGGGCGCGGTAAATATCCATTTCCCGCTGGACCACCTCTTCCGTTACATCTTCCGGGTTGACCGCCACCGGATTGGTTGCGGCGATCTGCATGGCGACATTTTTGGCAAACTCTTGAAAATCATCGTTCTTGGCCACAAAGTCCGTTTCGCAATTCACTTCCACCAACACACCCAGTTTTCCACCCATATGGATGTAGGATTGAATCACCCCTTCGCTCATGGCACGTCCTGCGCGTTTGGCAGCCGTAGCCAGCCCTTTTTTGCGCAAAAAATCAACCGCTTTACTCATATCTCCATCGCACTCGGTGAGTGCCTCTTTACAGTCCATGATACCGGCTCCGGTTTTTTCCCGAAGCTGTTTGACTTGACCCGCGCTGATTGTCGGCATAGTTATTCTCCTGTTGTCTCCGCTTCTTTCCCTTCTTCGGCCGAATTCTCGACAGCAGCTCCAGCCTCAACCGGGGTTGATCTTTTGATAATCTCCACAACCGGACCGTCGGTTCCATCGGATATCACTTTTCGCTCACCCGGTTTCAGATCCGCCTTGGCCGCTTCGAGTTCGCTTTCCGGCTCCTCGGCCTTGTCCGCCTCCGCCCGTCGTTTTTCTGCCAACCGCTCTTTTCCATCAATACAGGCATCGGCTATCTTTGACGATATCAGTCGAATCGCACGAATGGCATCATCGTTCCCCGGAATGATATAATCGATCTCGTCCGGATTGCAATTGGTGTCCACGATCGCCACGATGGGAATACCCAGGCGTCGGCCTTCCCGAACGGCAATGGCCTCGTTTTTGGGATCCACGATGAAAATGGCGCCGGGCAGACGGCCCATATCCCGGATCCCGCCAAGGGTGTTATCGAGTTTGACGCGCTCCTTTCCCAGCTTCAAACGCTCCTTCTTGGGAAACATTTCGATGGAACCGTCATTCTCTATGGTATTGAGGTAGTTGAGTCGGTCGATGCTCTTTTTGATCGTCTGGAAATTGGTGAGCATGCCACCCAGCCACCGATTGTGGACATAAAACATCTCACATCGGTTGGACTCTTCGTAAATTGATTCGCGGGCCTGTTTTTTAGTTCCCACAAAAAGCACGGAACGGCCGTTTGCCACCGTATCCACGATGAAGTTATAGGCCGATTTGAACATTCTGACGGTTTTTTGAAGATCTATGATATAGATCCCGTTACGCGCTCCGAAAATGTAAGGCTTCATTTTCGGATTCCACCGTTTGGTCTGGTGCCCGAAGTGAACTCCCGCCTCTAGGAGTTGCTTCATTGTGATGTACGCCATTTTTTTCTCCTTTACTTGGGTTTGGCCTCCGCCACCATCTATCCCGCATTCGACCCCAACCGTTGGGGCACCCGAAAACAGGTCCGGCGGCGTGAGAAATTTTTAAACGAATATAGATAACAGAATCGGGATTTACCTGCAAGATTTTTTTGCCTCAATCCAGCAAAGCAAACAGGCAACCGATGGTGATCAACTGCATGCAGTCATCTTCGTGTCATCTGGACCACACGATCGATTCCACAGTAATCCTTGAAAAACAATATGTTACCATATCTGCCCGTCTCGACGGCAATTGTCCGAACCGATTCTTTCTGGTCATGCCCGATTTCCAGGAGCAATCCCCCCCCTGGATTCAAAAATAGATGGGCCCTTAGAATGATATGCCGGATGGCATCAAGCCCGTCATGCCCGCCATCCAGGGCGGCTTTGGGTTCAAACCAGACAATTTCCGGCTGCAATCCGTCGATGTCCCCCCTTTTGATGTAGGGGGGATTGGACAGGATCAGGTCAAATTTTCCTCCCGACCGGGAAAGGGGCCCAAACCAGTCTCCCGAAAAAAAATGGACCGCGCTTTCCGGATCGTGGATCCGGGCGTTCTCAAGAGCAACGGCGAGTGCGCCCAGGGAACGGTCGGAAGCATAATATCGATGCCCGGAGCACGCTGAGGCAATGGACAAGATGACGGCACCCGAACCGGTTCCCAGTTCGAGTATGCGCAGACTGTAGTTTGAACCTTTCGGGTTCTCCATGTCCGAAAGGAAAGCCAGTGCGTTTTCGACCAGCCTTTCGGTTTCGGGCCGTGGAATCAGCACATCCGGCGTGACTTTCAGATCCAGATCCCAAAATCCCTTCGCACCGGTGATATAGGCCACCGGTTCCCGTCGCACGCGTCTTTTGATCAGGGATTTGAATCGAGACAACTCGGTTTCGTTAAGCGGTTTGTCAAATTGAGTGTAGAGTTCCAGGCGACTTTGGTTCAGGCAGTGAGACAGCAGGGTCTCGGCCGTGGCCCTGGGACTGTCGACCCGGCGACCTTGGAAATATTCGGCCGACCAGGTAAGGAGCTTTTGGATGGTCCACTGGTGCATCACCCACCTTGATTTTGAAACCGGCTCAAGGGCCACTGTTTTCCGACTCGCCGGATTGAAGTGCCTGGGTTTGGTAGTAGGTTTTCAGAGGGTCGATGACCGGATCGATTTCACCGGCCATGATCTGTTCCAGTTTGTACAGGGTCAACCCGATGCGATGGTCGGTTACCCTGCCCTGGGGATAATTATAGGTCCGGATCCGCTCGCTCCGATCTCCAGTCCCCACCTGATTCCGTCGATCCTCTGAGCGCTTGGATTCCTGTTCCTGGATCATGGCATCGAGAAGGCGCGACCGCAGCACTTTCATGGCCTTGTTTTTATTCTTCAGCTGTGACTTTTCATCCTGACATGTCACCACCAGACCGGTGGGTAGATGGGTGATCCGTACGGCGGAATCGGTGGTATTGACGCTTTGACCGCCAGGACCGGTGGATCGGAAGACATCCACTTTAATTTCGTTGGGGTCGATCTGGATATCCACCTCCTCCGCCTCCGGCAGAACCGCGACGGTGACGGCCGAAGTGTGGATGCGACCCTGGGCTTCGGTGGACGGCACCCGTTGGACCCGATGCGTACCGCTTTCATATTTGAATGAACTGAAGGCGCCGCTTCCATTGACAGTGGCAATGATCTCCTTGAAGCCACCGACGCCGGTGGGATGGTGCGCCAGTATCTCCACCTTCCAGTTCCGGCTTTCTGCAAACCGGCTGTACATTCGGAACAGATCTCCGGCAAAAAGTCCGGCCTCTTCGCCGCCGGTGCCGGCCCGAATCTCGAGGATCACATTTTTCCCATCATTGGGATCCTTCGGCAGAAGCAGTTTTTTAAGCTCCGCTTCCAGGGCCAGTTTCTGCTCATTTAAGGATTCCACTTCGACCTTTGCCAGATCCTTGATTTCGGGATCGCTGTCTTTTAGGAGCTCCTCTCCATCTGCAATATCGTCGAGCACCTGTTTGTACTCCCTGAATACAGTAACGACCTTCTGCAGTTCCGAATGCTCCCGGCTACACTTCTGGTAGAAATCCCGGTCTTTAAATATATCCGGATCGCTCAATCTGGTTTCAAGTTCAAGAAATCTCTTTTCAACGCCTTTCAGCTTCTCAAACATTTGTCCGTTGGCCTGTTCCCGGTTTAATGATGGAAAAATCCGGCGCCCTCATCAAGAATAGAGGGTAAACCGGTTCAAAAAAGCTGTTCGTTATTTACTTGTTACGAAAACGATCGATACCGTCTTCCGTGCGATCTGCGGATAAGGGGCTTTGACGCGACCGGGTCGAGGGCTCAAACCGCAAGATTGATTCATTCCGGGCAGTTTGAACAACCGGATCGATTGGAATAGAAAACGAATATGCGGCTCGGGATTGGCACAAACAATCAGGCCCGCTAAAAACGGGGGCTTCCAGATCGGTGAATGGCCTAAGTCTCCGTTCGGGAATTCGGTGATCGCGTCAATGGGATGGGATTAACCGGCAGCCTCCGGTTTTTGAAATTTTTCATATTTTTTTCGGAAACGCTCGATCCTTCCCGCCGTATCCACCAATTTTTGCTTACCGGTGAAAAAGGGGTGGCATTTCCCGCAGATCTCAACCCGAATGTCCTGTTTTGTGGAACCGGCCTCTATCTCGTTGCCGCAGGCGCATTTGATTACGGTATTGGAATACTCTGGATGAATATCCGGTTTCATATTGATGTATCTCCCTGCTAATTTATGGTATTTCAGTACAACCCTTTCGGATCCAACCACCCGAAAAAAATCCGAAATCGGTGACCGATGTTCGGATTTATCACCCTCAGGCAGTAATGGTTACGCATTCATCGCGTTAAGGAAATCTTGATTATCCTCTGTGCCATTCATTTTGTCAAGCAAAAATTCCAAACTGTCCACAGGGTTCAAAGAGGTCAGCAGTTTTCTCAAAATCCATACTCGGTTCAGTGTATCCTCGGGCAGGAGCAGTTCCTCTTTCCGTGTACCCGATTTCTTGATATCGATGGCTGGGAACACCCGTTTGTCTGCCAATCGCCGGTCTAGCTGAATCTCGAGGTTACCGGTCCCCTTGAACTCTTCGAAAATCACCTCATCCATCCGGCTGCCGGTATCGATAAGTGCCGTTGCAATGATGGTCAGGCTTCCGCCCTCCTCTATGTTGCGAGCAGCACCGAAAAACCGTTTGGGCCTCTGGAGTGCATTCGAGTCCACACCACCGGACAAAATTTTGCCGCTGGGCGGCATGACCGAGTTGTAGGCGCGAGCCAGCCGGGTGATGCTATCCAGCAAGATCACCACATCCCGCTTGTGTTCCACCAGCCGTTTTGCCTTTTCGATGACCATTTCGGCCACCTGTACGTGTCTTTCGGCCGGTTCGTCAAAGGTGGAACTGATCACCTCTCCTTTGACGGATCTCGCCATGTCGGTCACCTCCTCCGGCCGTTCGTCAATGAGAAGAACAAAGAGGATAATATCCTTGTGATTGGCCGTAATACTGTTGGCCACAGCCTGTAGCAACATGGTTTTACCCGATCTTGGCGGAGATACAATGAGCCCGCGCTGGCCAAATCCGATGGGCGTCATCAAATCCATGATTCGGGTGGAATAGTTTTCGGAATCGGTTTCGAGATTCGTTTTGCGATCCGGGTACAAAGGCGTCAGATTATCGAACAAAATCTTTTCCCGGGCGATCTCGGGATCTTCATAATTGACGGCCTCCACTTTGAGCAGGGCGAAATAGCGCTCGGTTTCCTTGGGCTGCCGGATCTGTCCGGAAACGGTATCGCCGGTTCTCAAATTGAAACGTCTAATTTGGGACGGAGAGACATAGATGTCATCAGGCCCCGGCAAATAGTTAGAATCGGGGGATCTCAAAAACCCAAATCCGTCGGGAAGGATTTCCAACGTACCGACACCGAATATCAGGCCGTTTTTCTCAATCTGATGCTGAAGCAATGCAAAAATAAGCTCCTGTTTGCGCATCCCGGCGATACCTTCGATTTTGAATTTCTTGGCCATCTGTGCCAGCTGGCTGACCTTTTTTTCCTTTAGCTCAGAAATGTTCATTCAACTTTACCCCGCTCCCTATTCAGTTATGGTGTCCGCATGAGACTGACTCGAAGCTTATCATGCGTTAAAATGTCAAGATATTTATATCAGATGAAATTCTCAGGGCCAGATATGCTGGTGCCGTCCGTTGGTGTCAAAGATTAGGATCGAATCCTCGCCTGATGGTTAAGTAGCCGTTCAGTAAATTTAGCCTACACCTAATGTTTGGATAACGTCAGAACCGGTAACTAATTGGTTGAAAAATGGAGGAATATGAACGATCTGTGATCTTATTCGAAGAATTTATTTTGTAATTGAGTATTTTCTCCTGCTGGGGGGCTCCAGGCCACGATCTGAATTACAATCAAGGTATATCATGTTTATTTTTCTGTCAAGCGCTTTCAACCAATCCGAAAGGCGTTCAATTGCGACTGTTCAATGGCGGCTTCGTATGGCATGATGAAACTAAGAATCGTTGTAATGATGATTTGTTGCAACCTGGCGATTGCTGCAAAAACCGGCGAATAGAGATGGCCCAAAATCCCAAAAAAATCCTGGATGCCCTGTTCAGACCCCTTCCAAAAATTTCCGGCACCTATGCCGTCGGCGGATCGATCCGGGATGCAATGCTGGGCCGCCCACCGGTGGATTTTGATGTGGTGGTATCGGGAGATGCCCACCGATACGCCCGTCAATTGGCAAGGAAGGGGCATCTGGTGATCCTGGGTAAAAAGGCGCATCGACTCTATCGTGTTTTTTTGGAAGACCGAACCGTGGACATTCAACCGGTGTCGGGTCCCACCATCGAAGCAGATCTCCTCTCAAGAGATTTTACTATAAATGCGATGGCTTACGATCTTGGATCCCGCGAATTCATTGACACCGTGGCGGCGGTGGACGACCTTGAAAATGGAATTCTACGCATGGTATCGGAGCCTGCTTTTAACGCGGATCCCCTCCGGTTGATCAGAGCTTATCGAATCGCCGCAGAGCTCGGGTTCGAGATAGATGACGGAACCTCCTTAGCAATCACCCGGCACGCAGGAAGGTTGGCATCCGTGGCCGGGGAGCGGATCCGGCATGAATGGTTGAGGCTGCTCAAATCCCCCCTATCCTGGCGATATCTTCAAGGGATGGCGGACTCGGGATTGCTGTTTGCCCTATTTCCGGAACTGGCGGCGCTCAACGCCTGCACCCAGGATAAACGACATCGCTTTAACGTCTTTGGCCACACAATGGCCGCCTACCGCCATATAGAAAGCCTGCTCCACCCTCCCCGTGGCTCATCGGCCAGTTTTGCCAAATCAGCCGGAAAGGCGACGCCACCGATGCGTAAAGCCTTGCTTAAATATTCGCTGCTCCTGCACGATATCGGCAAGCCGGCTGCAAAACAGGTCGCGGACGGAGGAATTGTCCATTTCCATGGCCATGACAAAAGGGGGGCGCAAATGGCAGAATCCATCTGCAGGAGAATGAAGATGAGCCGCGTTGAAACCGGATACATCTGCTTTCTGGTTGCCCGGCATCTTTATCCCATGATGCTGCACACAGAGGCGTCAAAGGGTGTTCTCACCCGAAAAGGCAGAACCCGCTTTTTTATCAAATGCGGAGAGAAGGCATCGGATCTTTTACTCCTGAGTTTGGCGGACCGATTGGGAAAAGATACCCGTAACGGCGAGGATGTAGAAGACTTCACCCGTTTTGTGGAGAAGATGCTCGGCCGTGATGAACCATTGTTCCGTAAGGCCCAGAAAAAACCGCCCCTTGTAACCGGCCGCGACCTCATCACCCAATTCGGCCTCTCTCCATCTCCGGTCATCGGCCGCATTCTCTCATGTGTAGAGGAAAACCGGCTATCGGGCCAGGTGACAGATCGAAAGGCGGCATTGGACCTGGCGGCTTCCTGCCTCAAAACCTTCACGCAAAAAGGTCCTGCTATGTAAATTGCAGGGCCTTTGCAAACAGTCTCAGTAATACGTCTGTTTGGTGTCTGTCCGGAAATGGTAGTCCCGCCAGAGCGGGATTGGTTCCTGGCAAGGATCGAAGGAGTTTTCAACCCTAACAATCGCAAGGCGAATGCTTGCTCATGGAATAGCCTGCTATTTCTAGGATTGAAAACGACCGAGGACACCGCCAGGAACCGAAAGATGCCGTTTCCGGATGGGTACTATTTGAACTTGTCCAGTGCTGCGAAAATACTGTCCCGGATCTCCTCCACTTTGCCGACGCCTTCGATACCGACATAAGTGGGTGCAACGGCTTCTCCTGAACTCTCCCAATCTTTGTAATATCCAATCAGCGGTTCGGTTTGGGCGTGGTAGACGTCCAGCCGCTTTTTGACGGTTTCTTCCTGATCGTCATCCCGCTGGATTAGGGATTCCCCGGTGACGTCATCCTTGCCCTCTTCCTTGGGTGGATTGAAAACGATGTGGTAGGTCCTGCCGCTTGCAAGATGGACCCGGCGGCCGCTCATCCGCTTAATAATTTCCTCGTCGGGTACGTCGATATCGACCACCGCGTCGATGGGAACGCCCGCGTCTTTCATGGCGTCCGCCTGGGGGATCGTTCGGGGAAATCCATCGAACAGAAAACCGTTTTCACAATCGGACTCCTGGATCCGGTCTTTCACCAGACCGATAATCACATCATCCGAGACGAGGGCGCCGGCATCCATCAGTTCTTTGGCCTTTTTGCCCAGCTCTGTTCCTGCCTTGACGGCGGCACGAAGCATGTCGCCGGTTGAAATTTGCGGGATACCGTATTGCTCTTTAATATAATTGGCCTGGGTGCCCTTGCCGGCCCCGGGCCCGCCCAATAAGATCAGCCGCATACCCTACCTCCTTTTTCCTTTTATTTATGGATTCAGTACCAATTGTAAGTATCTTCGAAGAAGCGGAAATCATCGGTTTTTTCCGGCAGCAATATGACGGAATGGCTGGGGAGTGTCAAGATATTTAAAAAAATCGATTGGACAATACCGGCTTTTTTTCATCAAAATACAATTTCCTCTTGCCAGGTGCGCTATATTCAGCTATAAGATGCGTTTTACGATTTTAAGGATTTCCGTGAGGTTGGCGGGTGCTGCTTGATCCAAATCTGGGATGGGCTGCAAACCCCTTCCACTGGAAACCAACCACTTCGTGTGCAAAGGGGGCGAGACGTTTGAAGGAAATTCAAGTCAGGGTAATCGACAACGACCTTGAAAAAGCGATGCGGATCTTGAAGAAAAAGATCCAGAACGACGGTCTTTTCAAGAGGCTCAAGCTTAAAAAAAGCTATGAAAAACCCAGTGAGTTTAAACGGCGAAAACAGCGCGAAGCGTTGAGACGCCAAAGAATTGCCGCTGCACGGGCCAGGCGCTATCGCTAACGGCCCCGTGCAATAGAACACCCGGCAGGAAAAATTTCCGAGCCGGGTTTTTTATGCCCATGGAAACGGATCTCACCTACCAATCCTGTCTGGAAACCATGTATGGATTCAGGCGTTTTGGCATCAAGCTGGGGCTCTCCACCATCTCCAGCATTCTCGAAGGCTTGGGAAATCCCCATCATCGATATGCCGCCATCCATATCGCCGGAACCAATGGAAAGGGATCCGTTGCGTCGACACTTTCGGCCATCCTGGAATCGGCCGGCTACAAAGTGGGGCTATACACGTCACCCCATCTGGTAAGCTTCAACGAAAGGATCTGCGTCAACGGACGATCCATCTCCAACGCCCAGGTGGTAGACGCCTATCAGGCAGTCAAGTCGATTCATCACGGTAAACGGGAACCCACATTCTTCGAGTTCGCAACCGCCATGGCGCTTTACGAATTCCACCGCCAAAATGTGGATTGGGCGATCGTCGAAACCGGTATGGGAGGCCGTCTAGATGCTACAAACGTCCTTCAACCGGCCGTTTGTGTCATTACGAACCTTTCGGTGGAACACAAAGAATACCTGGGCAACACCATTACAAAAATCGCATTTGAAAAGGGTGGGATCATTAAACCGGGGGTACCGGTGGTGACTGGTGTTCGCCAAAAAAATGCGTTGGCCGTGCTCAAAAAAATAGCAGAAGGAAATCACGCCCCTCTGCTTCGCCGGGGGGAGACCTTCAAGTACCGCACCCTTTCCGGGAACACTTTCAACTACTATGGTGTCAATCAAGTCATACGCGATCTGCGGCCCCGTCTGGTCGGAAAGCACCAGGTGGAAAACGCCGCAATTTCCGTCGCAGTGTGCGAGTCATTGAACATGGACCAGAAGGCCCACATCCCGGTGGCCGCTATCCGGAATGGGCTGGCGGAAACCCGATGGCCCGGCCGGCTGGAGATCGTCTCCGAATCCCCCTTTGTCATTCTGGATGGCGCCCATAACCTTGTAGCGGCAAGGAAACTGGCCGATTACCTGAAAACGGGCATCAAAGGGCGCGACATCGTATTGGTTGTCGGCATCCTGGACGACAAACCCTACAACGCCATGCTCGCGAGTCTCGTTCCCAGGGCAAAGCGCGTCATCCTCACCCGGCCCACCATTGCAAGGGCTCTCGAACCCGAGGCGCTCTTTGCCGAAGCCAAAAAATGGGCGGACGATGTCACCATTGTTCGAAACGTCAGCCAGGCGGTCCAGCGTGCCGTCGAAACTGCCGGAGAAAGTGAGGCTGTCTGCGTTGCGGGTTCTCTGTATGTGGTGGGAGAAGCCAAAACGGCCCTTGAAAAAGTCCTTCCGACCCGCAGATTTGAATCGTCTTGACATCCGCCGGTAGATCGCCTAATAACACTACCCGGCGTCTTTTGCGCCCGTAGCCCAGGGGATAGGGCGTCAGCCTCCGGAGCTGAAGATCGCAGGTTCGAATCCTGCCGGGCGTACCAATAAAACACAAGGAAAGGGGTTCACTTATGAATGAGCCCCTTTTTTTTGTCTGACCCCAATAGGATGGGATCCGATGAAGCTTGCCACTCCCAAAACATGTTTGGTTAGGGATGTTTCCACCCGCTTTAGCGATTGCCTGCGCACGCAAAAGGTCGACATCGACCTTGAAACGGCCCGGATGCAGCATTCCGTCTACTGCCAACTGTTGGATCGATTGGTTGGAAAGGTGGTGGTCGTGCCGCAGAGCGATGATCATCCCGACTGCAGTTATATTGAGGACACGGCCGTTGTGATCAATCGCCATGCCGTGATCACCCGGCCTGGCGCACCGTCTCGCCGGGGAGAGGTGGAAGCGGTGGCAGACGTTCTATCCGGGTGGTGCCGGATTCACCGGATGAAGTCCCCGGCCCTTATGGATGGGGGGGATGTGATGCGTGTCGGTGAGACCCTGATAGTGGGTATTTCCGAACGGACCAACAAAGAAGGCGTCGCGTTTCTCCAAAACATCGCTTCCATGGAGGGGGTCCGTGTACTGCCTGTTCCTTTGCGAAAAGGTCTCCACCTGAAATCGGCGTGCACCATGATAGATGACCGGACAGCGATCTACAATCCTGAAATGATCGATCCCAAAAGCATGCAACCCCTTAATGTCACCTGGCTGCCGGCACCGGAACCCGTGGGCGCCAATGTCCTGGCCCTCGGGCCCGATGTGGTCGTGTCGCAGGATGCACAAAAAACGGTTGGAATGCTGAAGGCGAGGGGATATTGCATCCACCCTGTGAGTGTGACCGAATTCCACAAAGGAGATGGCGCCCTCACCTGTCTCTCCATCCGCATTCCTGCTGAAAAATCCTGGTGCTGCTGAACTTGTGCCCGTCCAGAAATAGGGATTTCTGCGTGAGATCAAAGAGGGCGTCAGATTTAACCCGAAGGAATAGCTTGCTATTTTGAGGAGTTAAATCATGGGGCCCGACGCCGATATCGCGGAAAAAGACCATTTATGGATGGGGACTAAACTTGCAATTGGGGGTGGCTATGATTATTGTAAATTGCCATGAAAGCACGCAACGAAAAAATACCCAATCCCAAAGATCTGGAGAAAGAGATCGGCGATTTTCTGTCCAAGAAATTTGGAGACAACGTCAAGATCGTATCTCCTTTGGTGCTCCCGGAACAGTCAGAAAAAGATCCGCCCCCATCCAAAAAAAAACCACCTAAAAAACTCCAGTTCGATATGAAGCCGGAAGAGCTCATCGCCTACCTGGATCGGTACGTGGTTCGGCAGGAGGCGGCAAAGGCGGTTTTGGCCACCAAAATATGCACCCATTTCAACCGGATCATGCATGCTGAAAATAAACCGGAAGCGATCGGGGAGATGGTGGGTGCCATCAAGAGCAACGTGTTGATGATCGGCCCTACCGGGGTCGGAAAAACCTATATCATCAAATTGATCGCCCATAAACTGGGGGTACCGTTCGTCAAGGGCGATGCCACGAAATTCAGCGAAACCGGGTATGTGGGCGGCGACGTGGAAGATCTCATCCGTGACCTGGTGAGAGAAGCCGACGACGACATTGAATTGGCACAATACGGGATCGTCTATATCGATGAAATCGACAAAATCGCGTCCAGCCGCAACCTCGTCGGAGCGGATGTGTCCCGCACCGGGGTTCAGAGGGCCCTGCTCAAACCGATGGAGGAGACCGAGGTTGATCTGAAAGTGCCCCACGATCCCATCTCGATGTTTCAGGAGATCGAACGATATCGGAAATCCGGAAGCCGCGACAAACGCACCGTCAATACCAAAAACATCCTGTTCATTATGAGCGGCGCATTTTCCGAGCTGAACGAAATCATCAAAAAGCGAATCTCCCGTCAAACCATCGGGTTCGGCGCCAGTATCAAATCCAAAGAGGATCCGTCGGACATCCTAAAAGAGGTTCGATCGGAGGACCTGATCCAGTTTGGTTTTGAATCGGAATTTGTAGGACGGTTACCGGTGAGAACCGTTTTTGAGAGATTGACCCAAAAGGATCTCCATCAGATTTTGAAAAATCCGAACAATCCGGTCATCCTGGGTAAAAAACTGGATTTTGCCGCCTATGGCATCGACATCAAATTTGAAGATGATGCCCTTGCGATGCTGGCAGAAAAGGCCGCGGAAGAGAACACCGGTGCAAGAGGGCTGGTCAGCGCGGTGGAAAAGGCGTTGCTCGATTTTGAGAAACGATTGCCGACCGTCAGTCCCGATTGCTTTCCGGTCACGACCCGAGTCATCCAGAACCCAGAAAAGGCGATGGCGGAACTGTTTGAAGATCCGGATACAGAAGCGGTGAACAAACAGTTCAAGCAACTGGTGACCGATGAAAAGCGGAATATCCGCGAATATCTTTCGTCCAATTCCGAAAATCTCGCCCATCTTCACAACCTGACCATGACACCCTCCCGCATGGACATCATCGCTGCATCCTATACACGGGAACCCATGGATATCGGGAAGGTGATCAAAAAGATCAAATCCTATTACGACGATATCAAAAAGATCGAGCTTTACTTCTTCAAAAGCTATGATATCAACATGGTGCTTGAGGAAGGCGCCATCGATTTCATCATCGAACAGATGGTCATTTCCGGCATGGATCTGAAAGCATTCTACAAGCAACTGGTCGCCGATTTCGAGCTGGGTCTCAAGCTGGCGCGGGAAAAAACGGGGAAAAACCGTTTTTTCATCACCCGGGAAGCCCTTCTCTCCCCGGAAAACTTCATCAGCGAATTGATTCGGGAGGAGATGAAACTCCCCCAAAAGGATTGAGCAGGCTCATGTCCCACCGATTCCCGCCTTGGCTTCAGTATCACCACACATATCCGGAAAATCATTCCGGATGTTACTAGAAAGGAACACCAACTGAAATGATCGGAATCTCCAAATTATACTGCGGGACCGTGGAACCCTCGGACGCGCTTCGTTATGGCCGTCAATCCGGGCAGCTGCCGTCTCATCTCCTCCAATTTTCCGAAGATAAGAAACCGGTGGTGGTCTGGAACATGACGCGTCGTTGCAATCTGAAATGCGTTCATTGCTACGCGCATGCAAAGGATAAAGCTTTTAAAAATGAGCTGAAGACAACCGAAGCGATGACAATGATCGATGATCTTGCCGCATACGGTGTACCGGTTTTGTTGTTCTCGGGAGGAGAACCGCTCATGCATCCGGATTTGGTGGACCTTGCCGGTTATGCGGTGGGAAAGGGGATGCGGGCTGTCATTTCCACCAACGGCACCCTGATCACTCCCGAAAAGGCACAGCAGCTGAAAGAGATCGGTTTGTCCTACGTGGGAATCAGCCTCGACGGGATGGAGGCGGTTCACGACCGGTTCAGGGCGGTCAAAAACGCGTTCCAAATGGCGATGGAGGGAATTCGAAACACGCAAGCGGCCGGAATCAAGGTGGGGTTGAGGTTTACCATCAACCGTCATAACGTCGACGAAATACCCTCTATCTTCGATCTTCTAGAAGAGATGGAGATCCCCCGGGTCTGTTTTTACCACCTGGTGTATTCGGGACGGGGCTCTAAGCTGGTCAAGGACGATCTGAGCCACGAGGAAACCCGTCGCGCCGTGGACCTGATCATCGACCGCACCCGGGATCTTCACCAGCGGGGAAAACCAAAAGAGGTCCTCACCGTTGACAATCACGCAGACGGGCCGTACCTCTATCTTCGGATGAAAAAAGAGAACCCCGAAAGAGCTGAAGAAGTATTGAAACTGCTGAAAATGAACGAAGGGAATAACTCCGGACGGGGTATCGGCTGCATCAGCTGGGACGGTGAGGTGCATGCCGATCAGTTCTGGCGTCACCTCAGTTTCGGCAACATCCGGAAAAAGCCTTTTTCGAAGATCTGGACCGACACATCGGATCCGCTGCTGCCGAAATTGAAAGAAAAGAAAAAACATGTGAAGGGCCGATGTGCCACCTGCACCTGGCTGGATATATGCGGCGGAAACTTCAGAGTAAGAGCAGAAGCCGTAACCGACGATGTGTGGGCTGCGGACCCAGCGTGCTACTTGACGGACCAGGAGATTGCGGAAACGATTTAGCTCGAAAGGATTCGAGGGGCCGAGGGGCCAAGGATTCAAGTGTAAAGCAATTATACCGCAAAGAATACAATCACTAGAACCCTGGAATCCTTGGATCCCTGGACACTATTTACCTTATAAGACAGGAAACAAGTATTCTTTTAAATATACACCCGCTTTAATTAATAGCAAACAAGGTACCTATTATGCTCTTTCCGGAATACAGACCTCGGCGGTTGAGGCAAACCGAATCGTTGCGGCGTATGATCAGGGAGACCGTGCTGACGCCGAATGACCTGATTCTCCCTTTGTTTGCCATCAACGGTAGAGATATCCGCAATCCCATCCCTTCCATGCCCGGACACAGCCAGTTGTCTATCGACCATCTGATCGACACGGCAGAGGAAGCGACCCGTCTGGGGATCCCCGCCGTGATGCTTTTTGGCATACCGGAAGGTAAAGACCCCCTTGGAAGCAGCGCCTATGCGAGGGACGGCATCGTCCAAAAAGCGACCGCCGAACTCAAAAACCGGTTTCCGAACCTGGTGGTGATTACCGATGTCTGTCTGTGTCAATATACCGATCACGGACATTGCGGATTTGTGGAAGATGGCAGGATCGACAATGACACATCTCTCGAACTGTTGGCAAAGACCGCACTATCCCACGCCCAGGCCGGAGCCGACATGGTGGCACCGTCGGACATGATGGATGGCCGTGTGGCCGCGCTCCGGGAATGCCTGGATGAAAACAGTTTCGACCATATCCCCATCATGTCCTATGCAGTCAAATACTGCTCCGCTTACTACGGCCCTTTTCGGAGCGCCGCCGATTCATCTCCCAAATTCGGGGATCGCCGAACCTACCAGATGGATCCGGCCAACACCCTTGAGGCAATCCGGGAAGCCACAATGGATGTGGAGGAGGGGGCGGACATCATCATGGTCAAACCTGCCCTTGCCTATCTGGACATCATCTGCCGGGTGAGGGAAGAGATCGACCTGCCCATGGCGGCCTACAATGTCAGCGGGGAATTTGCCATGATCAAGGCAGCAGAAAAGATGGGCTGGATCGATGGTGAAAAAGTGATGATAGAAACCCTCACTGCCATCAAGCGTGCAGGCGCCGATCTAATACTCACCTATTTTTCACTGGAGGCCGCAGCAGCGCTCAACGAGTGACGGAGCTTGGAAGGTCGATTCGAACCCCAAAAAAAATTACAAAATACAAAAAACCAAATAACAAATAAATTCCAAATCCCAAAAAGCAAATCGTGTTACATTGTCCTGTTTTTGCGTTGGAAGACGGTTCTTGTTCCCCTTTGGAAATAGTAATTTGACGATTGTGATTTATTTAAGATTTGTGAATTGTGATTTTCAAATTAAAGAGTGATCATATATGGAAAAGACACACCCGCAACATCATCCTGCTGGAAAACCGAAAAATGAAGGAGCCACTCTGCGCCTAGTGGCTTGGGAAATTACACGCAACTGTAACCTGAACTGTGTCCATTGCCGGGCTGCGGCCACCATGGGACCATATAAGGGAGAACTGGATACAGCAGCATGCCTGAACCTGCTGGACCAGATCGCAAAAGCAGGACAGCCCATCGTGATTCTGACCGGGGGAGAACCCTTGCTGCGCCACGACATATTCGACGTCGCCCGTTACGGAACCGATAAAGGCCTCCGGATGGTGATGGCGCCCAACGGAACACTGATTACGGAATCGATCGCACAGAAGATGGCCGAATCCGGGATCAAGCGCATCAGTATCAGCCTGGACGGGGCGACAAAGAAGATCCACGACCGTTTCAGGGGGGTGGACGGGGCATACGAGGGATCTTTAAACGGCATCCGGATGGCCAAGGCGGCTGGGATCGAGTTTCAGATCAACACCACCATTACCAAGTCCAACCTGGAAGAGATCCCTAAAATTCTCAAGCTGGCGGAAGACCTCGGCGCCGTAGCCCACCATATTTTTCTTCTGGTGCCCACCGGCAGAGGAAAATATATCCTGGATCAGGAGATTGATGCCCGGGAATACGAACAAACTCTGAACTGGTTTTATGACCAGCGGGATAAAACCTCCCTCCAGCTCAAAGCGACCTGCGCGCCGCACTACTATCGCATCCTGCGCCAAAGGGCCAAACAGGAGGGGAAAAGCGTGAGCTTCAACACCCATGGACTGGACGCCGTCACCCGCGGATGCCTCGGCGGTACCGGTTTCTGCTTCATCTCCCATCGAGGGATCGTGCAACCCTGCGGTTTTTTACACGTGAACAGCGGCGATGTCACCCAAACCTCGTTTGAAGAGATTTGGAAGCATTCGGAGGTTTTCACCAATCTCCGAAATTTTTCAAAGCTGGACGGAAAATGCGGCGCTTGCGGGTACAAAAGGGTTTGCGGCGGTTGCCGGGCAAGGGCGTATGAAGCCACCGGCGATTATATGGCTGAAGAACCCCTCTGCAGTTATCATCCCCCGGTTAGATCCTGACCGGCCCCCTGTGATTTCCCCTGTTTTTTCTTGCCATTTCAGCTGAACTGCGGCATCATGATTGCATCATCTCCGCTCCAAGCGGGGGTATGATCAGCCTCCGGCAGCACCTTTCCCCTGGCAAGGAGGGCGGTATGAAAACCCACACATTGATGATTCCGAATCCCATCACCATTGGAAGGGAGGCTTCGATACAGGAAGCAATCGAGATCATGAAGATCAATTCCATCCGCCACCTCCCGGTGGTCACCACCGGTGGAGAGTTGGTCGGTTTTGCCACACTGGCAGATCTAAAGCAAGGATTGATCCCTTCCATGCTGGGAGATGTGACGCTCTCCGACCTGATGATCAAAGACCCCATCACCGTAGGCCCCGACGACGATATCGAAATCGCGGCCCAACTGATCTACAAGTATAAAATCGGGGGTATGCCGGTGGTGAGCAACGGAAAGGTTGTGGGCATCATCACCGAAACGGATCTTCTCAGGGCTTTTATCGACATGATGGGGATCTTAACGGCCAGCAGCCGTCTGGACGTGGTGGTGGGAGAAGCACCCGGATCTTTTCAACAGGCCCTCAAAATCATCACAGACCACGACGGCGATGTCATCAACGTGGGGATGACCACCCAACAGACCAGCAAACGAATCTACTACTTCAGACTCGCAACCTGCAATACCGAAAGGATCAAGAAAGCACTCGAGGCAGAGGGGTTTGAGGTCCTGAACGCCATGAATTAAGCTGCGTCCTGCGCCACCTTCCCTCAGCACACGTCCTCTTGAGATAGAAACCCACTTGCAGGGATTGTCTCTGGCGCCTGGATACTGGGTTCTGGATAATGGTGACTTGGTACGGGTTCCCGGCGTTTAGTATCCAGTATCAGCCTGAAGGAATCTCACGGTTTATATCTGACTCCGATTGGTCAGAACACTTCAAGCGGATCACTCAATCTCGCTCCCCATGGCATTCAACAAAAGGGTAATGGGCCGATCCTCTTCGGTATCCCCCTCGAACACGATGGGGCCGGGTCGCCGGTAATCATCTTCACCCGGAACCGCCGCCAGCCATTTTTCCCTCAGGCTTTTCACGATCCTGAATGCGGGGGAATTGACATCCACGATACTTTTTTCCAGCACCAGGGCAAGCCGCCCCTTTCTCTCTTCGAGGTGCATCAACGGCGCAATTGGCACGCCCACGGGCTCCCACTTCGAAAACTCCTTCTCCAGGTTTCGGATGGCGGCCATCTGGCCGGTGGCGCCGTTGGCGATGAGGCTGAAGACCGTCATTCCCAGATTGTAGGTGTAGTTGCAGTCGAACCGCGTGGGATCGGTTCCCCGGCCGTCATATCCGTAGAAGTGCAGCTGGGTTTTAAACGAGGGCACCGACTTTTTGTAGATTTTTTCGATGGGTGCCGGAATGGAGTCCTCATCTCCGACCGCCCCCGCATCCATCAGGGCCTGTTTGAGGGTTTTAAGAGATATCACTTCCTCTTTGACCATGAGATAATCGGCATCACCATAATTCCGGAAGAGCACGGGGCCGTAATGTTCCGGATCCAACCCTCCCTTTTCCAGGGTTTTGTGGTAATAGGCCGAAGCGATGCCGATCTTGTACCTGCCGCTTTCCTTTAAAAAGTCCAGGTAGTCCCTCACCAACCCCATGAGCACCTTGTCCGTTTCCACCAGGGAAAACTGAAAATTTCCATGGCTGTCCCGCTCCATGAGCAGTCCCTCCTGAAAAAAACCGGGGATGTCATTGAACAGATCGTCATCCCGTGTGTTCCAGGTGGACACGCCGCCGGTTTCCCTGGAAATCTTGGCCAGCCGCCGCAGGTACTCGAGCTTGTCTTCCAAGAGCGGGAAGTCCTCATGGAACCGGGTGTCATGGGTTCGGTTGTAATCGGCGATTATGGTATTGAGCTTGATGATGAAATTCTGGATCTCGTTGATGAACTCGAGAACGCCTTCGGGAATGACGATCACCCCGTAATTCTTGCCCACGGCCGCCCGCCTGAGAATCCCGTTGCATATGAGCCGGGAGAGATGCCGGAGGGTCATCCCGTAGGCGGTGTAGTCAACCGTATGGTTCTCCTCCGCTGCCCGGATCCGCCTCTGGTCCACGTAATCAGCCAGGTCTTCCCCAATGAGGGTGATGTTGGCATGGGTCTGCAGAGCGGTTTCAAGTGCAAGATGGCTGGCCACCCGGCCCATCACCTTGCAGATATGCCAGTATTTTACATCCGAACCACAGTCGGTACAAAGGTTGCTGATGTCTCTGGAAAATCCCCTGGCCGCGGAATGGAACCCGAATGACATGGCACACAGCATTCTCCCCGTGGCATCCCGCACCTGGATATCCCCGTCGATGGTTTTGGGGACGCCCAACACCTGAACGCCGTCCCCGAACATTTCCTGGGCCAGGAAAGCCGCATTGGTATTGGAATCGTCACCCCCAACGATCACTAGCGCGTCCAATTGGAGCTGTTTGCAGGTCTCTTTGGAAAGGGTCATCTTTTCGGGGGTGTCGATTTTGGTCCGTCCGGTTTTAATCATGGTAAACCCGCCGACATTGCGATGTTCATCCACCAGTTTCGCATCGATCTCGATGGCTTCGTTTTCGATAATGCCGTCCGGCCCCATGAGGAAACCGTAAATCCTGTTTTCCGGATTGGTTTTTTTGGCGGCATCAAAAAGCCCGGCAATGACATTGTGCCCTCCGGGCGCCGGCCCGCCTGAGAACACGATACCGATGTTTCTCTTTTTCACAAATCGCTGTTTTTTCGCGCCATCCAGGGACTCGGTGCCGATGATATTCTGCACTCGGTTCCCGATAATGTCCGGCAATTCTTTTTCCGCCTCCTTGTCCAGCGAGAACCGGTAGCTGTCGTCGGTTTCAATGGTGGTGAAAGGCGCTAAAAAGGCATCACACACAGGGGGAATATACTCGCGCCGCGCCACCAGGCTGGGGCTGACCTTACGAATGGCTTTTTGGATTTCGGGATTCTTGAGCAGTTTTTCGCAGTTATCGGATATCGTCCCCGGCATTGCTTACCTCCATCTCCATGGGGTTTGAGACCGATGTCTCGGTGTCTGTTGTTTGACCTGGCCAGTGTGGGCCGGATGGCAGGATCCGGATCCATCGTTCAGGATCGAAAAAAATTGGGGCAATCATACGAGGGCGCCGATTCCCGTGTCAAGATGTATCCGAAACAAACCTTTACTTTCCATGCATTATAATATATTCGTTACAATGTTGTACATCCCGGCATCAATACGACCCAACAAAGGCTTTCACGCCGATCACCGGCTTTAAACATCAACTGATTCAACCCAAAGAAGGAGGAGATGCAATGAAGAGAAGAACAATTGCGGTTTTGGCGGCATTCAGCCTGATCTTTTTTATGATGGCGGCTCCGGCCATTGGCGCGGATATCGATCTCGCAAAGAAATCCCACATCGAAAAAATCCTGAAACGTGGGGAATTGAGGGTGGGATTCGAATCCGGTTACGTGCCTTTTGAGATGACCGACAAGACCGGTAAATTTATCGGATTCGATATGGATTTCGCCAGAAGGCTGGCCAAGGCAATGGGCGTCAAGTTCGTTCCCGTGGACACTGCCTGGGACGGCATCATCCCGTCTTTGATGACCGACAAGTTCGACATCATCATGGGGGGTATGACCATCACTCAGGAAAGAAACCTGAAAGTGGCCTTTGCCGATCCTTACATTGTTGTCGGACAGACCATCCTTCTCAACAAAAAACATGCGGGAACGGTGAAATCCTACAAGGACCTGAACGATCCGAAATATATCCTCACCTCGAGGCAGGGAACCACCGGCGAACAGGCTATTAAGAAGATGATCCCCAAAGCCACGTACAAAGCCTTTGAATCGGAAGCCGAAGCCGGCCTCGAAGTCATCAACGGCAAGGCCGATGCACTGGTTTACGACCTTCCCTTCTGCGGCTTTCTCTATGGCAGCCAGGGCAAGGGAAAAACCGTTTTCTTGAACGAGCCCTTCACCTACGAACCGCTGGCCTGGGCCATCAACCAGGGTGACCCGGATTTTCTCAACTTCTTAAACAATTTCCTGAGACAATCCAAGGGCGACGGTTTCTATGATAAGGTCTACAACAAATGGATCATCGGATCCGACTGGAAGAAAGAACTTCAGTAACGGATAACAAGCTGACAATTCTTCGCCAAACCGATACGGGGCATCTGGACCACCATTGGCCCGATGTCCCGTTTCGATGTCATACGGTCCCTGCGTCTGGCGCCATACCTCTGAACGATCGCGCTAAGCCTTTAGAAATTTCTCAACCCAAGAGAAGAAAACCATGACGAATTCCGCCCAGCAGCGTTTGTTGAAGCCCGCCTCCTACAACATGTGGGTCGGTATTTTTATTGTGTTTGTCGGCATCGTAATGGGCCTTTTTTATTATGCCACGCAAAAGATCGAATACAACTGGCGGTGGAACCGGGTCCCCATCTATTTCGCCTACAAGGACACCATCGAGATCCAGTCCGAAATAGACGGCGAGGTGGATTCCATCGGTATCAAGGGGAAAGAGGCGGTTGTCACAGTCAAAGGGATTGGTGAGTCGGAAGCCTATACCGTTCCGGCGGAAGGCATCACAGTGACGGATGGAGAAATGATCTCCCCGGGGGACACACTGGCGACCTACACCAAATGGAAACCGGGACTGCTCATGCTGGGGTTGTGGCTAACTATAAAACTGAGCGTCATTGCCACGATTCTGGGGGTGATTATTGGCATCATCGGCGGGTTGTCCCGGATTTCATCCAACCCCATGCTCAAGTGGACCACGGTGTTTTACGTGGAATTGATCCGTGGTTCTCCGCTCATGGTGCAAATCCTGATCTGGTACTTCGTTATCGGGACAGTGGTCAATGACCTTCTGGCCGCCTACGGAATGGGACGGATTTCCGCATTCTGGTACGGGGTGGCCTCTCTCGCCTGCTTTGCCGGTGCCTATGTCACGGAAATCGTCAGGGCCGGCATTCAATCGATCCACAGGGGACAAAACGAAGCGGCGCGCTCTTTGGGAATGAGCTACGCCCAGGCCATGCGGCACGTCATCCTGCCCCAGGCATTGCGACGGATCCTGCCGCCCCTGGCCGGCCAGTTCATCAGCTTGATAAAGGACTCTTCGCTATTGGGTATCATCGCCATCCGGGATCTGACCAAAGCCGCCAGGGAGGCGGTCACCGCCAGCCTGCAGCCCTTTGAATTATACCTTCTGTTGGGCGTACTATACCTGCTCCTTACTTTCGCACTTTCCATGTTCGTGCAACACCTTGAGAAAAGGACGGCCATACAGTGATCGATGTACAGCATATCAATAAAACGTTTTGGATCCCCCAGGAAGTTCGGGCGGTGGTGGATCTTTCCACCAAGATCGAAAAGGGCGAAGTGGTAGTGGTGTGCGGCCCTTCCGGATCTGGCAAAAGCACATTCCTGAGATGCCTCAACCGTCTGGAAACAGCGGAGTCGGGGCACATCTTTATCGACGGCATCGATGTTCTGGATCCCAAAACCAATATCAACAAACTGCGGGCGGAGGTGGGAATGGTATTCCAGTCATTCAACCTGTTTCCGCACAAATCGGTCCTGGAAAATGTCACTCTAGCCCAGAATGTGGTGAGGAAAAGATCCAAGCAGGAAAGCAAGGAAAGAGCCGGCGCACTGCTGGACAAAGTCGGCATTTCCGACAAGGCGGAGGCCTATCCGGACAACCTCTCCGGCGGCCAGCAGCAGCGGGTGGCCATCGCACGTGCCCTTGCCATGGACCCTAAAGTGATGCTGTTCGATGAACCGACATCCGCCCTGGACCCCGAGATGATCGGAGAAGTTCTGGACGTCATGAAAACCCTTGCCAAAGAGGGCATGACCATGGTGTGCGTCACCCATGAAATGGGATTTGCCCGGGAGGTGGCAGGCCGAGTGATCTTCATGGACGAGGGCGCCATCGTGGAGGTCGGCACTCCCGAGCATTTCTTTACCAATCCCACCCACGAACGGACCAAGCTGTTTTTAAGCCAGATTCTGTAAGCGCATGGCGCAGAGAATCGTTTACCCTATGCAGTATGCCCTCTGCCCCATGCCCTTTGCCATAATGCACCACATGTTGTATCGATAACACCATTTTATACCTTCCCTTGTGTTTTTCGCTTTACAAAACACCCAATACCTGATAGTTGAATTCAAGTTTACACCTGCCCCGTCACGAAGGAGAGCGCCCGGCATGAAACTGAAAAAACTGGATATTACCGGTTTTAAATCCTTTAACGAGAAATCCTCCATCGCATTTCCCCATGGGATTTCCGCCATTGTGGGGCCTAACGGCTGCGGTAAAAGCAATGTCATCGATGCCATCCGCTGGGTCATGGGTGAGCAGAGTGCCAAACAACTTCGTGGCAAATCCATGGAAGACATCATCTTCTCGGGCACCAACGGTCACCCGCCGTTGAATATGGCGGAGGTCTCCCTGACCCTGCTCAACGACAACGGATCCGCCCCGGAAGAGCTTCGGGATTTTTCGGAAATCATGCTGACCCGACGGGTCTACCGGTCAGGGGAGCGGTCCTACTTCATAAACAAACAACCCTGCCGGCTCAAGGACATCTACAACATTTTTTACGGCAGCGGGATGGGACCCAAATCCTATGCCGTAATCCAACAGGGCAATATCGGGGCCATTACGGATGCCGGACCTGACGAAAGGCGCTACTTTATCGAAGAGGCCGCCGGTATCACCCGTTATAAAAACCGGAAAACCGAAGCCCTTCGTAAAGTGGAATCCACGAACCAGAATCTTCTCCGGCTCAACGACATTCTGTTGGAAATAAAACGCCAAATGTCGGGACTCAAACGTCAGGCTAAAAAGGCGGAGCGCTATAAGCACTACCAGGAAAGAATCCGAACCTTCGACGCAATGATTTCCATCCGGTCCTACGATGATCTCACGGAAAAGATCGAAAATTCGCAACGCTTGCTTAAAGAGTTGAAGGATGAGGACGTGGGACACACGGTGCGCCTGCAGAAAATAGATGCAGCCGTCGAACAGATCCGGTTTGAGAAGGAAAAAAAGAACCAGGAGATCTCCAGTCAAAGAACGGAACTGACGGAAAAACAGCGAACCAATGACCGAATCGAAAATGATCTGTCCCATTTCCGAGAAATGGTCGAAACCCTGAACGACGAAATATCGAGTCTTGAAACCGCCCGGCAGAACCTTGAGGAAAAAAATTCCGATATCACGGCGGAAATCGAACAGGTTCAGGTGCAAAACGGTGGACTTGAAGATGAGATCCGGGCTGTAAAGGCCGACATGGACAGGGGCCGGGAGGCTGCGGAAAAGGTCTCCGGCCGGCTGGCACAACTCAGGCAGGAGCAGGAATCCGGCAAATCGGAATTGATGGACCTTGTGGCGCTGGAAGCAAAATACAAGAACATCTTCCAAAACGCATCCAACTCCAAAGAAAGCGTCAAGAGAAGACTCAAACGCGCCAATGAGGAGGAAGTCCTTGCCGGACGGCAGGTCGACAAACTCAGCAAAACCGAATCGGAATCAAAAGAAACCCTGGTACAGCTCCATCGGGAGATCGAAGAGATTAACGAACGGATCGGCGCAGAGAAGGAGATCCTAAGTGCGCAAGGCAAATCCCTCGGGGATCAGGTCAAAAAAGTACAGACCCTGGACCTGGACCGGAATAAGATCCGATCCAAATATACCGCCTTGAAAAAAATGGAGGAAACTTTTGAGTGGTATCGGGATGGGGTTAAAGCGATCATGCAACCGGAGGCTGCCGATGCGTCCGGTCCTACCGGCGTCGATACCGGTGACATTCTCTGCCTCATGGCGGATGTCATAGAACCGGAGCCCTCTTACGAAACAGCTGTAGATGCCGTACTGGGAGAATCGCTGCAGTACATACTGGTCAAGGATCAGGCGGCCGGCGTGGCCTCCATCGACTATCTGCAAGCCCGTGAAGCCGGTCGCAGCGGGTTTATTCCCGTTTCCGCCGTTAAGCCTGTCGACGGCGGCACTTCCCCCGACCCCGAACCTGATCGGTTGCTGAACCATATCAGGGTCAAAAAAGGGTATGAAAAAATCGTAGGGGTCGTTTTGGGCCACGTATCGGTGGCTCCCGACATTCAAACGGCCCTGGCGACCTTCAACCGGAACGGTTCGATTCAAACCATCGTCACGCCCAACGGTGATGTGGTCTCCCATCAAGGGATCATGATCGGTGGCAGCCGTAACAAACTGTCGGGAATTCTCTCCAAAAAAAAGGAGCTCAAGGACCTTGTAAAACAGATCAAGCGGATGGACGCTGAACTGGAATCTGCCCGGCAGCGTCAGCAGGAGATCGAATCAGAGGTTCGTAACGTCGAAAGTCGTCTTCAGCAGCTGATAGAACAGAAAAACCAACTGGATGCTGATGAGATCGACGCGGAAAAAGCGCATTACAAAATCGGCGAGGAGTTGAAACATGCCCGGCGCCACCGGGAAATCATCCTGCTGGAACAAGAGCAGTTGCAGGGTGAGTCGAGTGACCTGGATGAAGAGTTGACAAAATATGACCGGGCCGTGGCAGAGATCACCGATAAAATCAAACGCGTCCAGGAGAAGGTGTCGGGGTCGTCCGAAAAAATCGGAGAAGTATCTTCCCGGTCAGAAGAAATGAACCGGCGGGTGATGGACCAGAAGCTCAAACTCACATCGGTCAGGGCACGGCTCGAGAACAGCAACCACACATTAAAACGGTTAGAAGAGTTTAAAAACGACACCCGGGAGCGCGCTGCTCAGATATCAAACGATATTGCGCTGAAATCCGCCAAGATCGACACCACCCGAAAGCAGATCGCGGTTGATGAAGGTCAGCTGCTGACACTTTACGACAGGATCAAGACCCTCGAAAGGGCGCTCGAAACCAGTGAAGCCGATTTCCAGTCCATTGATACCCGGCTGAAAGATAATGACAGCAACATTTCCGAGATACAAAACATACGGGAATCCCTTTTGCAGAAAATCCGACTGATGGAACTGGATCAATCCGAGCAAAGGATGCGGCGAGAAAACATCGGCAAGCGCCTCGAGGAAAATTACCAGAACACCATTCCCGATTTTCGTGTAGAATTCCGCCGCAGGAAGGAGGAGTTGACAGAAGAGATGGGTATGGACTCAAAGGAGATGGAAGACGCCCTTGTCCAGTATCGAAATCGGATTTCCAAAATTCACGATGTCAACCTGGCAGCGATCAATGAATATGACCAATACAAAGAGCGCTTCGATTTTCTGTCTGAGCAGCGGGATGACCTGATCAATGCCGTGGATGATCTTCACCAGGTGATCAAAAAGATCAATAAGATCACCCAGGAACGTTTCATGAAAACCTTCAACCAGATCAACGAAAAGCTGGATGAAGTTTTTCCCAGACTCTTTGAGGGCGGGACCGCCAAACTGGTCCTCACGGAACCCAACAATCCCCTGGAAACCGGTGTCGAATTCATGATCCATCCCCCCGGTAAAAAATTGACCCGGCTGAGCCTGCTATCCGGCGGAGAAAAGGCGCTGTCCGCCATTGCATTTATTTTCTCCATTTTCATGATCAAGCCGGCATCCTTCTGTCTGCTGGACGAGATCGATGCACCTCTGGACGATGCCAATGTTTTCCGATTCAATACCCTGCTTCAGCTGATCGGCGAAAAGTCACAGGTTGTGATGATCACGCATAACAAGCGGAGCATGGAGTTTGCAGACACACTTTTTGGAATCACCATGGAAAAAAAGGGGATTTCCAAGGTCGTTTCCGTGGATTTAAAGCAATAAACTTGCAGCTGCCCCCCGACCTTCATCGATAAACAATCCCAAGCATGTCTCCCGATTAAATGACCTCCGGAATCATCACTTGTTGGAAGCTCCCTTCCGGGCAACGGGAAGGGTTACCGATGATGATCAATTTTTACGGTTTATTTTTTTTTCAAAACCCCATAGGGTAGTCCGGATCGAAAATTGGAGCACCCGCATAGGCGGGAAACAGTTCAAAAAACCATCAACAGGTGAGTCATATGGCATTTAAATGGTTTAAAAAAAAATCCGGCGGACAGGATAATGCGGTTGCCGATGAAAAAATAGAAAAATCCGACCACCCCCGAATCGAAGATGCCCCTATAGAAGAAGATGTGCCAAAAGTAAAGGAACAGGCATCGGAAACGGAAAATGGGGAGGCACAGGATGCCCCCCCTGTCGAGCCGGAAACGCCTCCCGGTCCCACACCTCAAAAAGAGGATGCAAAACCGCCGAAAAAGTCGAAAGGTCTTTTCAGTCGACTGAAAAGCGGCCTTGCCAAAACCCGTCAAATTCTCACTACGGATATCGAAGATCTTTTCTCCGGGGGCCGTATAATCGATGACGATATGCTGGAAGAGCTGGAAGAGTTGCTGATCACATCCGATATCGGGGTGCAAACCGCCATGGATCTGATCGAGCATGTTTCCAACAAAGCCTCCAAGATATCAGATGCCGAAGAGTTGAAAGCGGAACTTAAATCTGAAATTCTCAAATTGCTGGCAGGAAAAAAGGTCGAACCCGAAAAGCCCCACGGGAAACCCCATGTGGTCATGGTGGTGGGTGTCAACGGGGTCGGCAAGACGACGACCATCGGCAAGCTCTCGGCAACCTTCGCCGCATCAGGGAAAAAAGTGCTCATTGCTGCGGCGGACACGTTCCGAGCCGCCGCCATTGAACAGCTGACGATCTGGGCGGAGCGGTCAGGGGCCGATATCGTCAAACACAGGGACGGATCCGATCCCGCGGCAGTGGCTTTTGACAGCATGGAGGCGGCTGTGGCAAGGGATGCGGACGTTGTGCTGGTGGACACCGCCGGCCGGCTGCATACAAAAGTCAATCTGATGGAAGAACTGAAGAAGATCAAACGTGCCGTATCGAAAAAAACTCCAGGTGCGCCCCACGAGGTACTGCTGGTGCTCGATGCCACAACGGGTCAGAATGCCCTCTCACAGGCCAAGCTCTTCAATGATGCCATGGAGGTCACCGGGATTGCGCTGACCAAACTGGATGGTACGGCCAAAGGCGGAATTGTGATCAGTATCTGCAGTACGCTGAATGTACCGCTCAGATATATCGGGGTCGGCGAAAAGATAGATGATCTTCAGCGATTCGACCCGGAAAAATATGTGGATGCGATTTTTTGATGCCGATCTCTAGCTTCTGGCTGAGGGTTGCTGGAAGATGGATGCTGGAAAAAAGAAAACTGGCGACTGGTCACTTGATACTGGATACAGGTTCAGGGGATATCCAATTTTTAGAGAAAAGATAAATCTATTGGTAAATATAGTTGTACCATGAAGCTGTATGCTTATAGACCATGAATCGATCGTTTGCCGTTAACCATTATCAATGAATAATTGACTATTGGCCATGAATCCCTGTAGCGGTGAAAAGATGATTAATTATAAACGATTACTTGTTAATCGCTAATTACAATTTCCTCTTCTACCAGAACCCAGAATCGACTATCCAGAAACCAGGATCTAGAAATTGTTCACCATCACCATGTCTCAATACGTGATCTTGAAATCTGAAAAATCCCCTGTATATGCTTCCTCGGTTATATCCACCCCATCCACCCTGGACATGGGGGACCCCTTCCAGCACCACTGAATCATCCTCCCGACCTGATCCGAATCTCCCTCGAAAACCGCCTCCACCCTGCCGTCGGGCCTGTTTTTCACCCAGCCGTTGATCTGATAGGATTCAGCGGCCCTTTGGGTTTCCATCCTGAAAAAAACCCCCTGGACCCTCCCACCGATGATCACATGCACCCTTTTATTCTCTGCCATGACCTCTCCTGAAATGTTCTTTCCATGAGCCCGGGACACCATGTCGGAGCCGTTATCGGATCTCGTCCGAGATCAGCCTCACAAAGGCCGCCTCGTCGATCACATTTATGTTCAGGGCACTTGCCTTCTTCAGTTTGGAACCCGGCGAGACGCCCGTCACGAGGTAGTCGGTCTTGCGACTGACGGAACCGGTCATCCTTCCCCCCAAGGCCTCGATCCGTCCTTTTGCCTCTTTTCTCGACAGGGTTTCAAGGGATCCTGTCAATACAAAAGTCTTGCCGGCCAGCCGGTTCCCTGACGCCTTCGGCTTTTCGATGATCTTCACCCCGCCTTCGGTCATCCGACGAATCACCGACTGGTTTTCAGGATCGCTGAAAAATTGAACGATACTGTCTGCTACGACGCCACCGACTCCCTCGATTTCGGACAGGGCGTCCGATTTTGCATTTATCAGTTGATCGATGTTGTCGAATCGTTTGGAAACAACCCGGGCCACATGTTCTCCGACATGACGGATGCCAAGGGCATAAATGAATCTTCCCATGTCGATCCGCCGGTGGGCATCTATCGCCGATATGAGATTGTCGGCAGATTGACCGCCCATGCGGTCCAGCGCTTCGAGCACCGGTTTGGATAGAAAAAAAAGATCAGCATAAGTGGATATGAGTCCCTTGTCCACCAGCTGGGAGATCAGTTTGTCTCCCAACCCATCGATATCGAAAGCCGCCTTGGATGCAAAATGGTGCACTGCGGCCTTGATCTTGGCCGGGCAGCGACTGTTGGGGCACCGTGATGCCACCTCACCTGCTTCCCGGACCGCCCGGGTACCGCATTCCGGACAAATCGCTGGCATTTCAAAAGGGGTCTCCCCACCGGTTCGGCGGGAGGTGATGACCTTCACCACCTCCGGGATGACATCTCCCGCTCTCTGAATCAATACCGTATCTCCCACTCGGATATCTTTTCTCCGGATTTCATCCCCGTTGTGAAGGGAGGCTCGACTGACAATCACACCGGCAATGGCCACCGGCTCCAAATGGGCCACAGGTGTCAATGCCCCGGTTCGGCCAACTTGAATATCGATAGCCCGGATCCGTGTGGTTTCTTGAACGGCAGGGAATTTGTAGGCAATCGCCCATCTCGGGCTTCGCGAGGTGGCCCCCAACTTTTCCTGGATCGCAATGCTGTCTACCTTGATGACGATCCCGTCGATCTCGTAGGGCAGCAGGTGGCGCTCTTCGAGTGACTGCCGGTAGTATACTAGCACGTCCGCCATGGGCACCCGTGGCAGGATCTTCTCATTCACCCGGAAACCCATCTGCTTGATTCGGGTCAAAACCTCCCAATGAGAAGTAAATTGAAAACCATCATGCCGTCCCACACCGTAGATAAAAATGTCGAGGGGCCGGCTGGCGGTGATCTTCGAATCCAGTTGCCGTAACGATCCCGCCGCTGCGTTTCTGGGGTTGGCGAACAGGGGAAGGGATTGGTCTGCGCGCTCTCGATTGAGCTTTTCAAAATTCTCTTTCCCAATAAAGACTTCCCCCCGGACCTCCAGGCGGGAGTTCCCGAGGTAGGCGTCGGCCACGTGGAGCCGAAGGGGAACCGAGCCAATGGTGCGTATGTTTTCTGTAATCACTTCACCCCGGACACCATCCCCGCGTGTGGTCGCCTGAATCAGGATCCCGTTCTCATACACAAGCTCCACCGCAACGCCGTCCAGTTTGGGTTCCGCGGTATAGAGCACCTCATCCCTGTTTTTCAGGTTTTTCAGAATGCGGTTTCCAAAATCGTGGATATCCTGGTCATCGAATCCGTTGTCCAGACTCAGCATGGGGATGGAATGGGCCGCTGTTTCGAAGCTCTCCAAAGGCGGCGCACCAACCCTCAGGCTCGGGGAATCGGGGGACTGCAATTCAGGGGCGAAACTTTCAAGCTCGACCAGTTCCTTCATCATCCGGTCATAGGCTGCGTCGGAGATATCGGGATCGTCCATTACGTAATACAGATGGTTGTGACGATGGAGTTCTTTGCGTAAATACGCAACCCGTTCGATGATTTCTGGGTCTAATGCCGCTGGCATAATGCCACCAATGTGTCGCAGGAAGTTTTACGGCTGTTTTTGAAACGATCTTTTTTGAAACCCGGACGCCAGGTCAGATCGCTCAACTCATCCGATACCACTAAAAGTGCCGTCACGCGGACCCGATGGTGCAAACCCACCGCAAACAGGGCCGAAACCTCCATTTCAACGGCAAGGGCGCCTTTGTCCTGAAAGTGCTTCACCCGGGTGGGCGTTTCTCTGTAGATGGCGTCCGTGGACCAGATACCTCCCCTGTGACAGACGAGACCCGAAGCCTCCATCCGCTGCCGGAGATTTCGGGCCCAGCTTTCGTCAGGAACCGTTTCTTCCCCGGACTGATATCCGTAATGAAGCGACGTTCCTTCGTCGATAAAGGCGCGATCCGGAATGATGATATCACCGATGGTTACCCCTTTTTCAATGGCACCGCACCAACCGAGAAAAATGAAATCCGTTGCGCCCCAGGCGATAAGCGTTTCAAGCAGCATAACGGCATAAGGGGCCCCCACCGCCGGGCCGACAACGGCAAAACCGGTGTCCCGATTGGGATCGGGATAAAGGCGGCTGAGGAACAAGGGCCGGTAGTGGTCCGGACCGATCCCAAGCGATCGGTCCAGCAGCCGGATGTCGCTGTCGCTGCTGACAATTACGGCGGCACGGCCCAGTTTTGGGGTATTGGGAGAGACAACCGGTTTTACAATGGGTGCTTCCATCAGGTCGCCTTTATATCGCCTGCCTGTAAAAACGGTAAGGTCGCAATACGGTCCCGTATCCATTGAATAAGGACATACTCACCGCAAAGCCGCAGAGGGGCGCAAAGAACCGATTCTTGAACTTTCTCTGCGGTCTCTGCGACTCGAATGAGTGAAACGAATGGGCGGTGAGAAAACAAGAAAAAATAGGTTGCAGAATTCCCGCCCCAGAGCACTTAGCGTGGTCTATTCCGGCGCTGCAATGGCGCTCAGTTCATCCCTGACCTCATCGATAATATCGTAAAGCCACATCACATCTTCGATGGTTAAACGCCCCGCTTTCACAGGCGCCCTCTCGGTGCCATCTTTTTTAAGTAATATCCGGGGTCCGATCTGTACCTTGGGTTCCCCTTCCCCGTACTGGTTAATGGAAACCACAAGGCCGGTTTCATCACATTTCCAACGTTTCAGCATTTTATCCATGGAGGGATCAAACGGCATAACAAACTCCTTTAAAGTTCTATTTGTTCGGCCGGCCGCCGGTTTCGCAAGCCGTGCAGTGAAGGTTTTTTATGCCAGTCCGGCTTCTTTGTCAACGATTCGCTAAATCATAGAAATCCCCGTTGGGATGGTTCCAATGTTCCGTCCAGGAAACCCTTTCAACACGTCGCACCATATGGTAGAGATATGGCCGAAGGATCGGGCAACCGCTATTTCAAAATCGAGGGGACAGATGGATCGTTTGCCAGACATCCATTGGAAACGGAAAAGGGTCACACCGGATAAAGCGTTGACCCTGATCGAACCCGGGATGTGCATCTACATCGGCTCCGGTACCGCAGAACCCAGAACCCTGATGGAGGCCCTGATCCGGTCCGAATCGCTCAATCTCCAGGATCTGGAAATTATTCAGGCGGTAGGATTCGGTGAGGCGGTGGGTTCGGAAGGATTGGCGTGCGGGAAGTACCGGTATAAAACATTCTTTTCCGGACGGGTTGCTGGCCGAGCCGTCGTCTCCGGTCGGGTGGATCTGATTCCTTGCCGGTTTTTCGCCATTCCGCAACTGATTCGTTCCGGACGGGTCCACGTGGATGCCGCAATGGTCCAGATTTCGCCGCCGGATGATAAAGGGGAGTGCAGCCTCGGCCCCGCAGCAGACGGTGCCTTGTTCGCCCTTGAGAGGGCATCGATCCGGATCGGGGAAATCAACGATAAGATTCCGGTCACCTACGGTTCTACCCGTGTAGATATCAAGCGCTTTGACCGATTGGTTAGCGCTTCATTCGCCCCCTATTACTTCGACCGCTGGCAAACCGATCCTGTCATTGATCGGATCGCAGAGAATATCGCATCGATGATCCCCGACGGCAGTTGCATCGCTTTCTCCTTCGGGCCCATTTTCTCTTCCCTGGCAAAGCGGTTGACTGCCAAACGCGATCTGGGAATCCATTCCCCCTTTTTTACGGATGATTTGATGGCGCTGGTTAAATGTGGAGCCGTCACCAATCGAAACAAAACGGTTCACCCAAACCGGTCCGTTGCTTCATATGCCGTGGGAACCCCGGAGCTGATGGGATGGCTACACCGGAATCCGGATGTGGCATTTTACGGGATTGAAACGGTGTTCAATCCCTCTGAAATCGGGCGAAATCCCAATCTTGTCCTGGTACAGCGAGCAGACAACGTCGATCTCTCCGGCCGGATCTTTCTGGCGACCGGCGGCAATTCGGTAACGGCCGGCCCCGAAGAAGTGCTTGATTTTATCCATGGTGCGGAACTGTCGGAGGGGGGATTCACCCTCTTTGCCCTTCCCAGCCGAGATCCTTCTGGTCACTCCAATTTCCTGGGAATCATGGATCACGGAAACGGCACGTCGAATTTCCGGGTATCGGCGGAAATGGTCGCAACCGAATACGGGGTGGCCAGTTTAAAAGGGCGCTCCCTTCGCGAGCGGGCCCAGATGCTGATCGATATCGCCCATCCGGATGACCGTCCAGAACTTTTCGAGATGGCCGGATCGGATCACCTCCTCTATCCGGATCAAATCCATCCGATAGCCTGTCCCATCGCCGACACACCGCCTGTCGACAGGGTCCAGACATTCAAAGAAGGGATAGAGATCCGTTTCAGGCCCATTCGGCCCTCCGATGAGGAGGAGATGCGCCGTTTGTTTTATCGGTTTTCCGACCAGGCGGTGTATTCCCGCTATTTTTCCATGATCAAGACGATGCCCCACAAACAGATGCAGGAGTATGTGAATGTCGATTGTCGTTCCACCCTTTCTGTCGTGGGAGTAACGGGCCGACCGGGAGAGGAACGCATCGCGGCCGAAGCGCGCTATGTAGCAGATGGGTCGTCTTCCTCTGCCGACCTCGCCTTTGTAGTGGACGAAAAATACCAGGGGATTGGAATCGGCTCCTTTCTGTACCGATTGATCGCGGACCAGGCCCGTGAAAGGGGTATCAAGCACCTCACGGCGGACGTCCTGGCCACCAATAAGGCGATGATGACCGTTTTCGAACGTGGCGGATGGCCCATTACGGCCAGGTTGCAGTCCGGCGTGTACACGATGGAAATCACCCTTGGCCCGGCCGGTGGAGAAAAGGTGTCGGAGATAAACGTGCCAGCATAATTATCATTCGAATTTCATCGGTTTTTTATTGATACGGCAGGTGAATATGGCGTGTATCGTTCAGAAATACGGCGGCAGTAGTGTGGCGGACGTGGAAAAACTCAAGGCCATTGCGGACCTGGTCGCTGCCGTGAAATCAAGGGGGATAGACGTGACCGTAGTGGTGTCTGCAATGGGCAAAACCACAGACCGGCTCGTTGAGACGGCAAGATCGCTGTCCCAAAGCCCGCCGCGGCGGGAGATGGACATGCTGCTTTCCACAGGTGAGAGAATCACCATGGCGCTGCTGAGCATGGCGCTCATCGAAAAAGGGCTCTCAGCCGTATCCCTTACCGGCTCGCAGGCCGGCATCATCACCAATGACCGGCACACCGACGCTCAGGTCATCGAGGTCCGTCCCTTCCGGGTACAGGATGAGATGGCAGCAGGCAAGGTTGTGATCATCGGCGGTTTTCAGGGCGTCAGTTACAAACGGGATATCACGACCCTGGGACGCGGCGGCTCCGACACCACCGCCGTGGCCCTGGCGGCCGCTCTGGGCGCGGAACGCTGCGAGATCTATTCGGATGTAGATGGCGTCTACTCTGCCGATCCGTCGTTGGTGCCCGATGCCGCTCACCTTCCCGAACTCTCCTACCCGGTGATGCAGGAGATGAGTGCGGCCGGCGCAAAGGTACTCAACGCCCACGCCGTGCAGTTCGCAAAAGAGAAACAGATCGCGATCTACGCCCGCAGCACGTTTTCACCGGGAAGGGAATCGGTCGTCCGGGTCATGCCGGCCCAGGCACTCACCGGGGTTCAGGCAGTGGTAAGTGAAAAGAATGTGACGCGCGTCCGTATGAACGGTGAAAACGCCTTTTCCGATTTCAACCGCGCCATGGCGTACCTGGAAGGAAAACAGGTACAAATCAAGGAAGTCCAATTTGCGGATGTCGAACTTGGCCACAGGTCATCCAGGGCCAGTTTCGTGGTCTCCACCGGCAACCTTTACGGATGGGAGAAAATCCGGTCCGGCCTTTCAAAACGATTGGGCGGCGATATCGCCTTTGACGGCGGCCTCGCCGCTCTGTCCCTGATCGGCGAGGGTCTGACGCGGAACAATCTCGTTTTGATGGAGGCCATGGCCCTTCTCGAAGACACCGGCATCCGGGTGGCAGGCGTTGCGACCACCTCGTTTCGGATCTCGTTTCTGGTCCCCGAACACCAGATGGAGCAAGGTCTCCGCCTGTGCCACGACCGCTGGATCGGCGCCATGGTGTAGAAAAATGACGCCGATCAGTGGTAGAAGGGCCATTAATGGACGAACAATAGTCGGGCAAAAAGACCTTTTTGAGATGCCTTCTAGTTAAAATCCCTCCAGCAAACTGAAATCCGCATACCCCTTGGTCAGATCTCGAATGGCCTGCATCAATGCCAGCCGGTTTTTCTTCACAGCGTCATCTTCCACCATGACCAACACATCATCAAAAAAAACGTTGATGGGAGCCACCAGCTCATCCTGTATCGTGGCGATCACTGCATTCAGGGACGATGTCTTGGAAGCGTCGCTGGCAACAGCCTGATAAGCGTCAAACAGCTTTTGTTCGGCCGGTTCGGAGAGCAGATCGCGATTAAGGGAGTAGTCTTCATCGATGGCGCGGACAATGCGTACGCACCGCGCGTAGGCATTTAAGACGGTTTCCCAATTCGGGCGGCTCACGGCGTCGGCCAATTCACGGGCGGTCCTCAAAAGGGCCCAGGGATTGTCTCCCTGTTCCGCGAGCACCGCACTCACCACATCATGGGGCAGCCCGTGTTCTTCCCGCAGCACACCGGTCAGGCGGCGACTGATGAATTGGGCCGTTGATGCCAGAACGTCCGCGCTCACTTCAACGGGCATTAACTCGGCGGCCATGTCAAGGCCTTCGGTGATGGAAAACTCGGTTTCGGTTTCCATCAACACCGTGACCAGTGCCAGTGCGTCCCGGCGCAGGGCAAAGGGATCCGCCGAACCCGTGGGCGCCTTACCCACTGCAAACAACCCGCAGAGGCTATCGAGCCGGTTGGCGATATTGAGCACCAGGCCCGGTTTGCTCAAGCTGTCGCAGGGTAGCTGAAGTTGGGGATAGTAATGCTCCTGAATGGCATCGGCCACAGGTCCCGGCTCGCCGGACAGCTTGGCGTACTCCCGACCCATGACCCCCTGCAGGCTAGTCAGCTCGACCACCATGTGGGTGGCCAGGTCGGCCTTGCTGAGACGGGCCGCGCGCTTGATGGTCTCCATCCCTTCGGCATCGAGCCCTAGCCGCTGGCCGATTTTCGGGCCCAGTTGCTCAAGCCGCCTGCTTTTGTCGCGCATGGAGCCGAGCTGTTCCTGGAAGGTGAGGGTATCCAGGCGGGGCAGGAAATCTTCCAGTTTCTTCTCCGTATCCTCTTTGAAGAAATACTCGGCGTCGGAAAACCGGGCGCGCAGCACCCCTTCGTTTCCACGGCGCACGATATCCAGGTGATCTTTTCCACCATTTCGCACCGCAATGAAATGGGGAAGCAGGGTCCCGTCGCTCCCCACCAGAGGAAAGTAGCGTTGATGCTTTCGCATGACCGTGATCAACACCGGGATGGGTAGGGCCAGAAATTTATCCTCAAAATCTCCGATAAAGGCGGTGGGCTGCTCCACCAGGTGCGCCACCTCTTCCAGCAGATCCGGGTTTTCCGGTACAGTGCCCGCAACCTCTGCTGCAATTTCAGCCAGCTGTTTTTCGATGTCGGCAAGCCGCATGTCTTGGTCGATCATGATACGGTTGTCGCCCATGATATCCAGGTAGGCGTCTGCATCGGTGATGGAAATATCCGGGCATCCTTCGGGCCGCAGACCGCGGGTGACGCGATCGCTTACCACCCCTGCGTATGTGAAGGGAACCACCCCGTCGCCCAGGAGTGACACCAGCCATCGGATCGGCCGACTGTAGGTGATTTTGCCGTTCTGCTTTCCGAATTGAGCGGAGGACAGCCAGCGCATGGACTTGCCGAAGGGAATGCCAGCGATGAAGCCGGGTAGATGTTCGGCCAGGACCTCGGCGGCGGGTCGGCCTTTTGTATGCACCTTGGCCACCACGTATCGGCTGCCATCCATGTCCACCACCTCGAGGTCCGTCACCTTCACCCCTTTGCCGGCGGCGAATCCCTTGGCCGCCTTGGTGGGCTTGCCGTTCTCGTCGAAAGCCACCTGGGCGGACGGTCCCCTCAAGGTTTCTTCGAGGTTGGTTTGCCGCGGCGCCAGGTTGGTCACCAGAATAGCCATGCGGCGTGGGGTACCCAGCACCCGAATTTCGTCAAAGGTCAGGCGCAGCCCGGAAAAAAACCCAGGGACAGATGCCTTCAAATGCCCCACCGTGGCAGTGACGTCATGGGAGGGCAACTCCTCCGATCCGATCTCGAGGACGAAGGTTTGCGGCGCGTCGGGCTGGGTATCCGGTTTGCCCGCCTCGGTGACGGGTTTTTCCGGCATGTACTTCATGAGCGGAAAACCGAGTTCGCGACGCTGGTCCACATAGGCAGTGGCCACCTTGTGGGACAGCCCGCGCATGCGGGTGAAATAACTCGCCCGTTCGGTCACCCCGATGGCTCCGCGGGTGTCGAGGACATTGAAGGTGTGGGAGCACTTTAACACATAATCGTAGGCGGGAATCAGAAGGTCCCGCTCAAGGCAGCGTTTGCATTCGCCTTCATAAAAGTTGTAGGCCTTCACCAGGGCGTCCACGTCCGCCCCGTTGAAATTGTACTCGCAGTACTCCACCTCCTGCCGAAACAGGATATCGCCGTAGGTCTGTTTTCCGTCCCAATCGATCTTCCAGACACTGTCCACGTTTTGGAGATACATGGCGATGCGTTCCAGCCCGTATGTCAGCTCAACGGCCACCGGATCGAGCGGCAGGCCGCCGGCTTGCTGGAAATATGTGTATTGACTGATTTCCATGCCGTCCAGCCATACCTCCCATCCCAGGCCCCATGCGCCCAGGGCGGGGCTTTCCCAGTTGTCTTCGACAAAACGGATGTCATGCTCTTCGCGCTTGAGACCGATGGCATAGAGACTGCCCAGATAAAGCTCCTGCGGATTGCCGGGATCCGGTTGTATGATGACTTGAAACTGGGTGTGCATCTGCATGCGATTGGGATTATCTCCGAAACGACCGTCATCGGGTCTGAACGAGGGTTCCACGTAGGCGATGTGCCAAGGCTCCGGGCTCAACACTTTAAGGGTCGTACCCGGATTGGCGGTACCAGCGCCCACCGCTTCATGCCACGGCTGCCAGATCAAATATCCCTGATCGGCCCAGTATTTTTGAAGGTTCATGATGATTTCTTGAAAATTCATTTTTGCCCCTTTTAGTGAATAGGATTTGAAATTTT
>Ga0066187_1000090_pt1 | contig 43047 bp, 27 predicted proteins | sample WorMetexBAHAMAS1_FD_58706 | JGI IMG/M metagenome (GOLD analysis project Ga0066187, IMG submission 58706) | Marine gutless worms symbiont microbial communities from Max Planck institute for Marine Microbiology, Germany - Inanidrilus exumae... | ecosystem: Host-associated > Annelida > Digestive...
TTTGGTCGGCAAGACCTTATTGGCAGGGATAAGGCAATCCGCGAAGCGGTTCAGTTCATCCACTATAAATGGCTTGATGATGTATTCATAAGCCCCCAGTTTGATGGCTTTGACAGCCGTCTGGACATCGTTGACGGCGGTGACCATGATCACTTCGGTATCCGGATCGGTCTCCATTATCTCCTCTAAAATCTCAATCCCGCTCATATCCGGCAGCAATATGTCCAAAAGAACCAGATCAACCGCGTGGCTTTTAAGGATATCAACGGCTTCGGCACCCGTGGCAGAGAGAATAACGTCATAATCATCTTTCAGAACCATGTTGAAGGACTGCCGGACACCGGGTTCGTCGTCAACTACGAGAATAAGGGCTTTATCATTCATGCTCACAATCCTTAGTTATGGTTTTGGTGCATATCAACACAAAACCAGCAGTGGGTCAATCCGTAGAGGTCAATCCATGCACAATTTTTTGTGCATGGATGCACAAAAAATTGTGCATTTTTATAATTTCAATTGATTATAGGCCGTTAATATCCGCGTGGGATCGAGTATTGATATAAATTTTAAGGATATATCAGAAAGGCTCCCTTCTGAAAACGGATATAAATGATATTTAATTCCGTATTATTTCCGTTTTTTTCTGTTAGATACAAAAATTATTCGGGAAAATCTTCAAAATGGTACGTATTTTGAAGACAATGCACATTCATTGGAAGTATCATGCACAAGATATTGTGCACATAGCAGAGCCGGTTTCAAAATGTTTCAGTTTGTGAAAGGAGGGAACGTCATGAAGCTAAACCTCAGCAATTTTTTGCAGCGCCGAACCCACATCCATATCTGCCGGACCATCGGTTGGCAGTATGCCCTTTCATACATTCAAATCTTGGGCAGGCTCTACTTTTTCTCTCATAGGGGAGAACGGCGAACCATCCGCAATGCAATCCGGTCGGTTTTTTCCCACATGAAGAACCGGTTTGAAATGAATGGTATCGCACGGGGTGTGTTCAAAGGTATCTTTTCCCATTATTATGAAAAACTGTTTAACGTTTATGCCACTGTCGAAACAGCGGACACCTTCTACCGGACCCACATCGATAACGAAGGTTTGGACGTAATTCGCAAGGGGCTGTCAAAAGGCCGGGGCGTGCTGTTGATAACGGGCCATTACGGAGGAGTGGAGTTCATTCCCGGATATCTGAGCGTCCACAGCATTCCGGTGTCCATCGTTGTTAGATTTTCCACCGATCATTTAAAGGAGATCACCCTAAAAAAGGCCGATACCTTTAATACTAAAATCATCGATGCCGACAAAACCCCCAACATTATGAAAGCGATCTGCGATGATCTCAAAAATAACCGAGTGGTGGTGACCCAATGTGACGAAATCGACGAATGGCGGCCCGCCTACAACAACCCGATCTCATTTCTCGGGGTGCACACCTTCCTGGACCGAACCATGAACGTGCTGATCAAACGCGCGCGTGCCGAAACCATTTTCGGATTAATGCATCGAAATACGGATCACCGCTATCGTTTCATCGCAGCAAATGGAAAAAAGATCGCTTCCGATTTAGATCACAGGGGTCGATTGTCCTTGGGAGCGGCGGCCTTAAAATTTTTGGAGCAGTACATCATGAAATACCCCGCAGAATGGTACCAGTGGAAAAAACATCCGGAAATACCGACCCTTTCGGAACCCGTCACAGAAATGGAAGGTGTGGTGTCCGCACCGGTGCTGGGACCGTCGGTGGGTTGATCCCCAATGCGACCATTGACCGGAGGATGGAGGGGCTTTTACGAACTGCCTTTACCATTTTCGCAACGGAAGAGATAGTGGACAAGCCGACACCGTGCATTAACGGCCGCTAAAAAGAAACCCGCATTGGGCTCCGGCCTGCACCGAATCGAGGTAGAAGGAAATATGATCGTTCTCATCGAACCCATTTCCAATAATATCGGAATGTATGTGCCAGCCTACCCGCTACCGATAATGGAGATTGCCGGTTACATCCGATCGCGGGATCCCAATATCGAAATTGAGGTGATCTCCATCCCCATGGATTATGGTCTTCCCCTGACAAGGCACGGGAAGGATCACATTTACGAAAAATTAATAAACGACATATCCGGATTTCAACCCGTGGCAGTGGGTATCTCTTGCACGGCCATTTCCCAGGCAAAGGAATCGATAGAACTATGCGAGCGCATCAAAAAGCTCTCATCCGATATTTATATATTCATGGGGGGCTATTTCCCGACGGTCTATCCAGAGGAGATTTTTTCCAGGACATGGGCGGTGGACCTGATTGTGGCGGGTGAAGGGGAGATGGCAGCATATGCCATCATCAAAGCGCTGAGCAACGGTAAAAACCCAAAAGATCAACCGATCCCGAATCTGGTTTGGAAAAAGGGAGATACGATTGGTCATACGAAAAGGGGATTAGGATTCGATCTGAGACAGAAAGCCCTGATCCAACCGGGACTATTGAAGCATCCGGACACCTATGACATCATTCCCTATGCGTTCAGCCGTGGATGCCCCTTTCGGTGTACCTTCTGCCTGGAGGACAAGATTCGCCCAAAACGACAGGAAGTCCCCCAAAAGATCGTCGAAAAGGATCTGCAAAACCTGATCCGTTGGGGCGGCACCCGTACAGTTGTGGTGGCCGATGCGCTTTTCAGGTCCTTTCACCTTCTTTCCCTATTTCGCGCCTACGGCCTTCGAATCAACTTCGAGACCCGATGCGATGTGCTGGATCCTGCAATCATACCCGAGCTTGCGGAGGTTTGTGGCGTGCTGGCCCTCGGTTTTGAATCCGCCAGCTACGACACATTGATACGGATGAACAAAGTGCGTGACCGAGCCCATTATGAGCGGTATATCCGAAATACCAAGAGGATATTCAAAGAAGCCGCCCGGTGCGGCATCTCCATGATGGTATTCATGATCGCCGGCTACCCGGGGGATACCCTCAAAGATCTGGAAGAAAGCCTCCTGTTTGCGCAAGCGCTTTCCGAATGGAGCGGTCCCGGGGGACATATATTTAAAATCGGAGAGTGCCGTGTATATCCAAAAACACCTCTTTATGATATGGCTCTCTCAATGGATGGGGTGGTCTTTGACGATGACGGCGTTTTCGGAAATAACGTCGTACGGAAACCTTCCAGCGGACTCGATTTTAAGGATGTGCTTCTTCACATGGAGGCGATTTTCAACCTGTCCAATCTCACGGAAGCCTTACAAAAGAACCTTTTTGACATCATGCCGTTTTTCAGGCTTCCCCCGGAGGCTTTCGCCGATGGAACAGTTCCAGCAGAATGTTTTCATGACACCGGCCGATCCGTATTCAATGTTCAGAATAAAAGCCTGGCCGCCTTTCGCAGTGTCACACCGCATTTGATCGAAAAATATAGAAAGAACATGTCCGGAGAGAGGGATACGAGGAAATTGGTTCTTTGAACTCCACACCAATGACAGGTTTATCGCTATGGAAAAAGAGGTCAGTTGCATCAATTCAAGGGCAATCCTCGATTATGTAAAAGCAAAAAGCAGCATTGACGACTCGGGCCTTCTGGGACATCTCCATCCTGAAATCGACACGTTGAGAAATCCCGAAGCGTTCCTGAGAGATCCGAACAATTGGATTTCGTGCACGGTCGCAACGGAGCTGTATAGGCGCGCACGGGTGCTGCTGGATGACGATAGGGCCGCATTCAAGATCGCGCGGTTTGCCATCGAGAACATGACCATGGGGTATGGGCAACGAATCCTTTTAAAAGCGTTCGGTTCCGAAAGTGCGGCCTTGCGACATGCCCAGAAAGTGAATGACAAATGGAATCGCAACAAGCGGGTTGAACTGGTCAAACTGAAAAAAACAGAAGGTGTGGTTCGGCTTCACTGGACAGACCATATGGATGTCACCAAGGATCTATGTCTAATGAACAAAGGAACCTATACCTTTGCGCCGCTCATCTGGGGGGGCAAGCCCACAGATCTCACTGAAACATGCTGCCATTTCGAAGGCGCACCCTACTGTGAGTATCACATCAAATGGTCTGCCAGCAATCGACTTTGGGAGAAGATCTCGCGGATCTTCAAACGCAAATCGGTCCTCATGGAAACCATCTCCGAGATGGAAAAGGACAAAGAGATCATCGAGCAGAAATATGAAGAGGTCAACCGGTTGAATCAGAAGCTGAATTTGAAATTTAAACAGCTAATGGCAGTGCAGGATACCGGAAAGGCGATCCTGTCCGTTCTGGATCTGGATGAACTGCTGTCGGTGATTATGAATATATTGTCGGATGTATGCAAAATCAACCGGGCGATTATCATGCTGGTCAATCGGGAAAAAGAGCGTCTTGAATATATTTACGGCGCCGGTTTTGAAGGAGAAGTGCCCGATAAGATAAAAAATTATACCGTTCCCCTGGGGCGAGTTGAAAATATCATCAGCCGTGTCGCCGGAACCGGACAGCCGGAGTATGTCCCCGAAGTGAAACTCTCCGGATTGCGAAAGGGAAATATCATTCTTTCCTTTGCCCAGCCGACATCTGTGTTTGTTGTCCCCCTCATCACCCGCACCCGTGTGATCGGTGTCATCGCCATAGACGCAGTGGAAACAACCGGTGTACCGAGGGAGACAAGAAAAACCCTGGAAATTTTTGCGCCCCAGATCGCCATTGCCATCCAAAACGCAAAGCTATACAGCAAACTCCAGGAGCAGATGAAGGAATTAAAAAAATCAAAGGCATTGCTCAAACGAGCCGAAAAAATTTCCTACCTCGGAAACGTGGCGGCCCGCCTGGCACATGAAATAAAAAACCCCATGACGGCCATTGTCACATTCATGCAGATGCTTCCGGCCAAATACGATGATGAAGAGTTCAGAAAGGATTTTTATGCCATTGCCATGGAGGAAACCGGTCGCATCAACAACTTGATCACAGAACTTCTTGACCTCGCAAAGACTCGCGAAATGAATGTTGAATCCATCAATCTCCATGGACTGATTACGAGAATGATTCGACTGGTATCGGCAAAAAGCCAAGCCAAAAAAATCGATGTGACAACCGGGTTCAGTCCCGGAATCGGCAAGGTATTGATGGATTCGGAAAAGATGACCCAAGTGCTGCTAAATCTCCTTTCCAATGCAGTGGAGTTTGCCCCTGAAGGGGGGAGGATCGAGATCATCACAAAAAATGGAACCGCAAATAACGGCTCCCGGGAAATCAGGATCGAAATCAGGGACAATGGTCCGGGCATCGACCCGGCAATGGTAGACCGGATATTCGACCCCTATTTTACGACCAAACATAAAAGCGATATACACCGGGGTACCGGTCTGGGGCTTTTCATTGCCCACCAGAATATGAGGGACCATGGCGGCAATATAGAGGTGAGCAGCGATTCCGAAAAGGGAACCGTGTTTCTTCTGACACTTCCCGATAGTGCCGAATCCAGCGAAAATGAAGCCTACCCGTTGGAAATGAATCATGCGGATTGATGCGGTTGTCATACACCCCGTTCGCCTGCCGTTTGTGGGGGATTTTTCCCATTCATTGAAAACCGGGCAATCCGCGGGCAACATCGTAGTTGAGGTGATTGCCAACGGGGGCGCCCTATGCGGCTATGGAGAGGGGGCTCCCAGAGCCTATGTAACGGGAGAATCGATCGGCGGCACCCTAGATAATATACGGGATTTAACCGCCCGATCCGTTTTCCCCTGGGATCTGGCTGATCTGGACGCCATCGCCCATTTCTCCAAAAGGGTGATCACCCACCGCCGGCGAAATGCAGCGGTCTGCGCCCTTGAAACGGCGCTCATCGATGCCCTAGGAAAGGAGAACAACAAACCGGCCCTTGAGTTTTTTTCTTCCGATTTCAAAACAGACCAAATTCGATACGGTGCGGCCATTCCACTCGCCGGAACGGAAAGAACAACGGAAATCGGTCGGTTCATCAAAGATCAACTGAAAATCCGTCGGATCAAGCTAAAGTTCGACGGGGATTACCACCGCAATCTAGCGGCCCTTGAGGCAATTGGGAAGCTGTTCAACACGGATTGTGATTTGAAGGTGGATGTCAACTGCGTATGGGACCTCCAACTGGCATTGGCCCACCTTGATCCGATCCGTAAATATAAGGTCCGCGTGGTCGAGCAACCCATGATGCCCAACCGGCCCGAGATCGCAGAATTTGCACCACGGTTAAAGGAGATGGACGTGTTTCTGATGGCGGATGAATCCGCCTGTACACTGGAAGAAACCGAAGCGCTCATGGCAGAAGGTCATTACAACATGATCAATGTCAGGCTCTCCAAATGCGGTGGACTTATCAATTCTTTGCGCATCATCGATACCCTGCGGAAAGAAGCGGTCCCATTCCAGGTCGCCTGTCAACTGGGTGAGTCAGGCATTCTCTCTGCAGCCGGCCGACTGCTCGGCCTGCTGTGCTGCGATGCGGCTTATTACGATGGTTCCTATGACGAGTTCCTGCTTAAAGAAAACGTTACCACCGAAAACGTCACATTCGGAAAGGGGGGAAAAGCGGGTCCCCTGCCGGATCCAGGACTGGGGATTACCGTTTCCCGTGAGAAATTGAAACGCTTGTCTGCCGGATACCATTCTGTCGAAATACCACGGCCATAGATTTAAAATCCCGTAGATATAATTTTGACACGCTCTTCATAAAACCGCTCTGCTCCTGGATTCAGATGCAGCGGTATTTTTCAACCATCACCTATAGCAGTTTGCAAGAATCTGTTCCGTTTGAGGAAATAGTAGCAAGTGGGGTTTGTATCGGAACGGAATTCTGACAACCACGCTAATTCGTTTTAAAAAAAGCTTCATTGCTCCGTTAATTTACGCATAATCGCTTCGAGTGGTCCACGCTTGAACAGCTTTCGCCACAGATGTGCATAAACAACGCTTGATATGCAGAATACCAAAGAGGCTATAAGAGAAAAATGTAAAGTCTGGTTCTCTAACCGCCCAATGGCTTCCAGTGCTCCCATACCGATGACGACATGGGCCACGTAAAGCGTTAGGGCAAGCTGCCCGGTCGCTACAAAAGGGCGAATCCAAATTGCATTTTGATATTTTTCGCCCAATGCAATCGAAGCTGCGATGATAGCACACGCAGTACCCGCCGACGCCAGCATGTAAAGAGGCATGGGCGGCAATGGCGCGGTTCCGAAAATGGCAAGAATGGCTTCTTGGTCAGCCGAACTCGCTCCCGGTGAAAGGAAGCGGATGAGAACCTTACTTATAACCTCAGCAATGATTGCAATCCCTCCTCCCAAAAGGAAAACACGTCGCTGTATCGCTGGATCCCGCATGTCCAGACGCCCAATCATATTGCCGACAAGGATGAATGCGAGCCAAGGAATTACGGGATGAAATCCGTTGTAAAACAGATGCCGCACCATTCCTATCGGAGTCCAGAAATCGTTATACGTCAGTGTTTTCCAGTCCCACCCCAGGTCGTAGTTCAACGTAAAGAACAAGACAACAAACGCCAATACCAGCGCTCCGCTGTAGCACCAAAGTTGACGCACAGGCGTAGCCAACAGAAAAGCAGCGACAGCAATGTAAACACCGTAAAAGTGGAGGATATCGGCAGGCCAGATCGGAGAATAGAGTAGGCCAACGATGAAAAGAAATAACGCACGCTTGAGCAACGTGCGACGGTTTTGTGCGAGTCGATCACGATCTCCCTGCGCTCGGCCTTTTTGTGACAACAAGGAAAGACCGGCCCCGGCAAGGACTACGAAAGTGGCGGCCGCACGGCCATCAAGTCGTCCGACGAGGCGAACGAGCCATGCCGGGCCGTTTTGTTCTGCGCCCATCACTATTTTGAAATTGACAATGACCATGCCAAAAACGGCCAGTGCACGAGCAAGATCATAGCCGATAACTCGTTTTTTCAAAACCGGCTCCTCAGGTTATTTGACGGTATAATGAAGTATGTGGCAAAAGCAGCTCTATTTTTCGAGTAATCCGTAATTCGTTTTAGTTTATTGGAAATTTACCTAAACTTCGGTTTTTTGCCCATAACACAAACCCATCTGATTTCAAACAATCAGGATTTAAAATGCGGTTTGATGATTTCGTTAACCACCGCATTCGATAAAAATTCCTTGGCTTCCACCGAATGGATTGTTAGGCGATTGATAAATGGGGGGTAAAATCTCATGTCACGCAAGGTTTCGGCATTTGCAGATCGCATCGGATTTTCCCTGCGTCATCCTTGGCGTGTGGTACTCGGTTGCAAACCTTGAGTGGAACTGATTTCAGAGGCGGATTGCAAAGTGCCGACAGGATTGGTATGTCCAATAATGCACAAAACATGCGCCTCTGACGGGCATGGTGGCCGCATTGGTATGGCGTTGAGCGGTTTCGTCACCGTTTGGAGCCTGCAAACCAAGCCGGATGTTAAAACCGGGGAACTGTGAGTGATCGTCATGGAAGTGGCCGGAACATCCGCCGAAGTGATCGCAGGAAAAAAACCTTTTACCGCTAGAGTTTGAAATGGGTTACGAAAAACCAGATATGAAAACTGAATGGTTCAATCGGTTTTCGGATGCAGTTTATCGAGTACTGGGTCAGTTTATCGATCCCCTTGGACTGGGGCCGGAGGCCCGATCCCAGCGGCTGTTTGCCCTCCTGGTGGCCATTTTTAGCGTTCCGATGCTGCTTTTCTATTCGATATTGTCGATTCTCGATGGCTACTATTTCCTGGCGGGATTTTTGGTCGTCATTGGACTGGTAATCACCGTCAGTCTTTTTATCGGCCGGGGTCAAAAGAATGTGGCCCATCTGTACCGGATCATCGTTGTGATGTTGGGCATCCTGTTTCTATATCTGCTGTTTACCAGCGCAAATCAACCCCGGAGGATCCCGTGGGTGTTTATTTTTCCCCTGGAGGCTTTTTTCCTGCTGGGTCGAAAAGAAGGCCTGATTGTAAATGTCGTTTACTATGGCCTAGCCGCCTGCATTTTGGCCGTGAGCGGAGAGTTCTATCATGAGTCTGCTTTGAGCCCGGAACAAAAGATCGATATCCTGGTGGCGCTTCTCGTTATTATATTAATTGCCAATTTTTTCGAAAGCACGCGAATGAAATACTATCAGGGGATGACCCGTCGGCAGGAAGAACTGGAAGTCTCCAACCAAAATCTGCAACAGGAAATACAGAAACGAACCGAAATGGAAAAAACCGCCGTTGAAGCCCTGAATGATCTCAAGCAGGCCCAGGTCCAATTGGTCCAATCGGGAAAACTGGCTTCAATCGGAGAGCTGTCTTCCGGGATTGCCCATGAATTGAACCAGCCGCTTATGGTCATTCGAGGTAATGCACAGATGTTGCACCGCAGGGAAACCAAAAGCGAATATCCATCGGCAGAGAATTTGCGGCAGCTGGCAATGATCGAACGAAACACCGGGCGTATGATGGATATCATCAACCATCTGCGTACCTTTTCGAGGCAGTCTAAAGGTGAATTTCGACCGGTTCCCATCAACACGGTCGTCAGCGACTGCCTGCTGATGGTTAGCGAACAGCTGCGGCTTCACAACATCCAGGTGAACCTGCTGCTGGGAGACGATTTACCGGAAGTGATGGGTGACCAAACCCAGATCGAGCAGGTCGTTCTCAACCTGCTTACCAATGCCAAGGACGCCATCGAAAGAGATCGAAGCGATTCGGGTTCTCGGGGTGTTATCGATGTGGTAACCAGGGTGTCCCCCAAAACCGGGCGGAATGTGGAAGTCCTGGTAACCGACACCGGAGGCGGAATTGCTGAAGATCATTTGTTGAAGATTTTCGATCCGTTCTTCACCACCAAGGAAGTGGGTCGGGGGACGGGGCTGGGGTTGTCCATCAGCTACGGCATCGTTGCAGAACATGGTGGCGGGATCGAGGTGCTGGAATCCGGTCCCGGGGGAACCACGTTAAAGATCGAGTTCTCCTGCGCAGATTCCCACAGGGAAAGCGGCACCTGAAGTTCTGAATGGACGCATGAATTTGATCGAAGCATGGAATCACTAATTTCGGGTTGCGCATTCCGAACCCCAGGCTGGCCCGCCTTAATCAATATATTCAGTTTAATTGGGTTTTGGAGAAAATTTGCTTATTGATTTCGCTGTTGTATCTTTACTGCTTTTTTAAGGTTATGCTTTAGCTGTAAATTATCAGGATCTAATTGCAGCGCTTTTCGAAATTGAGCGACCGCTCCCTCGATATCACCTTTACGTATAAGAGCGACACCCAGATTGTTGTGTGCGTCAACAGAATTTGGCTTTATCCGAAGCGCCTGCAGATAATGCGCAATGGCTTCTGCTGTGCGACCCTGAATATCAAGAGAATTGCCCAAATTGATATGGACGTCCGCATAATCAGGTTTTATCCGAAGCGCCTGCACATAATGCGCAATGGCTTCTGCTGTGCGACCCTGCTGGTTAAGCGCTTCGCCCAGATTGTGGTGGGCGATGGCATTGTTGGGAGCAACTTTAAGGGCATGCTCAAACAGCGTATTGCTGCTTTTCCAATATCCTATTTGTTTCCAGGAAATTGTCGTTAGAATTGCAAGGACAACGGCAGCCATTATAAAAAGCACTTTTTTCTTGTGAGGCAATTGCTTCACAAGTTCCGGAACACTCCAAACCACAACGATAAACAAACCCATAAGTGGGACGTATGCATACCGGTCCGCCATAGCATATGACCCTACCTGTACGATCCCAATTACAGGAACAAGTGTTCCCAAGTACCATAACCAACCGACAAGAAACCAAGGATGCTGTTTCAAGGTCTTAACCGCAAGTACAGATATACATCCCAGCAATACACAAGCCAATACAATTTCCCATCCGGGAAAACTTTGGCGATACGGATAATGAACTGCCAGATTCTCAGGCCAGATCATTTTCTTCATATAGCCCACATATGAGAACAAAGCATTTGCTATCCGGAACCTAAGGGGTAAAATCTCCAGGGAGGGAAGTCCGCTCATATCTTTGTCAAGAAAGGATGGGCCATATATCAAAGTATGAATGCTGGCTAAGATAGATATCACAATCAAAGGAATCTTTTCCAAGATCAACCGAAAAGCATCAGATGGTGCGAGGTTCTTTTTGGCTTCGATCGGCTTTGGGTCATTCTCCTGTATCGGCGGCTCACCCGAACAATCACTGAATCGGTTTAAAGGCCAATAGTCGAGGAGGAGGAGAGCAAAAGGCAACGTGACCAGCATTTGTTTGGACAACAGCCCAAGGATAAAGCAAAATACAATGGATATGTATCTCAATAAATTGGGATGGCGGATGTATAGAACATAAGCCGCCATCGTAAGAAGCCAGAAAAAAGTGCTTAGCACATTCCGGCGTTCAGCGACCCATGCAACCGACTCCACGTTAAGCGGATGCAATGCGAAAAGGGCCGCAACAAATGCACTCTTCCATGTTGCGCCTGTCATCGCGTTAAGAACTAAAAATAGCAGCGCCGCATTTGCGGCATGAATAAACAGACTCGTAAAGTGGTGTCCGCCGGGGTTCAACCCGAAAAGTTCACAGTCAAACATATGAGATAACACGGACAATGGGGTACCATACTCCTTGAAGATAATTTTAAGGCCGTCAAGTGTCACCCCCTTTTGCACAACGCGGTTTTCAGTGACGAAAAACGTGTCATCAAAATTAACAAATCCGAAATCAGTCGTACGCCAGTATAAAAAAGACGTCGCCATAACAAGAAACAAACAAATTACGACATTGCGGTGTTTATCGATAAATTCCTTGCTGCGACTGCATATTCGGACCATGGAAAAATTGCTGGCGTGGGGAGTTGTACTTTTAAAACGAATCCTGTGTGGATCAGTATCTGTCATCGTAGTGGGGTTACATCTTTAACGGAATCATGAATTGGCCGTAATTGAAGATCTGGAGCCAACCTTATGACGGCAATCTATTTCATTGAAGGTTGATTATGAATATTCGCGATAACTACATACCACACATACACCCACAATTTGAAATACTTTCGATTAGATGTGGATAGCTGATGTATTCATAATTGAAAACCCGTTATGAATGATGCAAATGCAATGATTTCATGGGTGAGTTGCCGCAAGGAAAGAGAGGGTTCCCTCATCGGTATCGTAGTTTGCGAATCGTCGCTGAGAGGTTGACGATCATCTTTCGTGACGCCCGCATCGAACCCTTTGGAGGGCGGTTAAGCGTGTGAGATCCGGTCGGGAAAAGGGCGGCCGCAGAGCCCTCATTAAAAAAAGGAAAGTTATAGTGGCGCAGTTGTATATTTTATGCCAAAATCCTGGACATGCAGACCAGAATAGACCATCTCGTGATCGGAGCGAATGATGTGGCGCAAGGGGTTGCCTATATCCGTGAATGTCTCGGCGTAACGATGCCATATGGCGGTACACACCCGGTCATGGGCACACACAACCATCTGATGCGCCTCGGAAACGGTCTGTTTCTTGAGGTGCTGGCCATTGATCCCGATATCGATCCCCCCTCTCGCCCCCGCTGGTTCGGTCTGGACGACCCATTTATCAGACAACGGATTGCCAAAAAGCCCGTTCTGCTCACGTGGGTGGTCAACACCGATCATATCAATCAGCTTCTCAAACAGGCTCCGATTTCATTCGGAAAGGCGGAGTTGATCTCCAGAGGCGAATTGAAATGGTATTTTGGCCTGCCCCGGGATGGGCGCCTACTTTCAGGAGGCATACTACCCTACGCGATCGAATGGCAAACCCCATATCACCCTGCCGGAAAGATGGCGGACCTGGGCTGCCGGTTCAAGCGCCTTGAAATTTATCATTCAAATATTCCCTGGCTCCGCGACATGTTAAACGCTATCGGGGCGGCGGAGCTGGTGACCCTGCATGCCCTGCCAGCTGGTGAAATGCCCTTTTTGAAAGCGTATATCGAAACGCCCCGGGGATTAAAAAGGATTCAAAGCGATTGGGCATAGGGCAAGAAAATTCAATGATGCCTGAAGACAAATTATCCGGTTGTGTGACCGAAAAGGAGAAAACCGGCGGAGGTGAACCGATGAACCCCACCTTATCGCAGATGCTGAAAAGCAACTCGGTTCGTGACGATGACAAACAGGATCGCAATGATGAAATTTAGCAGATACCATGCTCTCGGAAATGACTATATCGTGGCCCGGCCCGAGGACTTTAAATGGAAGATAGATGAGAAGACGATCCGACGGATCTGTCATCGTCACTATGGAGTGGGCGCCGACGGCATCCTGTGGGGTCCTCTCGAGAGCCGCCAATGCGACTTCGGCCTGAGGATTTTCAACCCGGACGGCAGCGAGGCGGAAAAAAGCGGCAACGGGCTGCGTATTTTTGCGCGTTTTCTCATCGACGGGTCTCTTACCGACCGATCTGATTTCACAATCGAAACGGCAGGCGGGCCCGTCGTCTGCAAGGTTCGCCCGGACAAAAGAAGTGTCCGGGTTCAGATGGGAGGGGTCAGCTTCAACAGCCGGGAAATACCGGTGGCAGGCGGGGCAAGGGAAGTGATCAACGAAACCCTAGAAATTGAAGACCGGCGCTTCAAGTTCTGCGCAGTCACCGTGGGAAACCCGCATTGTGTGGTTCTCTCTGAAGAGCCTTCGCCGGGGCTGGCTCAAAAATGGGGACCTCTGATCGAAACCCATCCCCTATTTCCCAATCGAACCAATGTCCAATTCCTGCAAGTGACGGACCGTTCGAACATACGGATCGAAATATGGGAACGCGGTGCGGGCTACACCCTGGCTTCGGGCAGCAGCAGCACAGCGGCCGCTGCGGTAGCGCTGAAATTGGGCCGGTGTGACCCGAAGATGACGGTCCGGATGCCGGGCGGAGACATCGAGCTTCGGTTCGACGAAAATCTACACGCAACGATGACGGGACCGGTCACCAAGGTGTGCGACGGCGTGATCTCCCCTGAAATATTTGAACCCGAATGAAGCCTTCCATGAATATCACCTCAACCACCGAACATGCCCGACTGCTGGATCGTCACTACCGGCAGAATGTCGCGGGTATCGCCAGTGTGGAATTTTTGTGGGGCCTGGGGCTCCCGGTAGTCATAGAGTCGACCTTCCTGCAGCTCTTTTTAAAAAGTCTGGGCGCTTCCAGCACCGCCGTGGGATTGATCCCCACCCTTTTTTTTATCGGATGTTCCGTTTTCGCACTATTTTCCAGTTACATTACTGAGGATTTAAGGTTCAAGCGCGGTCCAGTGATCCTGCTCCACCTGATATCGGGCCTTTCCCTCCTGCTCCTTGGCGGATTTCTGCTGGTCGTCGAGGAGGAGAGGTGGATGCTCACCTTTTTCTTCTCCTGTTACGGCCTATTTACCATCTGTATGGGAATGACCCTCCCGGTGTGGCTCAATTATCTGGTGCAGATCTTCTCCGAAGAGAGATCGGTGGCCGGTTTGGCCTACATGATGATCGCTTCCAACGTGGCCAAACTCATCAGCAGTCTGTTTTTAGTCCAGTTGGTGGAGCGGTTCGCATTTTCCCGCACCGCATCGGCCCTGACCTTTATCGGTGTCGGGGTTTTATTCGCAACCGGTTCCCTTTTGTTCATACTGACCCGGGAAGTTCCCCGAATCGTTGCGGTCCCTTCGAAGAAAAAAGATCACTTTCCAACCTATTTGGTCAAAACGCTGCGAAAAATTCTATCCGACCGGAACTTTCTCTTCTTTCTGGGCGGGGATACAGAGTACTTCATCCTCGTCACGGTCATCTCATTTTACGCCAATTATGCCACGATACACTGTGGCGTCTCTCCGGCCATGGCAGCCGGCGGATTTGTCATGTCTCTTTACCTGGGTGCCATCGTCAGTAATGTGCTTTGCGGCACCATGGGAATGCTCTCTTTAAAAAACAAGTTTATCGCCTCAAAACTGCTGGCGCTCACCGCCGTCAGTATTCTGATTTTCAGTAGAAGCACGGCCGTTTTTTTAATGGTCAGCGCCCTTTTCGGCACCTCACGGGGAATTCGGAATGTGGCCTATGCGCCTGCAGTGAAAAAAATCTCCGGATTGTCCGACAGCACCGGTTATTTTGCGGTCGCCCCGATACTGACCCTGCCGTTCGCCGTGACGCTGCCCCTTTTGGCCGGATGGTTTCTGGATGCCTTCCCCCATCTAGAGGCCAACGCCTATCGACTGGTTTTCGCGGCTGCCGGGCTGCTGTTGCTGGGCAGTCTGTCCAGCGTCACACTGGCCGATTTCCGCTCATCGCCGGAACCGTGACGCGTCTTTTAGACGCAATATTCATTTCATAGCCGTTTCAAAAAGTTGTTACCGTTTGAGGATAGGGTCGCACGGGCCGTTGTTTGGGAAGGGGATTCACAACACCTCTGCAAATAATCTGAATTGGTCAGCAAGAATCGGATTGCAGCGGCTCCGGAAAGCATTACAATAGTTTGCAGACACATACCGATACGAATCGATTCGCATTTGGCTGATGCACATTTGCTGAATCATCAGAAAATCATAGCAGCCGTGACAACTCATACCTTGGATGAACGTTTCTTTGAAAACGCGCATGTGCAAGTGATCGGTGTGGACGGAGTTACCTATCCATGAAATCAGGCGAATTAAAAGGGGCAACCGAAAATGACGATGTATCAGACGGTAGAGGAAAAATGGAATGCAGTGGTTCAGCGCGACAGGTCTGCAGACGGGCTTTTTTTCTACGGGGTGGCCACCACCGGAGTATATTGCCGACCGGGCTGCGCCTCCCGCCGGCCGAATCGGGCAAATGTTCTTTTCTTCGATACCATCAAGGAAGCTGAAAAGGCCGGATTCCGTCCCTGCAAGAGATGCCATCCAGCAAACGCGAAGTGGCGCAACTCACAGACCCTGGCGATTTCAAAAGCATGCCGGATCATCGAAAACGAGGACCCGCCGCCCAATCTGGAAAAAATGGCAGCTGAAATCGGATTGAGCCCATTTCATTTCCATCGGTTATTTAAGAAAATCGTCGGGGTCACGCCCAAACAATATGCCATGGAGATCCGATTGAAACGTGCACGAGCCGGACTGCAGAATCAGCCCACGGTCACCGATGCGATTTATGGCGCCGGGTTCGAGTCCAGCAGTCGCTTTTATGAAAAAGCGGCATCCGCACTGGGCATGCGCCCGGCCACCTATCAAAAAGGGGCGCCCGGAGTTGAAATTCGATACGGAGGGGGACAATCATTTTTGGGATGGGTGCTGGTGGCGACAACGCAAATCGGCATCTGTTTTATTTCCATTGGAGAGGCATTTGAAGCGCTGGAAAAGCAGCTTTATAAACGTTTTCCCAAAGCCCATTTTAAAAGGCCGGACCGGGAGTTCGAAGAAATCCTGACATCGGTCCTGTCTATGATCGAAACACCCCACGAATGCAGTATCGACCTTCCCCTGGATATACAGGGCACGGCTTTCCAGCGCCGGGTCTGGATCGCTTTACAGGGAATTTCCCCGGGGGCTACGGCGAGCTATGCGGAAGTCGCCCGGCGCATCGGGAACCCTGACGCAGCGCGAGCCGTTGCACAAGCCTGTGCAGCCAATCCCGCAGCAGTGGTAATCCCCTGCCACCGGGTCGTACGGCAAAACGGAGAAACAGGTGGCTACCGGTGGGGGGTTGAACGCAAACGGAAACTACTATGCCGTGAAAAACCGGATTCCGGCCGGACTTTAACGGAGGATTCGTCTTGAAATTGGCTCAAAATCATTTTGCAATTCATTCCAATTCTGGGGTATGTTTTGGTTTTGGTCCGGAAACGATATCATCCGGCGTGGTCGCGAAAACATTAAACGCATAGGCCCTTGGGTGTCACCGGCAGGCCGACGAACCCAGAAACAATTAATGCCGAATTCTCTTGATCTGTATAAAATAATGGACAGGCGATCAAATCCAGGCGGCGGATATGCCCTTCGGCCCGGAGGGTCCGTCCGACCGGATGCCACCGCCTGGGCCATCCTGGCCAAAATCGCTGCAGGTCTTGGGGAAAAAGAGTTGGCAAAAGATCGGGACACCCTGGTTTCCTATCAACTTCCCGATGGCAGGGTCTCCCTTACCCGTGAGCATCCCGCGACCTGCTGGCCCACCCCCCTTGCCATCCTGTCATGGATGGGTTCCCACGCCCATGCGTCATTCCGACAAAGGGCCATCGCGTTCCTGCTGGCCAACAATTCCGTTACGGTACCCAGGCCGGAATTTTCAGGACACAATACCGAGTTGAACGGGTGGTCGTGGATCGAGAAAACCACCCCATGGGTAGAGCCAACGGCATATGCGATAATGGCGTTGACCGCATGCCGGATGGGAGACCACCCCCGTGTAACAGAGGCTGTCGAAGTGCTTCTGGACCGACAGTTCAATGGGGGTGGTTGGAACTACGGCAACACGGCGGCATTTGGCAACGCGCTGCGTCCCATGGCCACTCCCACGGGTATTGCACTTGCCGCACTCAAGGATCATGTTCCGGCAAAGGCAGTGCAGGCCAGCATCTCCTATGCCGAATCGGAAGTCGTCTCGGTGCGATCCCCCCTCTCTTTGGGGTGGCTGACCATCGCGTTGACGCGATGGGGACGTCGACCAGAGGGCATTCGAAAGAAGATAATGGAAACGTTGTCCCGGAAAACCCCATCCGGTCCCGTCAAAACCGACGACTTGGCGTTATTGCTGGTGGCATTTTCAAAGACCGGTGGTTGGTGGTCTCGGCGCAAGACGACTGATAAAGGTGCCTAATGAACGGGAAAAAATCCGTTAAAGAGATTCACGTTTCCCGCCGGCAATTGTTGCTGGGCGCCTTTGCCGCCCTCTTGGGCGGCAGCGGAATCGGGCTGTATGTTCAAAAGAGAACCGATCTCAAGGCCAGGGTATTTATCGGCCGTGCCGAAAGCTATTCAAAAGGCCTGAAAAATACCATCCTGTCCGGGTTTTCGGAATTGGGGATTTCACCAAAAGAGATCGGCGGGAAACGGATACTCCTGAAACCGAATCTGGTGGAGGCTGGACCCGGCATTCATCGCACCACCCATCCGCTGGTGATCCAAGCCGCCGCCGATGCGTTCCGCAGCTTAGGGGCCCAGGAGGTGTTCGTTGCAGAGGGATCGGGACACAACACCGATACCCTTCAGATTTTGGATGAAACCGGCCAGACCGATATGATGACCCGGGCCGGGCTGAACTTTGTGGATCTGAACTTCGACGACATCTACAATCAAGTCAATGAAAGCCGTTTCACAAGGCTCCCGTCTTTGGTCCTTCCCGTGGCATTGAAACGGGCGGACTGGGTCGTGTCCATTCCCAAGATGAAAACCCACCACTGGGCCGGTATCACCGCATCGATGAAGAATCTTTTCGGTGTCATGCCCGGTTCATATTATGGATGGCCCAAAAATGTCCTTCACTTCGCCGGCATTCGCGGAGTGATTCTGGATATCAACCACGCGGTGAAACCCGATTTTGCCATTGTGGACGGCATTGTGGGAATGGAGGGGGACGGCCCCATACTGGGAACCCCCAAAAGAGCGAATGTGCTGGTCATGGGGCGAAGCTTGACGGCTGTTGATGACACCTGTGCACGGATTATGGACCTTTTGCCCGGCCGAATTCCCTATCTGAATGCCGCAAAGCAGATCACCGGGCTGCTGAGGGAAGATAACATCGGGCAGGTGGGCGAACGCATCGCCAGCGTAAAAACCCGTTTCCAGCTCCTTGAAAAGATCATACCGGCTCACCGCGGATTGCGGCACCCCATTAAAAAGAAGGGATAACCATCGGACCGGATCCGATGACAGGGTTGAGATGGATAATATCAAACGCACGGCCATGTACCGTTACCTGGCAGTTTTGACGATCGCATCCGCTGCTGGGATAGAAACGTGGATGATCCTTTTTAACAACTTTGCTGTGGAGATAGCCGGGCTGAAAGGAAGTCATATCGGTGCCATCCAGTCCGCACGTGAGATTCCCGGCTTCCTGACGCTTCTGGTTATTTTCGTCATCATGGTGATAAAGGAGCACCGATTGTCGGCCCTGTCGATCCTCACCCTGGGAGTCGGGGTACTGTTGACCGGGTGGTTCCCCTCCTACGCCGGCCTGCTCATGACCACCGTCCTGATGAGTTTTGGGTTCCACTACTACGAAACCACCAACCAATCACTGACGCTCCAGTATTTCGACAAATCGGTCTCCCCGTGGGTGTTCGGCAAACAGCGCAGCTATGCCGCGGCAGCGAGCATCGGAATCGGGATCCTGATATATATTCTGGCCAGTTTTCTCACCTACGCACAAACCTATTTAGCCATCGGCATATTGATCGCCCTTTCGGGCATCTGGGCATTGCGGCAAAACCCGGAGCAGACCAACCTGCCCCCCCAACGGAAAAAAATGATCCTGAGAAAGCGTTACTGGCTTTATTATTTTCTCACTTTCATGGCCGGCGCCAGACGGCAGATATTCATTGCCTTTTCAGTGCTGCTGCTGGTGGAGCGGTTCAACTACAGCGTCAAGGAGGTCACGATACTCTTTGTGATCAACAACATTATCAACTATTTTCTCAGTCCCATCATCGGGAAATCCATTATCCGGTTCGGCGAGCGAAAGGTATTGTCCCTGGAGTATTTCAGCCTGATCTGGGTGTTTCTGGCTTACGCGACGGTAGATTCTAAATGGCTGGTGGCCGTTCTCTATATCCTGGACCATATTTTTTTCAACTTCGCCATCGCCATCCGAACCTACTTCCAGAAAATCGGCGACCCCCAGGAGATTGCGCCGAGCATGGCGGTGGGATTCACCATCAACCACATCGCAGCCGTCGTGCTGCCGGTCATCGGAGGGCTGCTGTGGGTGGTGGACTACCGTATACCTTTCGTTTGCGGTGCGTTTCTGAGCCTGATTTCCCTTACGGCGGTACAAAAAATCCGTATTCCGGAAGCTGCAACCTATCCCAATTCATAACCCTTTCCCTAATAAACCGCGACATCCCTCAAAACTTTTTTTGGATCGGCAAGTAATTTTCTTGTACCGATGATTTACTTCTGCTATTGATGATCCGATTTATATCGATAATTTAACACAACCTATTGAATTATCGATATATAAAGTATTTTCACACCGAATGCCCCCACCGGAAAGGAGAAAAAGCACCTTGCGATAATTCATAAGGCCGATTCTGCGAGTTTGGCGTGTTGATCTTCCAGAATGGGCAACAGACCGGCTACCGGCATCGACGCATTTGAGTTAATGGCTTTGGGCCAGGTGTTCATCAAGGGGAAAGGAACTGTGGACCATGCGAAAACGGTTGAAAAAAATCCTCATGTTGTTTGATACGGCGGTGGATGCCGAGAAAAAACTAAAGTTCCAAAACGCCAAAAAATACTACAAACAAGTCATCTCCATCTATCCCGATAGCCCGGAAGCGGAAATCGCAAGGGAACGCGTCGAGGATCTTGACCATCTCAGTAACGAAAAGCGCATCTACCGTCGAATCGATCGAAACGCCAAACGGATCCTGACCGAGATCGGAATCGACATCAGCAACAGTCCGCAATTGATGGATCTTCTAATGGAAGCCGACGCCATCGATTTGGAGAGCGACCAATCCCTCTATGTCCCACTGCGGGAGGACTACCTCGAATATTGCCTCGATCAAATCCCCACCGACATGTCGGCGGACCCCGGTGAAAATGCTTTTGGTACGGGGGCGACGCCGCCATTTCTGATGCGACCGGATCGGGATGATCTCGCACCGGCCACCAGAGCGGAGTTTGAAGAGATCGTTGAAGCCGCCTGCAATTTCACCGACTGCCTGGGCATTTTCAGCGTTCCCGTGGTAACGGACAAATCGGTTTCCGATTTTGAAGCGGCGCAATTAATGGACCGGTTTCCCGATCTTAAAATGACCCATACGCGCAATATGTCGGATGATGAAATCGCCTTTTTCAGAGATCGGGACGATTGGCTCGACGGTACCAGTTTGATCACATCCCTCACGTTTATGCCGTCCATGGTGGAACCGTTTTTGAGAAGTTCACGGGCGGGGAACAATCTCCTGCTTTTGGACCTGACCATCGCAGGGTCTACAGGTCCCATGAGCCCCGAAGCCCTGCTCACTCAGGTTCACGCTCAAGTGCTGTTCATGATGGTATTGGCGCAAACCGTGAACCCCGGTGCGACTTGCGTGCACGGCGGCATACCGGATGTCCTTGGGATCGGGGGGGATCTTGGGTACAGCGACCCCAGCCAACCCATCATCAACGCGGCCATGGCACGGTTGAACTTGTGGATCACGGATCTGCCGTCCGCCCAGTCGGGCGGCAGCACCAGCATCATAGATGATATCGAGGCTGCGGCCATAGAGTCGGAATTCTCACGGAACACCCTGCGGGAGTACGGCGTCCATATCCTGCGCCACGCCATGGGCGCCCTGGGCAGCCTCAACTATTTCAGCCTGGAAAAATTCATGGAGGATTGCAGGCGGGAACGGTTTGCACGAAAGATATGGCTCAAGGCACGCCACGACTTTATTCTGCCGCTTTACGTCCCGGAAGACAAGAATGTGGTTCGGGGTATTCGCGAAATCGCCGAAAAGGGGAGTCCGAAGAACGCGGATCACACCCTTTACAATGTCGAAGCATTCGTCAATTGGCGAAAGAAGTTGATCCGCGCCACCAATAAGAAGCAATTCTTCACAGAATTGCCCAACACAATCATAAAAGACAGGGACCAACTGGAACGCACCTCGCAGTCAGAAAGGGCCAACCAGCTCCAGGATACCTTTTTTGTCAGCGAATAAAGTATCCCCATCGGGAGGGCATGGCTTTGGCAATAACCTGGGGGATTGTTATCGTTTGTACCATTAGATTCTAAATTAAAAGCATCGCCAGCTATATCATTGAGCTGTTCGGATGGCCGAACCGGTCAAGTAATCACATTCCGTTCCCGGTTCAGTTTGAGAATCAGCAGCCAGATGGTTCCCACCAATACCGCGGATACACAGCCCAGGGCCGGAAATACCGCTTCGATCCCAATCCCCTTTTGGATGGCCCCGACCATTTTCACGGCAATGGACCCCACGCCGAAGGTCAATACGAACTTGGTGCCGTATGCCGAATGGTGGAAGCGCCGCGGCGTCAATCGCGCCACCAGGGTATTCTCGGCAGGCTGCATCCCCAGAAGAAATAAGAAGTAAACCATGGTCAGCGCCACCAGGGGAAGGTCGGTTGTAGCCGCCATCATAAACACCACGGGGACGGTTACCGCGTGAAATACAAGGTAGCAGCGGGCCGGATCGAATCGATCGGCGATACGGCCGCCCCCGTACTGGCCGAGCATGCCAATCAGGTAAATGACGGCAACCACCGTGGTAGCGGCAAGGTTCGGCGAGATATCGACATTTGCAAGGTTGGTCAGCCAGTGAAACAGACCCTGGTTTTTAAGTTCGAAATAGGCCGGAACGATCACTGTCGCCCCCCTGTAGGCGATCCCCCCCAGCATCATGGCGATCAGAAGAATCAAAAAGGGGCCGATTCCGCCGTTATCATCCCCGGTGTTACCGTCCTGTTTTTTAACCGAACCGGTTTTGGGAAACAGCGTCATTAGCCCCAGGCCCATCAGGTTGACCCCCCCCAGCACCAGGTAGGCCGCCCGCGGTCCCCACAGCCAGGTGACCAAACCGGTCAGCAAAGGGGCGGTGGCAAGCCCCAGGTTGCCGAACATTCCGTTGAACCCCATCCCAAGACTCACCCGTTTGATCTCTTTTGCAATGAGCCCCAGGCCCACCGGGTGATAGATGCCGGAAAACAGTCCGATGGCGCCAAGGGAAAGGGTCAAACCCACCGGAGAATCGATAAACACCGCCGCCGCCAGCCCGCTGATACCGCCCCCTAGATAATAGAGCCACATGAGCGGCCGGGCTCCCCAGCGGTCTGCAACCAGGCCCCAAGGTAGCGCGGTAATACCGAAAAAAAGATACATCCAGAAGGACAGCCCCAACACCTCGGCCATGGTGAGGTTGAGCCGCCCGGTTAAGGGAAGTACAACGGCCGGGAACACCAGCATGTTGAAATGGCTGACAAAATGCCCGTAGCATGTGGACAGCAGCAACCGTTTTTCTCTGCCGTCCATATGGTTTACTCTCCCAACAGCAGTCTGGGCAGCCAGGTCACCGATTCTGGATAGAGGCAGATGATGCCAAGGCCGATGAGCTGGATGATGACGAAGGGGATGATACCCTTATAGATATCCATGGTCCGGACCTCGGGTGGACAGACGCCCTTGAGATAAAACAAGGAGAATCCAAAGGGCGGGGTCAAAAATGAAGTCTGGAGGTTGACGGCGATCAGGACCGCCAGCCACAAGGGATTCACGCCCATGCTGATCATGATCGGCGCCAGCACCGGCACATGGATAAATGTGATCTCGATGAAGTCGAGGAAGAAACCTGCGATAAAGATAATGGACATGACGATAAAAAGGATGCCCCACTTGCCAAAGGGCAGCGCGTTGATGAGCCCCCGAACCAAGGCATCGCCGTCAAGGCCACGGAACACAAGCCCCAATGTGGTGGCACCCACGAGGATGATGAACACCATGCAGGTGAGGTTGGTGGTGGTCTTCATCACCTCTTTGAGGATTTTGTAGGAAAACTTTTTGTGAAGCACCGTGAGGGTGGTGGCTCCCACAGCGCCGACGGAAGCGGCCTCGGTGGGAGAGGCGATACCGGCAAAAATGGATCCCAGAACCGCGATCATCAATGTGAGCGGTGGAATCAGGGCTTTGAACACCCGGGTGTAGAGTTCCTTTTTGGAGATCTGGTCCAGCTCCTCCTTGGGTACGGGAGGCGCCCACTCGGGGCGAACTTGGGCGATGATGAGGATATAGATCATGTAAAGACACACGAGGATCAGGCCCGGAATGACCGCACCGATGAAAAGATCCCCAACCGGCACGTTCATGATGTCGCCGAGGAGCACCAGGACGATGCTGGGGGGTATGATCTGTCCCAGGGTGCCGGAAGCTGCCACCGTTCCGGTGGTCAGGGGTTTGCTGTATCTTCTTTTCAGCATGGTGGGGACCGACAAGAGTCCCATGGTGACGACGGTGGCGCCCACAATACCCGTGGATGCCCCCATGAGCGCCCCCACGAACACCACCGATACGGCCAGGCCGCCCCTGATGCGGGCAAAAACCAGGCCCATGGTTTCCAACAGCTCTTCGGCAAGCCCCGATTTCTCCAGCATAACGCCCATATAGATGAAAAGGGGAACGGCCAAAAGGGTAAAGTTGGTCATGGTGCCCCAGATCCTCAAGGGGAGTAGTCCGAAGAATCCGGTGCCGAAATTTAACAGGCCGAAGACCATGGCAACCCCTCCGATGGTAAATGCCACCGGATAACCGAACAGGAGCAGCCCGAAGACAAAGGTAAACATGATCAACGGCATGTACTCATGGATGAATTCCATCTATTCCCCCCCTTCCATTTCCGACCCGATGACGATAAAAAAGTTTTTGATCGCCTGGGAGATACCCTGTAATACGAGAAGTGCAAATCCGAGGGGAATCATGGCTTTCAAAACATACCGTCCCGGCAGGCCTCCGGGATCGGGTGAGATCTCCCGGACCGCCCAGGAATTGGCAATGAAGTTCTGGGTGGAATAGATAACGATGATGGCAAAGGGGATCAGGAACACGAAAGTACCCACCAGGTCGATCCAGGCCTTGGCCTTGCTGCTGAGTCGGGTAAAGATGATGTCCACCCGGACGTGGGCATCGTTCTTCAGTGCGTAAGCTGCACCGACGAGAAAAATGATGGAGAAAAGATGCCACTCGAGTTCCTGAATGGCGACGTTTCCCTTCTTGAATGCATACCGCATCACCGTATCGTAAAAAACGGTGAGCACCATCACGGTGGTAAGCCAGGCCACGAAAGTGCCGGTCCATTCGTTCAACCGGTCGATCCCTCTGGAGAGTATCTTCAATAATTTCATTTGGCTGTTCCCCCTGCTGCAGTATTTTGAACAAAGCAATCAATTCACATACCGTCATCCGGCATAAAAGGCAAGCCTCTTTGTACAGCGTGGTATAACGGGAAAACTCCTCATCACTACCAAAATAGAAGTACGGAAAACCGTGGGATCGCGGCAGAAGGTTTTCAGATTTGACATGCCGGACGAATTTGGAATTAGGATTTTACAATTTTTTTAAAAAATGGTATCTACGACAGGTTCATTGCTACATTTTCATCATCAACACAACGCATTGACACTTAAATAGAAAAAGGCAAAATCGCATAATCGCCTTTTCGATTCCCGGCTATCACTCGAACCATGAGGACTAATTCTAACTTGAAGAGGAGGATGGCGCATGAAAAGACGTAGTTTTATCAAGAAACTGGGTGTAGGCGCGGCGGCTGTCGGTGCCGGCATTGCAACAAGTGCCGCTCCTGCCATTGCCGCAGGAAAAAAATTCAAATGGAAAATGGTCACCACCTGGCCGCCCCATTTCCCTGCGCTGGGTGAAGGAGCGGACCTGTTCGCCCAATGGTGCAAGGAGATGAGCGACGGCCGGCTCGATATTACCGTATACGGCGGCGGCGAGCTGGTTCCCCCGCTGGGCGTATTCGACGCAGTCAGCCAGGGCACTGTTGAGTGCGGGCACGGGGCCGCCTACTACTGGGCCGGCAAGACCCCGGCATGCCAGTTCTTCGCGGCGGTTCCCTTTGGCCTCAACGCTCAGGGCATGAACGCCTGGATCCTCAATGGCGGCGGCCTGAAGCTGTGGGAGGAGGTATACGCGCCCTTTAATGTAAAACCGTTCCTGGCGGGCAACACCGGTGTGCAGGCGGGTGGCTGGTTTAACAAAGAGATCAACAGCATCGATGACTACAAGGGTCTGAAGATGCGGATCCCGGGTCTCGGCGGAAAAGTTGTGGCCAAAGCCGGCGGCAACGCCGTTCTGGTGGCCGGGGGTGAGATCTACACCAACCTGGACCGCGGCGTTATTGACGCCACGGAATGGGTGGGCCCATATCATGATTTGAAGATGGGTTTCTACAAGGCTGCCAAGTACTACTACTGGCCCGGATGGCATGAACCGGGGACAGCCCTGGAGATCATCATCGGCCAGAAGGCATGGGACTCCCTGCCCAAGGATCTGCAGGCCGTCGTAAGGGCATCGGCAGCCCAGGCCAACATCTGGATGCTGTCAGAGTTCGAGGCCAGAAACAACGCGGCCCTCCAGGTGCTGATCAATAAACACAACGTGCCGATCAAGCCCTTCCCGGAAAAAGTGCTCAAAGCGCTGAAAAAATTCACCGATGAAGTGGTGAACGATGTCGCTGCCAGCGATCCCATGAGCAAGAAGGTCTACGAGGCCTTTAACAAATTCCGGAAACAGGCATGGGATTGGGGTAAACTCACTGAAGAACAGTACCAGAAGTTCAAGCACGTATAACGTGATGATAAGCCGTTACGGGATCTGGCAAAGATAAGGGCCGGGCAAAGCAGTATTGGCGCCCGTGAGTTGCCCGATCTTCACCTGATGGTAACAAAGACCAAAAAAAGCAGGGAATCTTCCCTGCTTTTTTTGGTCTCTCGATGAGGATATTCTCTTTTTCCTTTCAGGAATTGAATAATCCAAGGAGCGCGTCATGAAAGAAGTTGTGATTGTTTCGGCATGCCGTACGGCCATCGGTACGTTTGGCGGGACCTTAAGGGACAGCCATGCGGCAAAGATTGCCAGCGTGACCATGAAAGCCGCCGTGGAACGAGCGGGTATCGATCCAGCCGAGATCGACGACATTCGATACGGATGCTGCCTGGAACCGGAGGACTCCATGAACGTCGCCCGCGTGGGGGCGCTCTTGGCCGGAATTCCGGACACCGTAACGGCGGCCACCGTCAACCGGGTGTGCATCTCCGGTATGGAGGCCGCCGTATCCGGCATGGCGATGATCCAGGCGGAGATGGCGGACATCATTCTGGCAGGCGGTGTGGAGCACATGTCCGGCGTGGCGTACACCGTGCCCAAGGCCCGATGGGGGTGCCGCCTGCAGGACCAGCAGTTCGTGGACAGTCTGATCCGGGGCTTGCACTGCGGATCCCACGTTATTCCTCACCCGGAAGACGGCCCCGTGGATGCCGGCAAACCGCCGCTCAGTTATTACAAGGGCAAACCGTACATCATGGGGCATACCGCCGAATTTGTGGCCCAGCACATGGACATCAGCCGGGAAGAGATGGACCGCGTCGCTTTAAGAAGCCAGAACAACGTGGAGCGGGCCACCAACGACGGGGCTTTCAAAGCGGAGATCGTTCCCATCAAGATCCCAAGGCGGAAAAAGGAGCCGCTTCTATTTGACAGGGACGAACACTTCAGACCGGGAATGACCCTTGCAGACCTTGAAAAACTGCCCCCCGCCTTTGTACCTGAAACCGGCAAGGTCACAGCCGGCAATTCAAGCGGCATCAATGACGGATCCGCGGCAATGGTGATCATGTCGGCCGACCGTGCCAAGGATCTCGGACTTGAGCCCCTGGCCAGAATCAAGGCGATCGGCCGGGGTGCCTGCCATCCGTCGGTGATGGGCCTCTCTCCGGTTCCGGCTGTAGACGACCTGTTGGCCAGAAGCGGATTGACCATCGGCGATTTCGAACTGGTGGAGGTCAACGAGGCGTTTGCCGCACAGTATATCGGGTGCGAAAGGGAACTTGGACTTGACCGGGAAATTACCAACGTCAACGGGTCGGGCATTGGCCTGGGGCATCCTGTGGGCGCCACTGGAGCCCGCATCATGGTAACCCTGATTCATGCTCTGCGCAAACGCAACAAGACGCTGGGCCTGGCCACCCTTTGCGGCGGCGGCGGGGTCGCCATGGCGTGTGCGCTCGAAATTGTCTAAATCTCCGAATCAGGCCATGAAAACAGTGAACGCTTTCATGGCCTGATTCATTTAGCCTAAATTGAGCGATTCGTTAACAGCTAAAAGCCAGCGACCTCATCGTTCAACTCAGGTATAAGTGAATCGAGCAGTCGGGGAGCTTACCCTATTCCTGTTGATCAAGGGGGTCGATAATTCGTGGTAGATGCTGATGCTGTTTGCGCGTGGTTCACTCCTTTTCATACCCAACGGATTTTCGACTGTTTCCTTCCAATCCACCCTAATCCCGCCTAATTTGAACTCATTAGAATAATTGACAATACCATCTAAAGCAAGGGGCTTGACATTTCCGTTTTAGCCCCCATTTTATTTCAAAAATAAAATACCGGCAGCACGGTTGGCCGGTGTAGTAATGATCCGGAAACATTAAATATCTACTTCAGTGGAGGTCCCATGAGTCCCAAAGAAACACACGAATTTAAAACCGAAGTCCAGCAGCTTTTAAAACTGATCGTCAACTCTCTTTACTCCAACCGGGAAATTTTTTTAAGGGAGCTGATCTCAAACGCTTCCGACGCCATCGACCGGCTGCGATTCAAATCCCAGACCGAACCGGACATCCTGGAAAACGACGGGGAATTCAAAATCACGATCACCCGTGACACGATCAAGCAAACCCTTGAGATTTCCGATAACGGCATCGGGATGACCCGGGAGGAGGTCCTCGAAAACATCGGCACCATCGCCCAGAGCGGAACGGCAGCATTTCTGGAAGCCCTGGAACAGTCAAAGGATCAAGATATCCTGTCCCCTGAGCTCATCGGCCAATTTGGGGTCGGCTTCTACAGCGCCTTTATGGTGGCGGAAAAGGTCACCATTTTGACCCGGGCAGCCGGCTCGGATCAGGCGGTACGGTGGGAGTCTTTCGGAGACGGCACCTACACCATCGAAGATGCCGAAAAAAGCGCCCGGGGAACCGACATCACCCTCCAGCTCAAAAAGCCCGGTAAAGATGAAAAAGAGTTTACGGACGAGTGGACCCTGCGCAGTATCGTCAAGCAGCATTCCGATTTCGTCAGCTACCCCATCGTCATGGACGTGGAACGAGATGAACCCATCCCAGAAGAAGAATTGATCAAGGATAAGGACGGCAAACCGGTGGGGGGCACCACCCGCAAGGTGATCAAGGAGGAAACCCTCAACTCCAAACAGGCGATCTGGACCAAAGCGAAAGCGGAGGTCACCGACGAAGAACACGAGGAGTTCTACAAACACATCAGTCACGACTGGAACCCGCCGCTGGAACACCTGCACATGAAATTCGAGGGCACAACCGAGTACACAGCCCTGCTCTACATCCCCTCCCAGGCGCCCTTCGACCTGTTCAACCCCGAGAGAAAACACGGCGTGCATCTTTACTGTAAACGCGTCTTTATCATGGACGACTGCAAGGAACTGATCCCTGAATACTTCAGCTTCGTCAAGGGTGTGGTGGACGCACCGGACCTTAACCTCAACGTGAGCCGTGAAATACTCCAGCAGGACCGACTGGTCCGGAACATCCGGCGCAACCTTGTGAAGAAATTGCTGGAGCTGTTGAAAAACATGGAGCCGGATAACTACGACAAATTCTTCACCGAGTTCGGCCAGATCCTGAAGATCGGTATCCATACGGACCCGGAAAATCAAAAAAAGCTTTCGGAACTGCTTCGATACCGGACGACCAAATCGGGGGACAAACGCATCTCCCTTAAGGAATATGCGGAAAACATGCAGGATGACCAGAAGGAGATCTACTACATCACCGGGGACAACATGGCGACCCTCCTCAACAGTCCCCATCTGGAACGCCTCAAGGAAAAGGAGATCGAAGTACTGCTCATGTCCGACCCCATAGACGAGTGGGTGGTCCAATCCCTTACCGAATACGACGCCAAACCTTTAAAGAGTGCCGAAAAGGGCGACCTGGAACTGGACAAGGTGGATGAAAAGAAAAAAGACGAGTACCATGCACTGTTCGGTTTCATTCGGTCCAACCTCCAGGACAAGATCAAGGAGGTCAAACCCTCCACCCATCTGAAAGACTCCCTCTCCTGCCTGTCCGGAGAAGCCACCGACATGAGCGCCTATATGGAAAAGATCCTCAAGTCCACCGGTCAGGCCCCGCCGGAGGCCAAACGGGTCCTGGAACTCAATATGGATCATCCCTTGCTGGCCAAGATCCGGAAGATCCATGACACGGACAAGGACAATCCCGTATTAAAAGACTACAGCCAGCTGCTGCTGGATATGGCCATCATCGGCGAAGGCGGGAAGCTGGACAATCCGTCGCGTTTTTCCAAGGTGGTGGGCGACATGATGACCGGTGCGCTGGATGACGGGTCCGATGTGAATAATGAATGATGAATTAATCGCAGTTAATTGTTAACTCGTGCCCATCAATCAGCCGGGCGGCCGTATATCGGTCGCCCGGTAACCCCGCCTATCTTAGTATTCTAAAATCCGGTCTCCACGATATCCTCCCTATCTTGAGCGCCGTTCTTTTATGATTCTCAGGAATTCATAGTGTTTATTCCCGAAGCCTTGCGACATCATCTGTTGACAAAACTTCCTTTCTGAGCCAAAACCCATCCCCATGCCGGGATATAAGGCACATATCGGCGGAGGAATCGTGATGGGCGGGGGATGTCTCGCCGCCGCTGCCGGGTTCGGGTACTATCGGCCTGAACCGGAGACGGCGGTCGCACTTATGGCAATCGCCCTTTTGGGAGCGATGTTCCCGGATACAGATACCGACTCAAAGGGCCAGAACCTATTCTACGGGTGCCTGGTGGTGCTGGATCTGGCGCTCATGATAAAAGGCTATTACAAGTGGGCGGCCATCATCGGTTTCTGCGCCATGCTCCCCGCCCTCGGCCATCACCGGGGCTGGACCCACACGTGGTGGGCCATGCTGCTGATTCCGCTCCCCATCATCCTCCTGCCGGTGATCTTCTACCGGGTTGCCCCCGAAACCCTCCTGCCCTTCTATCTCGCTGCCGTGACCGGTTATTTCTCCCACCTGCTCCTTGACCGGAAGTTTTAGTACGGACGCAAAACGCTCTTTAAGGGACGTTGTTGACAAATTATACTTTCTCCAAAGCAGTTGGTTTGTATAATTTGTCAACAACGTCCCCTAAATATACGAAAAGTCTGAATTCCAGTTTTAAGCGGTTTTGAACCGTATTCGAAACCATCGGCAGCCGGGAAAACCGATACGGCCGAATCTAATCCTTCTGCTGGTTTTCTGAGACCGGCCGCAGAAATAAAATCAATATGAGGCCCATGACGGCAAGAGTGGTGAGCAGAAAGAATGCAATGCTGTAGCTGTCATTCCGGTCATATAGGTATCCGGCCAGAAGAGGTCCCACCGATCCCCCAAGGGTGCCGCTGAACAGGACCAGACCAAAGAGCTGGCCGTGGGCGGCAGTGCCGAAATATTCCGCCACGGTGGGGGACATCACGGTGAAAAGACCGCCGTGGCCGAAACCGTAAACCACCGCAAATAGAAACAGCATCCAGGATCGATCCGAAAGCTGCAGCCATACAAGGCTGGATATCAGAATGGCCAGGCAGACCAAAAGCGACCGCCTCCCGCCGATTCGATCGTTTGCGGACCCCATCACGATGCGCCCCAGCATACTGATCCCGCCGATGATGGAGAGAACGGCCGCTGCGGTGGCCGGCGGCAGCCCCAGATCCCTGGCATGGGGCACGATGTGGACGATGGTCGTTAAAAGACAAAAGAACACGGCGAACTCCGTTATACAGAGGGTCCAGAAAGGCAGGGTTCGCACTGCTTGTCCCAGAGAAATCCCGTGCGCCTCTTTTCGGGACTTCTGTTTGCCGGCATCAATGTGCTGGCCGTCGGGCAACAGGCCCATTCCCTGGGGATCCCTTCGAAGCACCTGGGCGGCCGCCACGAGCAGCCCAAGTGACACCCCGCCGATCACAAGGTAGGCGGAACGCCAGCCGATACCGGAGATCAGCATGGATGCGATAAGTGGCACGAGAAACTGCCCGGCCCCGGTGCCCACCTTGACCAGACCGGACATCATACCGCGCCGCCGGACAAACCAGCGCGCCACCGTGGAAAGGGTGATCACGTCATGGGTGCAGAACCCGACGCCCACCAGCCCGCCGTACAGCAGATACAGCTGCCATGGCGCGGTCAAGCCTGACATGAGAAGATAGCCAAGACCGAGGGATATTCCCGATACGGTCATGATGACCCGGGGCCCCATGCGGTCGTTGAGGGTACCGGCCACGATACCGCCGACCCCCATCATCAGAAACGCCAGGGAGGAGGCTCCGGATATCAAGGCCCGAGACCAACCAAACACCGCCTGGAACTCCTTGAAAAAAACACCGTAGGTAAACATGGCGCCGATGGTCACGCCCTGGATCAAGAATCCGGATGCCACAATATTGTAACCGTAAAAATAACCTTTTTTCAAAACCTCTCCCTTGGGGTGATCGCTTTTGGGTTTCAGCCCTTATCGGGCGTATATGAGACTGCGCGCCGGGGCCGGTCGTCGACGGTAAGATGAAACACGTCGGGCCTAGCGTAATGTCCCACCGGATCGAAATCGTACCGGCCACGGACAATCTCTTCCATATCCAGATCCGCCATAAGGAGGTTCGGTTCGTCGTATGCCGGACCGGCCAGGCATTCTCCAAGGGGAGAGTAGATGGCGCTGCCGCCTCGGATCATGACCGTTTCCGGGTCCTCCCCCTGTATGGTCCGGTGCGCCGGCGGGCAATGCTTCAGCAGGTGATAGGGGCAGCTTGCCAGGACAAAGCAGCGTCCCTCCAGCGAAATGTGCCGCAGGGTGGCCTGCCACTGGTCCCGGTCATCCACGGTGGACACGCAGTAAAGCTCCACGCCCTTCCCGTAAAGGGCCGTCCTCAGCATGGGCATGTAATTTTCCCAGCAGATTACCGATCCGATTTTCCCGATGGAAGAATCGACCACCGGCAGCGTCGAACCGTCGCCAAACCCCCAGATCAGCCGTTCCGAGGCAGTCGGCATCAGCTTTCGGTGCTTGCCTGAAAGGCTGCCGTCGGGGGTGAAAATCAGGGTGGTACAGTACAAAGTACCCCCCTCCCGTTCGATCACGCCGATCACAAGATGGACGCCCGCACCGGCCACCCTTTCGGACAGATGCGCCACCCATGGGCCGGGCACTTCAATGGCCCCCTTGACATACCGCCTGAACTCCTCTCTTCCCTCAAGGCTCCGCATTCCCACAACGGTTCCGAAATGTGACCCCTTCGGATATCCGCCGATAAAGGCCTCTGGGAAAACCACGAGTTCCGCACCTTTTGCCGCGGCTTTTTCCATCAACGCCGACGCATGTTCGGTCGCCCCCTCGGGATCGTTCATCACAAAATGATCCTGGACCACCGCCGCTCGAACTTTTTTGGGCATTTACCACCTCGATAGTTATGGGTTCAAGGGCGAAAGAAGAACTTCACCCATCCGATCCAGGTCCAGGCATCCGACCCGCTTCGAACCGAAAACCATTATTTACCGAAAAGGGGAGAAATAAGATACAAAAAAGTATCCGATTGTCAGAATCGGACATCGCGCACTTACCCGTACGTCTCCGGCAGGGCGGTCCGCTGATTTAGGCCAGCTCAGGGCGCGGAAACCGGCATGCGGTGTTCCGGTGCCAGCACCAGTGCGGTCCGGGTGGGAAGGTAGAGGCTTAATAAATGGCGGTTCCCGTGCCCCTTTTTGTCTGGACGGGTAAAATGGATCTGTCCGGCGGCCAGTCGTCCGTGGCCGCCATGTGCCGGATCGTCGCTGTCGAGGACCATCCGGTATTTTCCTGGATGGGTGGAAATCTCATAGTCGGTATAGGAGTTCACGGGATGAAAGTTGAAAACCCACATCAGTCCAGCCCGTTCGAAGGCCAGGATCTTTTCATCGTCGTGTTCGTGCAGCAGCCGCGGTTCCGGCGCCGAAAGGAGATGGCACTGCCGGGCAAGATCGATCATCGCCTGGTCGAAATCCGCCAGCAGATGATAGCGCAGATCCGGGTCGTCCACAAGGTGCCACTGTCGCCTGGCGTACCGGTATGACCACCCATTTTCCTCCCTGGGAAAATCGATCCACTCGGGATGGCCGAACTCATTTCCCATAAAATTAAGGTAACCGCTTCCGGCGGTGGCCAGTGTGATCAACCGAATCATCTTGTGCAGCGCCATGGCCCGCTCCACCTGCAGGCTCCGAGCTCCTTTTGCCATGGCGTGGTACATATCGGATCCCGCCATGCGGAACATCAGCGTCTGGTCCCCCACCAGGGCCTGATCGTGGGATTCTGCATACCCAATGGTCCTCTCTTCAGCCCGCCGGTTGGTCAGTTCATGCCACAGGTAGCCCATGGGCCAGTTTTCATCGGCTGTGTCCTTGGTGAGCCGGATCCAGCAGTCGGGTATCCCCATGGAAAGGCGATAGTCAAATCCCATGCCCCCCTTTGATGCGGGCATCGCAAGGCCCGGCATCCCGCTGACATCTTCCGCCACCGTCGCGGCGTCGGGCCGTAGTTCGTGGATGATTTGATTGGCGAGCGTGAGATATACCAGGGCTTCTTCGTCTACGCTGTCGTCGTAATAATCTTCGTAGGAGACGAAGGCCGTTTCGAGGCCGTGGTGGCGATAGAGCATGCTGGTGACGCCGTCAAACCGAAAGCCGTCCACCCGATATTCTTCCAGCCAAAACCGGCAGTTGGAAAGGAGGAACCGGATCACCTCCGTTTTACCATAATCGAAACAGCGGCTGCCCCAAGCGTCATGCCATCCCCGGGGGCCCTCGTGGAAATACTGGGAGTCGGTACCATCGAAACGGCCGAGTCCCTCCACTTCGTTGGCGACGGCGTGGGAATGGACCAGGTCCATGATCACCGAAAGTCCCCGGCTGTGGGCCGTATCGATAAGCCGCTTCAATTCCTCGGGGGTTCCAAACCTGGAGGCGGCGGCAAAAAAACTGGAGACATGGTAACCGAAAGACCCATAATAGGGGTGCTCCTGGATTGCCATGAGCTGCAGGGTGTTATACCCGGCGGCCGCTATGCGGGGGATGATCCTGTCGGCAAACTCGGTGTAGGTGCCGATCCTTTCCTCAGCCTGGGCCATTCCCACGTGGGCCTCGTAGATGAGCGGCGGATCGGCGGGGCGCGTAAATTCAAGAACCCGCCATCGATATTCGGCTTCCGGTTCCCATACCTGGGCGTTGAAAATCAGGGTTTCCGGATCCTGCACCACCCGCCGGGCCCATGCGGGAATCCGGTCTCCGCTCCCTGAATCCCAACAGATTCGAAGCCGGTAGAGATCGCCGTGGGCCAGCTTGTCTCCTGGAAGGTTTATCTCCCAGACTCCCGTTTCATTGATCCGGGTCAGTGCAAATTTTTGCTCCACCCGCCAACCGGACAGTGTCCCCACGAAAAAGACTTCCGTAGCGTGGGGCGCCCACTCCCTGAACACCCAGCCCTTTTCCTGCCGGTGCAGCCCGAAATAGGTATGTCCGTTGGCAAACCGGGCCAGACTTCCCGCAGGATCGGCCAACCGCCTGCAAGCCGCTTCCGTTAGGGATATCCGGCGATCGATGATGGGGGCATATGGCGCCAGGTATGGATCTTTTTCAACAAGGGGTCCGGATCGATGTCTGCAGTCCTCGCCGATGGTTTTCGCCATGGCTTTTTCCTTAAAAGGAGACGGGACAGGATTTGACCAAGGGCCGCTGAAGCATTTTCTCATACAGTGCGATGTAGCGGCGGGCGGTAAGCGTGTGCGTAAACGTTTCCGCGCTTCGGGTCATCACCCGTTCGATCTGCCTTGTCCGTGTGTCGACCGGCAGGTCGAAAAAGTCCATGGCCCGATCTATGGCCCACAACAGCCCCCCTGCATCATGCACATTAAAAAGAAATCCGTTGCCGGTATCGGACGCCACATCCAATTGGACCACGGTATCATGAATTCCGCCGGTGTTGTGGGCGACTGGCAGAGACCCGTAAATGGGTGCGATCATCTGGGGAAGACCGCAGGGCTCAAAACTGGAGGGCATCAGCATGAAATCTGAGGCCCCATAGGCCAAACGGGCCATGTCTTCGTGGAAATCACAGACCACCACCCGGTCGTGGAGATTGTGGAAATGGACGATCTCCCTGAAATGGTTCTGGAACTCGCCATTGGCCACAAAAACCACCTGAAGGCACCGTTCCCAATACCGGGAGACCATCACGTAAAGGATATCGGCCAGCTGCTGGCATCCTTTCTGCACCGGGTCCAGCCGGTGGGGCCAGAAGAAAAGCGGCGCCCGATCCTCCCGAATCAACCCGAGCTTCTCCTGAAGGCCCCGTTTGTTTTCAAGTTTGCCTGAAACATGGTCGGAGGGCCCGAAGGTGCGGCAGAGCGCGTCGTCCTGCTGGGGTTTGAAAGAGGGATCCGGAGCGTTTAGAATCCCCTCCGCACAGCCCGATTCCCATTTGTTGGCCAGTTCCTGTTGAAGCGCCGGCTTGATAAACCGGTGGCGGCCCTCCACCACCTCCGTCAGAAAGGTGGGGCTAACCGTATTGACGAAATGGGCGGCGAATACCCCGCTGACTAGAAAGTCCACCGGATTGGACTCCCGCGCCTCCTCATACTCCCGGGCCATCCACCTGTAGTAGAGGTAATGCCAAAAATAGGCGGCGTCGATTCCCCGGTCCTCGATATGGGCAAGTGATGCTTTGACGGTGTGGATGTTGTGAACGGTAAAAAGGCAGGGAATCCCCATCTCCCGCGACATGGCCGGAATCAAACCGGTCATCCAGTCGTTGCAGTGGATCAAATCGGGGCGGACCCTGGGGATGATGTTGTTGATCACTTCCCGCTGGAACGCCAGGGCGATCTTGGTGTTTTCTCCCCCGTAATTGGAATAGACGCTGTTCAGGTAGAAAAACGCCCGGTCTTCTGCCAGGTGGATCCGATCCTCGGGCATCTTTTCGCGGATCTGGTTGAGTTGGGTGCCGAGAATGGGGGCTGCCTGCGCCCGGAACATCTCCCGGTAATCGGGAATGGCCACGTGGACATCGGCACCCTGTTCGAACAGGGAACTGATGAGTGCGGCAGAGACATCGGCCAACCCCCCCGCCTTGGCCGTGAGGTAATTGGCCACATTGCCCATTCCGTTGGGCAGATAGGTCACCTCCGGCGTGACAATGAGCACCCGCGGGTTTTTCCGAAGATCCGTCATCCTCTTTACTCCTATGCCCAGGTGACCAGCTTGGGCGTAAACTTAATCCGATCATCCCCCCGAGGCGTTACACGCGCGGTAAAACCATAACGTCCGGCATGACGGCAAGTCAAGCTGCAGGAATAGATATATTGGCCGCCGCCGAGATCCTTTTCCGGATTCATCGCTTCCGTGGCGCTGGTTTTCAGGGAATCCACCGATTTCAGCGGGCCGTAATAGAGCTCCACATCCACTTCATCAGGGCTGAACTCTCCCAGGGTGACCGTGGCCGTAACCTTGAAGACCTCTCCCACATGAAAAGCGCCTCTCCTTTCCCTTAGCGGTGGCTCGATCCGGATGGTGTGCCACAGGGATTTCAATCGCTTCGCCCTGGCAGCGAGATCACGGGCTTCGACGGCACCGTCCGCCACCAGCATCTCCATGCGGCGGGCTGCCGGTTCATAGAAGCGGGATCGGTAGTCGTCCGCCATACGAAAACTGCAGAAATGCGACATGGCCATCCTCATGGAGGCTTTCATCCGCGTCATCCAGCACTCGGATATCTCGCTGTTGCGCCGCTCGTAAAAGCATGGGATCACGTCATTTTCCAGGACATTGTAAAGGGCGCGGCTCTCCACAGCATCCTGGTAGTCCGCGTCTTCATATTCCTCCCCGGCCCCGATGGCCCACCCCCTCTCGTCTGAAAACCCTTCGCACCACCAGCCGTCCAAAATGCTCACATTGAGAACACCATTGACGGCCGCTTTCATACCGGACGTACCGCAAGCCTCATAGGGCCGCCTAGGATTGTTGAGCCATACGTCGGCCCCCTGCACCAGTTGGCGGGCGAGCTGCATATCGTAGTCCTCAACAAAGATAAACCGGTGACCAAGGCCGGAAGTCCTTGAAAATTCAACCAGTTGTTTGATCAGATCTTTCCCCTCGTCGTCTTTGGGATGTGCTTTCCCGGCGAATATGAATTGAACCGGAAATTGCTTTGAAGTGATCATCGCCTTGAGCCGTTCGGTGTCCTGCAGCAGCAGGGTTGCCCGCTTGTACGTGGCGAAACGTCGGGCAAATCCGATGGTCAGGATGTCCGGATCCAACACCGTTTCCGCCGCTTCCACCACGGAGCGGGGGGCATTGCACTTTTCCGACTGCCGCTTCATCCGCTGGCGGCAGAAACGGATCAAACGGGAGCGATTCAATTCGTGGGCACGCCACAGCTCCTCGTCATAGATATCGTCGATCCGCCGAATATTCTCCGGTTTTCGCGAGCTTTTATACCAGTCAGGACCCAGATATCGTTCAAAGAGGTGGGCGTACTCCATGGAAAGAAATGAAGAGACGTGAATCCCGTTGGTGACATGGGTGATGGGCACCTCATCTTCCGACCGGTAAGGCCACACATGATTCCACATCCGGCGAGCGACCTTCCCGTGCAGTTCACTGACCCCGTTGCAGTATTGGGCCATCCGCAACCCCAGCACAAACATGGAAAAAGGACCGTCCCCCCCTGTTCCTTCCGGTTGACCCCATGCCAAAATCTCATCCACCGATTTCCCCAAAGACTTCTGCAGCGGTTCGAGATAGGGTCGCACCATATCGACGCCGAATTCGTCATGTCCCGCCGCTACGGGAGTATGGGTGGTAAAAACGGTGGTTCGCGGTACAATTTCAAACGCCGTCTCAAGATCCACACTGTTCGCGGACATGGTCTGGGCGAGTCTTTCGATACTTGAAAAGGCAGAATGCCCCTCGTTCATGTGACAGACTTTGGGAAAAAGCCCCAACGCTTTAAGGGCACGCATACCGCCGATTCCCAGAAGCACCTCCTGGGCCAGTCTCAGTCTGGACTCTCCGGCATAGAGCCGGGAGGTAATATCGCGGATAGCGGGCGGATTTTCATGAATATTGGTATCCAGCAGGTAAAGCGGAATTCTCCCCACCTGTATCTTCCAGATATCGGCCCGGATCTCCCCTTCAGGTCCTGTCACCGAAATCCTGAGATCGTTGCCGTCCTGAGCAAGGGCTCTTTTCACCGGGATCTGGTAGAGGTCGGTCCGGGGATACTCCTCCTGCTGCCATCCGACATGATCCAGATACTGCCTGAAGTATCCCTCCCGGTACAGCAGCCCGATCCCTACCAGGGGAAAATCCATGTTTGAAGCGGCCTTCAGATGGTCCCCGGCCAATACCCCGAGGCCCCCGGCAAAAAGCGGCAGACTCTCGTGAATGCCGAATTCCATGGAGAAGTAGGCGATCACCTCATTCTCTCCAAAGGGAAGGTCCGGCGCCTTGATCGATTCGACCACCCGCTGCCGGTACTGTTCCTTCACCTTCTCGAGGTGGGCAAGAAATCCTGCATTTTCCGCAAGCGCTTCGAAGCGTTTCTGGGGAACAAGGGTCAGAAACAAGATGGGATTGCTGTCGCTCTTCTTCCAGATCTTCAAATCGATTCGGCGAAACAGCTCGATGGCATCCCGGTTCCAGGACCACCACATGTTCCGTGACAATATTTCAAGAAACGCTAGGGGCTCCGGAATCAGGGGAAACACCTGGTAGAATTGTATTCGGCTCATTATATCGTCTCTTTTGGTTCAATTGGTTAACAATGAGTGATTACCGCAGTATTCATAATACAGCGGATTGATTAAAAGTAAAGATCAAGCGGCGGATCATAGGGAAAGGATCGGATTTTTATTCGGTCACAGGCCGCAGGAAGGGTTAGCCATCGCCCGTGAGTTTGAGCCAAACACGCAGCAATTCGCTGGCACCCCACGCCTGGGCATCGCAGCCACGGGCCGTGTGGGGGGCATCCCCGTCAAGGATTTCCGGAACATGCTTCACACAACCGCTGTTGATAACCACCGTCGCGCTCCCCAGCCAGTTCAAGGCTGTTTCCCGCCCCTTTTGGCCGTACAGACTGGCCCAAGCCTCGCAGAAGGAAGGAAAAGGCCAGGTCCAGGCGGTTCCGTTGTGGTAAGCGGGTTTCCGGAACCGGTCCTCTTCTCCCCTATAACGGCCCTGGTAAGGATGGTGGGGATCGTTCAAAAGCTGCCCGTTATGGCGGATCGCAAGGGGCATCCCCACCGGCCGGTCCGCCAGGCTGCGGATCCCTCCCGGTACCAGTAGTTCCAGACAGCTTTCAAGGAGGCTTCGGCACATCCCGGTTTCGGTGACCGCCCCCATGGTTACGGCCAGGATCTGATTGGGCCGCAAGGCATCATCTGCAGCTGCCAGTCGGGCCGGTATCCCGGGTTCGCAGTGGAGGCAATCGGCCAAATGCCCCGCCTCATCATTCCAAAACAGATCGGAAAACCTGGATTTTACCTGGTGGGCGATTTTTTGCCAATCCCTCCGGTCTGAGTTGTCATCCACCTGCATAAGGAGTTGGAGGGTCGCGACCCACAGGGCCTGAATCTCCACGGGGTAACCCTGCCGGGGCGTTCCCGCCGGGTGGTCGGTATCCATCCAGGTAAAGTGGGCCGGACTGAACACCAGCCCCGATTCGGAATCCATGCGGATGCCGTTTTCAGTACCGTTCCGGTAGGCATGCCCGATAGAGGTCACCACCTCCCGAAAAGTTCGATTGCCGCAGGGCATTTCCATGAGCCGGGGTTCAAACTGCAAAAGGTCCCGGCACGCGACGGCAAACCACAAGGGGGCATCTGAAGTGTCCCGGTTTCCGGCATCATGGCCCTGGATCATATTTGGGATGGTACCGTGTTTCTCGAAGCGTCCGAACTGTTCAAGGATCTGCCGGGCGTCCTCTAGCCGTTCGGCCTCGACCAAACCGCGCACGGCGATGAGGGAATCCCTTCCCCAGTCCAGGAACCAGGGATAACCGGCGATGACCGTTTTCAACTGGTCCCGTCGGACCACGAAATCATCAAGTGCGGACGCCAGCACGGAGGCAACAGACAGGGGCCCCGAATCGGGCTCCCGGCCTTTGCCTACCGGGCGGTCAGTTCTGTCGGAACTGCGAGCGCCGTTTCCGCTTTCGACCACCCTGGCGGTCATCACGACCCTGTGGCCGCCGTTGAGCAAGACCTGGAAATAGCCGGGAGAAAACAGGTCCGAATCGGGATCCAGTCCCCGTCCGGCCTCTTCGGCCCGATGGATCATATACTGCCATTCCGGCTCCGGGACAAAACTCCCCGTAGAAAGGGCGACCTCGAGTCGCCGTTGGGTCGCGGGCGCAAACAAAAATCGATCCGGCCCGGGTGTCACCGCATCGGGAAAATCGGTCTCCGGCCCGGTGTAGGCCTTGGTGGTATCGTGAAAATCGCGGTCCTCGATATCCGGCCGTAGGATCAGTTTGATCGGTTTTTCATCCGCCAGTGCGTTTTCATCGCCACTGGAAGCGGCCCGGTTAAAAACGATCCGGATGGCGTTTTCCCCTTTTGTCATCTTAATGGTGACCCGCAGTCGCACCGCCTCCCCCTGGCCGGTGGGCACGGTGAAATCCCAGATACCGCGGGATCTATCGTCCACTCTGAACCGCGTCAGGCATGCCGTCGTCAGGGCCTGGGAGTATCCCTGGAAAACGACCCAGGCCCGGCACCGGGTGAACATAATCCGGCGGTTTCCGGGTATTCCGGGGTCCAGGTTGGCGGCAAGCAGCGCATCGTACCGGCTGCTGACCTCTCCCCAGTGGGCATGGGCCCGCAGCATCCCGCCCCGCTTGTTGGTGCACAGAAAGCTAAGGGAACGGCTTTCGATTTCGTTCCTCCCGAATTTGGTTTGAACGGAAGCCCGGTCCCAGTGGGTCAAATAAAGTAAAGGCGCCTTTTCGTGCCGGCTGTTTTCGTCGCCATGGACCGTCATTTTCAAGTGGTAGGGTCGGTGGGTCGCCTGCGGTGTCAAGGGTGGGAAAAGTGTAAAATATGAGGTGGAACCTGACGATGCCAAACTGTTTCTGCCCATCAACACCCGGTCACCGGATTCGATCGTGGCCATAAAGGGTTGCGGTACCAGGATTAATAGAAAAAAACCGGGGGGCACCATCACCACCCGTTTTAAATCCTTCGGCCACTGCCAGGTGATGACCGGGGAATCATCACCGTCCGGATTCATCCGCCGGCAAAAATCGGCGGGATCTGCCTGAAGCGCAGTGGCCTCCTTCTCAGTTGCAAACCTGCCCAGGTCGCAGTCACCGTGAAAATGCCGGAACACCTCCAGGACGACGGAGCAGAGCCGTTTTTTAACCACATGCAACGGCTCGTCAAATGGCGTTTTCTGCCTGGCGGAAACAATGTCCAGATCATCCGGTTCCGGGGTGAAGCAAGCCACCTGACCCGGCTCAAGGGGAAGACTGTAGAGATCGTCATTCCGGTACACACCCGCCGGCTTTCCCGTTAACAGGTCGGTCAGTTCGTCCCGGTCGAATCCGGCATCCCCGGCATGCCACACGACCCGGCACCCTTTTTCGACATCCAGGTTGGCCGCGACCAGAAGCCGTTTCCCTGTCGGGATGTGGTGACGCGCCAGGAGAATGTAATTTCCCTCTCCCTTTTGGACCAGATCGACCTGGGTCCCGTCAAAAAAAGCCGGGTGCTCCGACAGAATCGCATTGAGCCGGCCAACGGCGGCAACCTGATTGTCCGGGTTGCCCCAGCCAAGAGAGTTGGCATCGTGGACATCGATTTTTTCGGTTGCGTGCCATTCGACACCGTTTGCAAACCCAAAGGCGCCGTGAAAGGATAAAAGAGCGCACAGGGCGGTCCGCATCTTTGCGTAGAGAGGAGAGCGAGAGGCCAGCCGGTCGTTGTCGTGGGTCTCGGCAAAATGGATGGTTGTGCCCTCTTTTTCGGAAATCTCGATGGATTCGGGAAGGTAATGCTCGATCTGGTTCCGGTGGTAATTCTGAAA
>Ga0066187_1000091_pt1 | contig 42429 bp, 51 predicted proteins | sample WorMetexBAHAMAS1_FD_58706 | JGI IMG/M metagenome (GOLD analysis project Ga0066187, IMG submission 58706) | Marine gutless worms symbiont microbial communities from Max Planck institute for Marine Microbiology, Germany - Inanidrilus exumae... | ecosystem: Host-associated > Annelida > Digestive...
GCCGGCGCTGCAGCGAACAGTCCCGCTCGAACAGATGGATGACTTCGCCATGCTCGTCGGCGAACACCTGCATCTCGATATGACGCGGATGTTCGATGAATTTTTCGATCAGGACCCGGTCGTCGCCAAAACTGGACGCCGCCTCCCGGCGGGCGCTTTCCAGGCTCGCCGCGAAGTCAGCCGCCGACCGGACCAGGCGCATACCCTTGCCGCCGCCACCGGCCGAGGCCTTGATCATCACGGGATAGCCGATCGCATCGGCCTCGTTCGCCAGCACGCGGTCGTCCTGATCGGCACCGTGATAACCCGGCACGACGGGCACCTGGGCGCCCGCCATGATCGCCTTGGCTTCGGACTTGGATCCCATCGCCCGGATCGCCGACGGCGGAGGACCGACGAAAGAAATGCCGGCGGCGGCGCAGGCCTCGGCGAACCCGGCATTTTCCGAAAAGAAACCGTAGCCCGGGTGGATCGCCTGGGCCCCCGTCTCCGCAGCCGCCTGCAGCACCGCCGCCTGGTTGAGGTAACTGTCCCTGACCGCCGGCGGGCCGATACGGACGGCGACATCGGCACCGGCCACGTGGAGCGAGTCCCGGTCGGCATCGGAATAGACTGCCACCGTTCGCATACCCAGCCGCTTAGCGGTCCGCATGATCCGGCAGGCGATCTCGCCGCGGTTGGCAATCAGGATCGACTCAAACATGCCCCTCACCCATGGCACCCGGCACTAAGGACGTGTCTTGTGGAAACGGACTGGTCATTCCGTTTCGTCCACGATCCAGCCCGGCTCGCGTTTTTCCAGAAAGGCTGCGACTCCTTCGCGCCCTTCCGGCGTCGCGCGAACCCTGGCAATCCGCTGCGCCGTCTCCTCCATCAACGCCTCGTCCACCGGCCCCGCGATCCGGGCAATCAGATCCTTCGCCTCCCTGATCGCCTGGGGGCCGTTCCGGAGCAGGGTGGCGGCCATCTCCGCGCCTTCCGCGGCGAGCGCCTCGGGCGCAACCACCTTGTGAACGAGGCCAAGCCGCAAGGCTTCCGCCGCATCGAAACGCTCGGCACTCAGGAAGTACCGCCGGGCCGCCCGGGCCCCGATCGCGGATATCACGTAGGGTGCGATGGCGGCGGGAATGATGCCGAGCCGGACCTCGGACAGGCTGAACAATGCCGCGGCGGAAGCGATCGCGATATCGCAGCACGACACCAGCCCGACGCCGCCGCCAAACGCCGGGCCCTGCACAAGCGCGATCGTCGGTTTGGGAAGGGCGTCCAACGTCCGCATCAGACGAGTCAGGGCCCGGGCGTCCGACACGTTCTCGGCGTCGGTGTTGCCCGCCATACGCTGCATCCAGTTCAGGTCGGCACCGGCGGAGAAACTCCGCCCTTCGGCGGACAGGACAACGACGCGGACGTCGGCGTCCGCTCCCAGCGCGTCCAAGGCCGCCGTCAAATCGGCGATCAGGCTGTCGTCGAAGCAGTTGTGCTTGTCGGGATTACTCAGGACAAGCCGGGCCACCGGACCTTCCCGGTCGATGCGGAACTTGGCTGCCATGGTCGGCCTCACATCCTGAACAGGCCGAAGCGCGTCGGTTCGATGGGCGCATTCAGCGCCGCAGACAGACCGAGTCCGAGCACCATGCGCGTATCGGCGGGATCGATAATCCCGTCGTCCCACAGACGCGCGGTCGCGTAATAGGGGTGACCTTGCGTCTCGTACTGGTCGCGGATCGGCGCCATGAACGCCTCCCGCTCCTTGGCCGGCCATTTTTTGCCGCTGCGCTCCAGATTGTCGGCCTTGACCTGGGCGAGAACGTTGGCGGCCTGTTCGCCACCCATCACCGAGATCCGGGCGTTCGGCCACATCCATAACAGACGCGGCGAAAAGGCCCGCCCGCACATGCCGTAATTGCCGGCCCCGAAGGAACCGCCGATGATGACCGTCAGCTTGGGCACTTTGGTGGTGGATACCGCCGTGACCAGCTTGGCGCCGTCCTTGGCAATGCCGCCATGCTCGTATTTCGAACCCACCATGAAACCGGTGATGTTCTGAAGAAAGACCAGCGGAATACCGCGCTGCGAGCAAAGCTCGACGAAATGGGTGCCCTTGAGGGCGCTTTCCGAAAACAGGATGCCATTGTTGGCGAGAATACCGACCGGATAGCCGTGTATGTGGGCGAAACCGCAGACGAGGGTGACGCCGTAGAGGCTCTTGAACTCGTCAAACTCGGAACCGTCCACCAGACGCGCGATCACCTCGCGAACGTCATAGGGTTTCTTCAGGTCCGTGGGAACGACGCCATAGAGCTCCTCGGCGCCATAGACCGGCTCCTTCGGCGTTCGCGTCGCCAGCGGTACATCCTTAGTCCGGTTGAGGGTGGCCACGACCCGACGGGCCATGGCCAGCGCGTGGGCGTCGTCCTGGGCGTAGTGGTCGGTGACGCCGGAGGACCGGCAATGGACATCAGCGCCCCCCAACTCTTCGGCCGTCACCACCTCGCCTGTGGCCGCATGCACCAGCGGCGGACCGCCCAGAAAAACCGTGCCCTGGTTTCGCACGATGATGGATTCGTCCGACATGGCCGGCACATAGGCGCCCCCGGCGGTGCAGCTCCCCATCACTACCGCGATCTGGGGTATGCCGGCTGCCGACATGGTCGCCTGGTTGAAAAAGATCCGGCCGAAGTGGTCCCGGTCTGGAAACACGTCGTCCTGGTTGGGCAGATTGGCGCCACCGGAATCCACCAAGTAGATACAGGGGAGACTGTTCTGTATCGCAATTTCCTGAGCGCGAAGATGTTTCTTTACCGTGAGCGGATAGTAGGTGCCGCCTTTCACCGTCGCGTCGTTCGCCACGACCATGCATTCCACGCCCGAGATCCGGCCAATGCCGGTAATGATGCCGGCCGACGCAATATCGCCGCCATAGAGCCCGTGCGCCGCCAACTGGCTGAGCTCGAGAAATGGCGAGCCCGGATCCAGTAACGTCCGCACCCGGTCACGCGGCAAAAGCTTGCCGCGGTCCACGTGGCGCTGTCTGGCCTTGTCGCCGCCGCCCAGCTTGATTTTGGCGACTTCGCCCGCAAGATCGTTGACCAAACCGCGCATGGCCTCGGTGTTGGCCTTGAAGGCCTCGCTGTTTCGGTCGATCGTGGTTGCAAATACGGTCATCGTTCGTATAGCCGGGCGCAGCCGCTTACCAGCCGCCCGTCTCCATCCAGCGTTCCACCTGCGGCAGGTGATCGACGCCCCAGAAAGGCTCGCCGTCGACAAAGATGTAGGGTGAACCGAAGACCCCGCGTTCGATCGCCGCGTCGACTTCGTGGCGCAGTCGCTCCTTGACGATGGGATCCTGCAGCGCCGAGGCCAACTCGGCCCCGTCGATCCCTAACTCGGTCGCGATCTCGATCACGCTGTCCGCTTTGGCGATCGATCGACCGTCGCCGAATGCGGCAGAATACAGACGTTTGCCGAGCGCCCGGGCCGCTTGCGCGTCCCGGTCGTTCAACCAATAGAATGCGCGGCACGCCGAGACCGACATGAACGGAAAGTCAGGCGCCATAGTGAGCGGTAGGTCCATCAGGCGGGCCGTGCGCGGCAGATCCCGACGCGCATAATCGCCTTTCAGGGGAATCGTCACCAGCGGCCCGGTGCCGGTCATCTTGAAGACCGCGCCCAGCAGGAAGGGCCGCCACGTCACCGTCCGGCCATGAGAAGCCGCGAGGTCGTCGATGACCTGCGACGCCAGGTATCCGTAAGGTGAGGAAAAGTCGAAATAGAAATCGATGGGATCGGCCATCGGTTGCCCCTTTTTAATGCCGTGCGCTAGTCGGATATCTGGCGTGCGATGATCATGCGTTGGATGTCGCTGGTCCCCTCGTAAATCTTGCAGACCCTGACGTCCCGGTAGATCCGCTCGACGGGAAAATCGGCGAGATAGCCGTACCCGCCATGGATCTGGATCGCGTCCGAGCAGACCTGCTCGGCGGTCTCCGAGGCGAACAGCTTCGCCATCGCCGCCTGCTTGAGGCACGGCTGACCTGCGTCGCGCAGTGCGGCTGCATGCAGGATCATCTGCCGCCCCACTTCGATCTTCGTGGCCATGTCGGCCAGCCGGAATCCCACCGCCTGATGATGGAAAATCGCCGTGCCCATGGATTCGCGCTCCTGGGCATAAGCCAGCGCCGCTTCATAGGCCGCCCGCGCCAAGCCGATCGCCTGGGCGGCGATCCCGATGCGGCCGCCCTCGAGATTCGACAGGGCAATCCGATACCCCTCGCCCTCGTTTCCGAGCATCAGGTCGGGCGTCAGCTCCAGATCCTCAAATACGATCTGGCAGGTATCGGAAGCCTTCTGGCCCAGCTTCTTCTCCACGCTGGCGACGCGATAGCCGGGCAGGTCGGTGGGTACGATGAAAGCGGAGATGCCCTTCTTGCCGGCGTCCGGGTCGGAGCGGGCGAACACGATGGCCACGTCGGCCGTACTGCCTGACGTAATGAACTGCTTGGTGCCGTTGAGGACCCACTTGTTGCCGCGCCGCTCCGCCTTGGTTCGGATGGCAGCCGCATCGGAGCCCGCCTGGGGTTCGGTCAGGCAGAAGGCGCCAAGCTTCTCGCCCTGCGCCATGGGACGCAGAAACTGCTCCTTCTGGTCATCGGATCCGTATCTAAGGACGGGCATGCAGCCGACGGAATTATGCACGCTCATGATGGTTGAAACGGAACCGTCGCCGGCGGCGATCTCCTCGACCGCCAGGGCATAAGCCACATGGTCGGTCTCCGCGCCGCCCCACTCCTCGGGCACCAGCATGCCCAGCATGCCGAGCGAGCCCATCTCGTCGACGGCTTCTTTCGGAAAGCGCGATTCCGCGTCCCAGGACGCCGAATGGGGCGCCAGGCGTTCGGTGGCGAACTGGCGCGCCATGTCACGCACCATGGCCTGGTCTTCAGTCAGCAGCATCGGCCGCTTCCGGCGCCGGAAAACGTTCTTTGAAAGTGAAAGCCCGTGAAGTGGGTCCGTCTTTCTTCAAAAGCGCCAGCCGCCGCATGCCCTCCTGCGGCGTCGGCTGGTGGCCGGCGGGCACCCACCAGAGCACCATGTAGGGCCCGTCGGGTTTTTCGAACCAGGAACGCCGTTTAGCCATCACATCCGTGTGGTTGGTCCGGTAGACGAACTCGAAAAGCGACTCGACGTCCTGCCAGACCGACATGTTGATGATGAAGCGCGGATCGTCGCTAATCAGGATATCAGTGGCGTTGCCGGAATCCGACTGAAGCCGCCAGACGAAACCAGGCGCGTCATCCGCCAGGGCGTTGATTTCGTCCAGCCGGTTCATAAACTCGGCCAGTTGCGGATCGTCGAGCGGCGCCACGGCCCGCCCCACATTGATCTGGGCCAGGTGAAAACCGCTCATGACGGGGTCCCTACCATGTCAGCTCGCCTCCATCGTAATTGAGAAACCGGCCGGTCGCCTCGACCCCCAGCCCGTCGACGGTCTGCCGCATGCCGGTCACGCTGGTGGCGGTATCGATGGCCGCCTGCGCGCCGCCCATGTCGGTCCGGACCCAGCCCGGATGTAGGACCACCACGGCAATGCCGCGTGCGGCCAGATCCAGCGAAAGGTTCTTGCATGCCATGTTGAGCGCCGCCTTGCTGGATCGGTAGGCATAGGCACCGCCGCCGGTGTTTTCGCCGATCGATCCCATGCGCGATGTCGTAAAGGCCATCAGGCGCCGCTCCGAAGCCGCCACATTGTCGACCAGCGCGGCTGCAATCCGAATCGGGGCAAGCGTATTGATCAGCATCGTTTCGGCCCATTCATCGTAGTCGAGGTCCGATAGGGATTGATTCCGTCCGAGAAACACGCCGGCATTGTTCCACAGGATGTCGATCGGCCGCCCTTCGAGCGACCGTTGAAGCGCCTGCACCGACCCCGGATCGCGCACGTCCAGCGCCAGGCTCTCGCAACCCAGGTCGACGTCGGCAGGGTTCCGGCAGGCGGCAATCACATCCCAGCCGTCGGTCTGATATTGGGCACAAAGCTCGCGGCCGATACCGCGGCTGGCGCCGGTGATCAGGATTGTCGGCATAAACCCTCGCTTTCGTTGCCATCGATGCGTCGATGGTTCATCACCGGCTCTCCTCGAACAGCTCGCGGCCGATCAGCATCCGTCTGATTTCGGAGGTGCCGGCGCCGATCTCGTACAGCTTGGCGTCCCGAAGCAAACGGCCGGTGGGATATTCATTGATATAGCCGTTGCCGCCCAGCGTCTGGATCGCCTCGAGAGCCATCCAGGTCGCCTTTTCGGCGGCATAGAGTATGGCACCGGCCGCGTCCTTGCGCGTGGTCTCATCCCGGTCGCAGGCTTTCGCAACGGCATAGACGTAAGCTTTGGTCGCATTCATGGTCGTGTACATGTCTGCAAGCTTGCCCTGCATCAACTGAAATTCGCCGATGGGCTGGCCGAACTGCTCCCGCTCGTGCACGTAAGGAACCACGACGTCCATGCAAGCCTGCATGATCCCGAGCGGTCCGCCGGCCAGTACCAGACGCTCGTAGTCGAGACCGCTCATGAGAACGCGCACGCCCTGACCGACACCGCCCAGGACGTTTTCTTCGGGAACCTCGCAATTCTCGAACACAAGCTCGCAGGTATCCGAGCCGCGCATGCCCAGCTTGTCGAGTTTTTGCGCGGTCGAGAAACCCTTAAAACCCTTCTCGATCAGAAAGGCGGTGATGCCGCGCTTGCCGGCATCCGCGTCGGTCTTGGCGTACACCACCAGAACGTCGGCCTCCGGACCGTTGGTGATCCACATCTTGTTACCGTTGAGCACATACCGGTCGCCTTGCTTGTCGGCGCGCAACCGCATGGACACGACGTCCGAACCCGATCCCGGTTCCGACATGGCGAGCGCCCCTAGATGATCGCCGGAGATGAGCTTTGGCAGATAACGTCGTTTCTGGTCTTCAGTCCCGTTTCGCCTGATCTGATTGACGCAGAGATTCGAGTGGGCGCCGTAAGAAAGGCCAACACTGGCCGATGCGCGGCTGACCTCCTCCATCGCAATCGTGTGCTCGACGTAACCCATACCGGCGCCGCCGAGCTCCTCTTCGACGGTGATGCCGAGAAGGCCCATCTCGCCGAACCGCGGCCACAGGTCGCGCGGAAACGCGTTCGATTCGTCGATCTGCGCCGCCCTTGGCGCAATGTGGTCGGCGGCGAAGCTGCGGACGGAGTCGCGCAGCAGTTCGGCTGTTTCGCCAAGATCGAAGTTCAGGCTGGGATACTGATTGGGGATCATGATCGGTTTGCGTCCTTCTAACGCACAGCGCCGGGGTCCGGTCCACTGCCGGTATCGGTCAAACACATCAGTGTCTGCAACAGAGTCGCACACAATTTGCGGTTTTCGCCGTCCTCGACCGTCACGTCGACGCGGGCAACGGAAAGCCGACGACCCGACCGCATGACATGGCCGTCCGCCCGTAACCGGTGCCCCTTTGCCGGAGACAACAGATTAAGTTTGTATTCGACGGTCAGAACTCGGGCGCCGGCCGGCATCAGGCTGAACGCGGCATAGCCGCCGGCGCTGTCGGCAATGCCGCCGACGGCACCGCCATGAAAAAACCCGTCCTGTTGCCCGATCGTGGGGCTGTAGGGGATCGCGATGGAACACCGGCCGGGCTCCAACAGCACGATCTCGGCCCCCAGCGTCGTCATATAACCCTGCTCCGCGAAGTTTGAACGCACCTTTTCTGCAAAGGCGGGGTCCCGGGGCGCAAAATCAGTCGTCGCCGTCATCGTTTGGGTCTCCGCGACAGTTGGCCCAGTCGCGTCTTGCACCGTTCTTTGACCTCGGCCAGCTCTTTCAGGGTCGCATCGATGTCCCTGCGCCGCTGGTGAAGCTCGGATCGGCGCTCCTCGATCCGGTCCATCAGGAGTTGAAGCTGGCCCTTTTCGCCCGGCGCGGCATCGTACATTTCGATGATTTCGCGGATTTCCGACAGGCTGAATCCAAGCCTTTTCCCGCGCAGGATAAGCTTGAGCCGAACGCGGTCGCGGGGCGAGAACAGGCGGCGCTGGCCGGCGCGCTCCGGTTCAAGCAGGCCTTCGCTCTCGTAGAACCGGATCGTGCGGGTGGTGACGCCGAATTCCTGCGCAAGATCGGATATGGAATGCACCTGGGTCACCAGCGAAGACTAGCGGTAGTTGACGTTTACGTCAACGTAATGCAACGTGGTTAAGGTTTTGTTACCGTCGGGATCCAAAACGAAGGCTGCCGTCCCGCCCGGGGCCCGGCGTAGCAAAGCATAAGGCGCCGCATAGAAACTCTCTTCCCAAAGCCAGCTAGCGCACTACGCGAAGGATTGAAACGACGGCCACGCGACACGCCGGCTGTGGGGCCGATGCCACGTGCTCCGCATCTTGTGGCACACGCGCTTTGTGGCGCAATTGCAACAGCTGATTCCGAATCTCGCCGTTCAATTCCGAGCGTCATGCAACCGAAAAGCACGACACGATAGAGTTTTTGGCGTGGGGCGCTGCTCGGTGATTGGCGAAAATTGTCGTTTCGGCAGATGGCAATTCGATTTGGGAGGCACTGTTATGTCAGCGAAAAAATTCAACCGCTTGGTCCTGTTCGTCGTCGCCCTTGCGATGACCCTACCGACGGCTCGAACGGTCCAGGCGCAGGGGATCGACGCGGAGACGGTGCGTCAGTTGCAGGAGATCATCCAGCAACAGCAAGAACAGCTGCAACAGCAGCAAGCCGTTTTGCAATCTCTGCAGCAACAGGTCCAGGCGCTGCAAGAGGACACCGGCGAGATGGAAGCGGCGAAGTCCGAAGCGATGGCGGCCGCGGCTCAAGCAAAACAGGCGCAAGAGCAAGCGCGGCAGGCTGAAGCGCAGGCGCGACAGGCCGAAGAAAAGGCCCTTGCCTACTCCGTTGACGCGCAAACCGCCGCGGGCACATCGCCGACCGGCAAGGAAGCCGGCAAAATGGTCACGTCAGCGAACGAACGCGTCAGCCTCGTTATCTCCGGTCAGGTCAACCGCATGGTCAGTGTCGGCGACGACGGTGAATCGACCAAGCTCTATCACGTGGACAACGACAACAGCTCATCCCGGTTCCGTTTCGTGGCGCTGGGCAAGGTGACCGAGGAGTTTTCGTTGGGCGCCACCGTTGAGCTCGAGGTCGAGTCCAACGCCTCTGGCGATGTGTCCCAGGACAATCAGGAAGCCTCCACGAACATTAACGACCGTATCGTCGAAGTCGCGGCAGAGTACAAGCCGCTCGGGAAGCTCACCATCGGCCAAGGTTCGACGGCGTCGGACGGCACCTCGGAAGTCGACCTGTCGGGAACCGGCGTCATCAACTATTCCTCGATCTCAGATCACGCGGGTGGTCTGAAATTCCGGGACAGCAGCGGCAACCTTCTTGACCTTCAAATCAAGGAGGTGTTCAGCAACTTCGACGGCCTGAGCCGACGGGACAGACTTCGCTACGACTCGCCCAAACTTGCCGGCTTCCAGATCTCCGGATCCGCCATTTCCGACGACCGGTGGGACGCGGCGGTGCGATGGGCCGGTCAGGGCTATGGTTTCAAAGTAGCGGCAGCCGCAGCGGTTTCCGACCCGCAGACGACGGGCGACAACAACCGGTACTCCAGCTCGGCCTCGGCCCTGCATGACAACACCGGGCTGAATATCACGCTTGCCGCGGCCGTGCAGGACCGGGAAAGCGGCCGCAGCAATAGCGAGATGTTCTACGTCAAGGGCGGCTGGATCGCGAATTTCTTCAAGTTCGGCGACACAGCCTTCAGCGTCGACTATTATCATGGCGACGATATCGGCCAGAATGGCGACAATTCCGACGCGGTCGGCGCTGCGGTTGTCCAGAACGTGAAGGAATTTGGTACCGAAATCTACGGCACGGTCCGCAACTACGACCTCGATCGCCGGGGCCAGTCGACGGACGATATCACCGTCGGATCGGCTGGTGCGCGGATCAAATTTTAGGTGAAACGGTCTTGAAGAGAAGCCTTTCCAGTTATCTGGCAACGCGTGGAGCCGTGGTGACAATTTTCGCCCTGCTCGTCGCGGGCTGTTCGGGCTGGGAGCCGATGGACTATCACCCAAACTCGGAGATCCCGGAGGGGCCGGGCATGATCTCGGGCAAGAAGGGCGGCTGGACCATTTTCCGGATCGAGGACGAGCCCGTGGAAGAAAAAGAGCCGAACAAAGAGGAAGAAGAGGACAAGGACTCAGCCGACGCGAACTAGCTGGTCGCGCAGAGCAGGCACCGGGTCGGCCGCCTCGCCCAGGCCTAGAGCAGCACCCAGGTCGCCAGTCCCAGGAAGCAGAAGAACCCGACCACGTCGGTCACGGTCGTGAGGATGACCGTCGACCCTACGGCCGGGTCGATCCCAAGGCGATCCAGCCCAAGCGGAATGATGGTGCCGGCCAGGCCGGCGATCAGCAGATTTATGACCATCGCCGTGGCGATCACGCCGCCCAGTTGCGGGTCCTGGAACCACAGCCAAGCGATAACCCCCATGAAGACGGCAAAGATCAGGCCGTTGAAACCGCCGACCAGCACCTCTTTCCAGACGATCCGAAGCGCGTTTTGGGCGGTCAGTTCGTTGGTGGCCAGCGCCCGCACCGCGACGGTCAGCGTCTGGGTCCCGGCATTGCCACCCATGCTGGCGACGATCGGCATCAAAATGGCCAGGGCGACCACCCGTTCGATGGTCTCATCGAACAGCGCGATGACGATCGATGCAACGATGGCGGTGAACAGGTTCACCAGCAGCCAAGACCAGCGGGAACGGGTGGTATGCACAACGTCCTCGTAGAAGTCGTCCTCGCGCACACCGCCGAGTTTGAGGATGTCCTCCTCGGCTTCCTCTTCGATGACTTCGACAATGTCGTCCACCGTGATCACGCCAACCAGCCGGCCGTCTTCGTCGACCACCGGCGCCTCCACCAGCCCGTACTGGCGAAACAGGAACGCGACCTCTTCCTGGTCCATGGTGGCCGGAATAAGTTTCGGTTCCGCGTCCATGATGTCGGTGATGGGCACCGGCCGCTTGCGGCGCAGCATGCGCGACAGGTGAACCAGACCCAGCGGTTTGTGAACCGGGCCGACAACGACGATGTTGTAAAAATCGTCCGGAAGATCGATGCCCGACCGCATGAAGTCGATAGTCTGTCCGACCGTCCAGAAGGACGGTACCGTGACGACCTCGCGCCGCATCAGCCGGCCGGCGCTGTCCTCCGGATAACGCAGGCTGTCCTCGTAGAGGACACGCTGATCCGCCGGAACCGCCTTCAGCAGCTCCTGCAGATCCGCCTCCTCCAGATCCTCGATCAGGTCGACGGCGTCGTCGGATTCGAGATCGGAGACGAAAGCGGCCAGCTGCTCGGTGTTGAGAACCTCGACCAGCTCTTCACGGACGGATTCGTCCAGATGCGCCAGCACGTCGGCGTCCAGGCGACTGCCCAGGCTGGATACCAGCGAGACCCGTTCTTCCGGCGGCAGGCGTTCCACCAGGTCGGCAAGGTCGGCCGGATGAAGCTCTAGCGCCTCGTTGGCGGCATCCTCGAGCCGGCCTTCCTGGATTGCCGTCTGCACCGACCCGACGATCTCGTCCGATAGGCCATAGAGGCCCTCGAAAGCGTCCGCATCGGTCTCGATTTCCTGGCGTGGGGTATCCGCCATGACGCCCTCCGGGCTGTACTAGGCGCCGCTGTCCGCCATCTGCGCTTCGACCACGGCGACGGCAGTCATGTTGACGATGCCGCGGGCGGTGATCGAAGCCGTCAGCACGTGCGCAGGTTTTGCCTGTCCGACAAGCATGGGGCCCACCGTCAGCCCGTCGCCCAAAACCTTGAGCAGGCTGTAGGAAATATGCGCCGCATCCACGGTCGGCATGATCAGGAGATTGGCGCTGCCGGTCAGCTTGCAGTCCGGCATGATCCGTTGCCGGATGCTTTCGTCCAGCGCCGCGTCGGCGTGCATCTCGCCGTCGGCCTCCAGCTCCGGATAATCGCGGTGCAGGATCTCCACGGCGCCGCGCATGCGCAAGGCGGAGTTGGTGTCCATCCCGCCGAAATTGGTGTGGCTGACCAGAGCGATCTTGGGCGTGATCCCAAACCGCTGCACTTCCGTGGCCGCAAGGGCCGCCATTTCGGCGAGCTCCTCCGCGCTGGGCACGAAGGTCACATGGGTGTCGGCGATAAAGATGGTGCCCTTGGACAGAATCAGCATGGTCAGGGCCGAGAGGTCGCGCACGCCCTCCCCCAACCCAATGATGTTTCGGACGTGTCCCAAATGGCCGGCGAAATTCCCCTGAACACCGCAGATCAAGGCGTCCGCCTCGCCGCGCCGGACCATGAGGGCGGCAATAACGGTGTTCTGGGTGCGCACGACGGTCCGCGCCAGATCGGGCGAGATGCCCTTGCGTCCCATGAGCTTGTGATAGAGCCCCCAATATTCCCGGTAACGCGGGTCGCTGTCCGGATCGCAGACCTCCACATCGCGGTCGATTTCAATCCGCAAACCCATCTGCTCGATACGCCGTTTCATGACTTCGGTTCGGCCGATCAGGATGGGTTGGGCGAGCCCTTCATCGACGGAAAGCTGGACAGCCTGGAGGACGCGGCGGCTTTCCCCTTCGGCATAGACGACGCGTTTCGGCGCCTGGCGGGCCTGGTCCATGATCGGTCGCATGACCTGCCCCGATCGATAAACGAACTCGCGCAGGTTTTGCTGATAGGCGCCGAAATCCTCGATCGGGCGGGTGGCGACGCCGCTATCCATGGCGGCCTTGGCGACGGCGGGGGCCACTTTGAGAATGAGCCTCAGGTCAAACGGCTTCGGGATCAGATGTTCTTCGCCGAATCCGCCCATATCGTCGCCGCCATAGGCCTGGGCGACGTTCTCGGAATGCTCCATGCGGCCGAGCTCGGCGATGGCGTGCACCGCCGCGACTTTCATCTGCTCGTTGATCTCGGTCGCCCCGACATCCAGCACACCCCTGAACAGGTACGGAAATCCCAGAACATTGTTAACCTGGTTCGGGTAGTCGGACCGGCCGGTGGCGATGATGGCGTCAGGCCGCGCCTCCTTGGCCTTTTCCGGCATGATTTCGGGCACCGGGTTGGCCAGCGCCATGATGATCGGGCGCTCGCCCATGGTCTTGACCATTTCGGGCTTCAGAACGCCGGGTGCACTGAGGCCGAGAAAGATGTCGGCGCCTTCAATTACCTCGCCCAAGGTGCGGGCGGCGGTTTCCTGGGCATACACGCCCTTGTAGTCGTCCATCTCTTCGGTGCGGCCCTTGTAGACCACGCCGACGATGTCGCAGACGGTGACGTTTTCCCGCTTCAGACCCATCACGCACAACAGGTTGAGACAGGCGAGCGCCGCGGCGCCGGCGCCGGAACAGACGAGCTTCACCTCGTCGATCTTCTTTCCCACCACGTCGAGGGCATTCACCACCGCGGACCCGACGATGATCGCCGTGCCGTGCTGATCGTCATGAAAGACCGGGATGTTCATCCGTTCCCGCAGGCGGCGTTCGATCTCGAAACACTCCGGCGCCTTGATGTCCTCCAGGTTGATACCGCCAAAAGTCGGCTCCATCGCGGCGACAACATCGACAAACCGGTCCACGTCGGTCACATCAACCTCGATGTCGAAGACATCGATCCCCGCAAACTTCTTGAAAAGAACCGCTTTGCCTTCCATCACCGGCTTGGACGCCGCCGCGCCGATGGATCCCAGGCCCAGCACGGCCGTTCCATTGGAGATGACGGCGACGAGGTTGCCCCGCGCCGTCAGGCTGGCCGCCTGGGCCGGATCCTCGGCGATCGCCTCGCAGGCCGCCGCCACGCCGGGCGAATAGGCGAGCGACAGATCGAGCTGCGTTGCCAGGGGTTTGGTCGCCACGACCCCCAGTTTTCCAGCCGGTTCCCTGCGGTGATATTCAATCGCGGCTTCCTTGATGTCCTGGGACATGGTGACGCCTCCCGGCAAAGACCTTCACCGGAGGGCTGGATCGGCCTCCGGCCGTGAAAAAAAATGACCCGCCTGTCCAGCGGGCCCTTGCCTGAACTATGGTGCGGTCGAGAAGACTCGAACTTCCACGGGGTTGCCCCCACAGCGACCTCAACGCTGCGCGTCTACCAATTCCGCCACGACCGCATCTATGTCCGTCAAACCCTTTAGAATCGGCGGCAAACGGGCGGCCGCCGGGCCGATGAATTACCAGATAGCCCCTAGGCGATCAAGGCCGACCAAGGCTAAAACCAAGTAATGACCAAGGTTTCCACACTCGCGCCCGAATGGCGGATCAGCGATGGCCCGGTGGCCTATGAAACGGCTCTCGAGACGATGGAGGACCGGGTATCGGCCATCCGGAACGCCGGCGCGCCAGAGCTCGTCTGGCTTCTGGAGCATCCGGCGCTCTACACCGCCGGGACCAGCGCAGATCCGGCCGACCTTTTGGCGCCGGACCGGTTTCCGGTCTACCGGACCGGCCGGGGCGGCCAATTCACCTATCACGGGCCTGGCCAGCGGGTGGCCTATGTGATGCTGGACCTCAAGGCAAGGGGGCCCGACATTCGTCGATTCGTCCACGATCTCGAGGAATGGGTGATCCGGGCGCTGGCCCAGTTCAATGTCCGGGGCGAACGGCGCGAAGGCCGGGTCGGGATCTGGGTCGCCCGGGGCGGCGGACGGGAGGACAAGATTGCTGCCATCGGGGTCCGTGTGCGCCGCTGGGTAAGCTTCCACGGCATCTCCATCAACGTCGAGCCGGATCTTGGCCATTTCGAGGGCATCGTGCCCTGCGGCATCGCCGACGAGCAGCTCGGCGTGATCTCGCTGGTGGATCTGGGCCTGCCGGTCACCATGGCCGACCTGGACAACGCGCTGATGGCAACGTTCGAGGAGGTGTTCGGGGAGCCGTCCGTCCCGCCGGTATGAGTCCGGTCTCAGTAGCGAACGCCGAATCCCTGCCTATCGGGATGGTCGGCGGCGTGCTCCTCAATATCTGAGACTTTCGCCGCCAGCGGGCCTTTCCAGCAGCGACCGATCATATCCCGGACGACCGGTTCGGGGCCGGCGAACAAGGCCTCCACCGAACCGTCCGGACTGTTCCGGACCCAGCCGTCGAGACCCAATTCAGACGCCTGCTTTTCGGTCCAGGCCCGGTACCAGACCCCTTGGACCCGCCCGCGAATGACCACCCTGACTGCCGTTTCCGCCATGCCTGTGCCTCGCCCCGCAGACGCCTATATATAGGTCAAATCCCAAACGGCCGATTCTATTAGTAGTCCGTTAGGCAAAACGACTAGTAGATGGCTTTGATGATCTACTAGTAGATCGCACAAACCTCTACTAGTTGATTCTACTAGTGGACCCCTGCGCTCACTCGAATTCCAGGATCGCCTCGTCGACGGCCAAGCTGGCGCCTGGCTGCACATGGACCTTGGCGACGATGGCGTCCCGATCCGCCTTGAGGACGTTCTCCATCTTCATTGCCTCCACAGCGGCGAGCTCCTGCCCGGCCTTGACCTGCTCGCCGGCATCCACGTTCACCCGGATCAGCAGGCCGGGCATCGGCGACAGAAGATACTTGGACATGTCGGGCGGTTCCTTGTACGGCATCCGCCGCGCCAGCGCCGCCGCATGGGCCGAGAGGACCTTGACGAAGATCTGTCGCCCCAGATGTAGGACGGACCACCCGGTCCCGTCGCGCACGACCTGCGCCACCATCGGCGCGCCGTTCACCCGGGCAACGAACACGGGATCGCCGAGCGTCCAGCCGGTCTCGAACTCGTAGACCGCCTCGCCGGTCGCCACGGTCATCCGCCCCGGACGGCCCGTTACCGCGGTATCGCACTCGATCGGATCCCGACCGCCGGCAAACGCCACATAGGCATGCTCCATGTCCTGTTCCAGACCGTCCACATGCCCTTCGATCGCCGCCTCGCGACGGTCCAGGAAAGCCTGCGCATAGGTGGCGATGGCCACGTGCAAATCGGGGTCGTCGGGCGCCATCAGATCGGCGCCGAACCCGTCGGCATATTCCTCGTCGAGGAACCCGGTTCCGAACCGGCCCGAGCGAAAGCGCGGATGCGAGATCACATGCGACAGGAACTTCAGATTGTGGGACAGGCCGGAGATGTAAAAACCATCGAGCGCCACAGCCATCCCTTCGATCGCTTCGTCGCGGTCGGATCCGTAGACAACCAGCTTGGCGATCATGGGGTCGTAATACATCGAGACCTGCGCACCCTCAAAAACGCCGTCATCCACCCGCACGCGACCGGCCGCTTCTTCGGGCGGGCGGTATCGCACCAAGCGCCCCGTCGACGGCAGGAAGCCCCGTTGCGGGTCTTCGGCATAGACGCGCGATTCGATCGCCCATCCACGCATGCCGATGTCGCTCTGGTCGAGCGTCAGTTCCTCGCCCGCCGCGATCCGGATCATCCACTCAACCAGGTCCACCCCGGTGACCAGTTCGGTCACCGGGTGTTCGACTTGCAGCCGGGTATTCATTTCCAAGAAGTAAAAGTTGTGGTCGGCATCGACGATGAACTCCACCGTGCCCGCCGAGCGATAGTCCACCTGACGCGCCAGTGCGACGGCCTGCGCACCCATCGCCTCCCGCATGGCGGCATCGACAAACGCGCTGGGCGCTTCTTCGATCACCTTCTGGTGCCGCCGCTGGATGGAACACTCGCGTTCGCCGAGATGAATGGTATTGCCATGGCTATCCGCCAGGACCTGGATTTCGATATGGCGCGGCTCCTGGATGAACTTCTCGATGAAGACGCGGTCGTCGCCGAATGCCGATTTCGCCTCGTTGATGGCCGAGATCAAGCCCTCGCGCACTTCTTCATCCGTCGCGGCAAACCGCATGCCCTTGCCGCCGCCACCCGCCGACGCTTTCAGCATCACCGGGTAGCCGATTTTCTTGGCGATCTGGACCGCTTCGTCGGCGTCGGCAACCGCCTCCAGATGTCCGGGAACGGTCGGGACGCCGGCCTCGATGGCGATTTCCTTTGACCTGATCTTGTCGCCCATGGCCGCAATGGCGTCCGGCCCGGGCCCTATGAACGTCACGCCCGCCTCGGAAAGTGCCCGTGCGAAATCGGCATTCTCCGCAAGGAACCCGTAGCCAGGATGCACGGCATCGGCGCCGGTCTTTTTGATCGCCGCCAGCATGTTGTCGATGACCAGGTAACTTTCCGTCGACGGTGCCGGACCGATCGGTACCGCCTCGTCGGCCATGTCCACATGTTTGGAATCGACGTCCGCCTCGGAATAGACCGCGACCGTGGCGATGCCCATCTTGCGTGCGCTCCGGATGATCCGGCAGGCAATCTCGCCCCGATTGGCGATCAGGATCTTCTTGAACATTGGCAGCCCGTTATCGTTGTTTGTTGCGCCGAGGCGTTCCGACCAAACCCATGACCCAGGCACAGTGCAACGCCACGACACCACCCCATGCCAGCAATGGAAAAACGACATAGAGCCGTTCGGGGGCCAGCATCAGGTTGACGACGAACCCGCCCATCGTCGCGAACAGATAGACGCCCAGATGCGTCACGAAGCCCCGCAGTCCCGCGTTCACGGCCGCAGGCCCCAGGCCCTTATCGGCGCGGGCGCAAGCGGCCGCGTCACAGGGGTATGTTTCCGTGTTTTTTCCACGGGTTCTCCAGCTTCTTGTTCCGCAGCATCCGCAAGGCCCTGCAAAGGCGCTGGCGGGTCTCGTGCGGCATGATCACGTCGTCGATAAAGCCGAGCCCGCCGGCAACGAATGGGTTGGCGAATTTCTGACGATATTCCTCTGTCCGGTTTTCGATCTTGGCCGGATCGTCGCGGTCGGCCCGGAAGATAATCTCTACGGCGCCTTTCGGCCCCATGACGGCGATCTCGGCGGACGGCCAGGCATAGTTCACATCGCCCCGCAGGTGTTTTGACGACATGACGTCATAGGCGCCGCCATAGGCCTTGCGCGTGATCAGCGTGACCTTGGGAACGGTCGCCTCGGCATAGGCGTACAGCAGCTTCGCGCCATGCACGATGATTCCGCCATATTCCTGGGTCGTCCCCGGCAGAAACCCCGGCACATCCACGAAGGTTATGATCGGAATGTTGAAACAGTCGCAGAACCGGACGAAGCGGGCCGCCTTGCGGCTGGAATCGATATCCAGGCAGCCGGCCAGGACCATCGGCTGGTTGGCCACGATACCGATCGGATGCCCTTCCATCCTGGCGAAACCCGTCACGATGTTGGCAGCGAAGTCAGGCTGCAGTTCGAAGAAGTTCCCCTCGTCCACGGCCTTCACGATCAGCTCCTTGATGTCGTAAGGCCTGTGCGGATCGCTCGGAACCAGCGAGTCCAACGAGTCCTCCTGGCGATCGAAGGGATCGTCGGTGGGACGATGTGGCGGCTTCTCGCCATTGTTCGAGGGCAGGAAACCCATGAAGGCGCGCAACTGCAACAAAGCGTCCACGTCGTTCTCGAATGCCAGGTCGGCGACGCCCGAACGGCTGGAATGCGTGTTGGCCCCACCGAGATCTTCCGCGGTCACGTCCTCATGGGTCACCGTTTTGACCACCTCCGGGCCGGTGACGAACATGTAGGACGAGTCTTCCACCATGAAGATGAAATCGGTCATCGCCGGCGAGTAGACGGCGCCGCCCGCGCAGGGGCCCATGATCATCGAGATCTGCGGCACGACGCCCGACGCCAGGACGTTGCGCTGGAAGACGTCGGCATAGCCGGCCAGCGAGGCGACGCCTTCCTGGATCCGGGCGCCGCCGGAATCATTCAGGCCGATCACCGGCGCGCCGACCTGAACGGCCTTGTCCATGATCTTGCAGATCTTGCGCGCATGCGCGGCCGACAGGGACCCGCCGAAAACCGTGAAATCCTGGGAAAAGATGAAGACGAGGCGCCCATTGATCGTGCCGTGGCCCGTCACCACGCCGTCGCCCGGAATTCGCTGAGCATCCATGCCAAAATCGGCGGCATCATGCTCGACGAACATGTCCCATTCCTCGAAGGACCCCGGGTCGACGAGCAGATCGATTCGCTCGCGCGCGGTCAGCTTGCCCTTGGCGTGCTGGGCCTCGATCCTGCGTTCGCCGCCGCCAAGACGCGCCCGCTCCCGCTTCTCCTCCAACTGACGGATGATGTCCTGCATATGCCGCACCTCTCCTGGACAGCGTCCGGGATGGGACATAGCACCGGGGCGGCAAAAACGCCAGATTTGCGCCCGGCGGCAGCTAGGCCGTCAGCAGACCCAGATACATTTCCGCGTCCTGCATCTCCTGCGCGATCCGGCTGCGACGTTCGCTGGCCAGCGTGTCCTCGCCCCAGGTCTCGGCCTGGTAGTCCTCTTCGATCTGGCTCAGCTCGAACGCAATGTCGGCGGCAAGCCGGCCTTCAAGGACAGCCAGGGCAAGGACCAGCGACCCCAGGCCGCCGACGAGGGTCTGGATACCGGCCAGCGTGAAATCATCCATGGATGCCACGACCGACGTCATGCGCTCTTGCGTTTCAGACGGTTGGTCGATCGGCACGACGCCCTGCGTCGAGCGGAACACAACGTCGTATCGTTCGCCCGCCCAGTCCAACAGCGGCTGCCAGGCGGCGCGCTGACGCTCGGTCAATTTCTCCGGGGTGGCGGCGCGATAGCACAGGAGATCCGTCCCGGCATACTCCGCGACCTCGGCGACGATGTCCTCGCGATAAACCGGCACCCGGTCAATGGCCGTCGACGCGAACTGCATCATCGGCATGGTATGCGGCTGGATTTTGGCGCTCTGGGCGCCCCATTCGGCGGCGATCGCCGCCGCCAGGGCCCGGGTGGGAACGCAAAGCGGCGCCCGCGCCGGCGTTCGGGCCTCGCGGCCGTTCCAGACCACGCCGAACCCGCCCGCAACCTCGATGGCGGACGCTTTGCCGGAACTGTCCTTTTTCACCGTCCCAGAATTCCCTTGAAGAACTCGTCGACCTTTTCGTCAAGGGCATCCAGCGGCGTTTCGTCCGGGTCGTCGCCGTTCCCGTCCGATCGTTGCGATTTGGCAGGCCGGGCGTTGCTGGCGCCGGGCACGCCCTCACAGGGAAAGGCGTCGTCATCCAGGACCTGGCCGGGCAGGACGGTTCCCGCCCTGCTGATATCCAGGGCGCTGCCGAGGATCCGGCCGATCACGAGGCCACCGGTGGTGCCGACGGCTGTATTGGATTTGATGTCGATAACGGGCTCGGCCAACGTGCCGCGCACTTCGACACCGGCCGGCGGCACGAACAGCCTGCCCTTGGGATTGGCCGCCACGACCAGTTTCAACTGTTCGCTCCGCAGGTCGATGTCGCCGCCACCTCGGGCGGTGACAATGTCGGTGTCGAACAGAAGGCGGTCCGTATGGGCAACGCCCGCAGTAACGGAGTATTCGCCGACGAAGCAGTTGACGGTCATCGTGCGCCCCCCCTGTCCCCCCACCAGCAATCGCAGCAGCGGCAGCGTTCCCTTGGACAAGGCGTTGACCTCAGCAGTGCCCAGTGAGCCCGACCCCATGGTAAACGCGACTTTACCGTCCATGTTCGCCATCAGGTCACGCACGGATTGCCCACGCGTGCGCGTGTCGCGAAGTTCGACATCCATGCGTCCTTGGAAGGTCCTCAGGATGCCGCGGCTCGCGAGTAGACGGCCGAGATCGAAATCGGAAACCGAAGCGGCCAGAACCAACTCGGCGGGATCGGTCGCCGCGTTCAGTGTCATCGAAATGTCGAAGGCACCGTCCGCCGACACCGCCTGAAACGGGGTCAGGGAAAGTCGCCTGTCCCTCAGCTCGGCGTCCGCGACCACATTTTGCAGGTCCTGCCCCATGGCGACGAGCCGGGCGATACGGGCTGACAGCGTTCCCTGAACCGCGTCCATCATGTCAAACGGCAGGGGGTCTGCCGGAAAGACCCGAGGATAGGGATCGTCCGACGCTGCCGGCGACGCGACGGACGGACCGGCAGCCGGTTGAAGCGCCAGAGGCGCAGTGGTCTTTTGGATCTGAATCGGGCGCCGGGCCCGCTGGTCCTCCGGCATCGGTTCCGCGCCGGTCAGCGCATCGACGTCCAGGAAGCGGGATTCCAGATCGGCGTCGAAGGTCGTTCGTTCGCCGGTGAAGTCCATTGTCAGATTGCCGCGAACGTCGCTTTCGCCGAGGATCAGGTCCAGACCTTGAACCTCAAGCCGGTCGCCGAGCCCGCCGCGCACACCTGCAGACACCTGGAAGGGACCCTGTACCGGCGCATCCATGTCCAGCGCCGACGCCAGCAGCGCCAGATCGCGACCCCGTCCCGAAATCGTCAGGTTGAGACCGAGAAAGTCCCGCGCGTTGGCAATGTCACCTGTCGCGGAGAGGACCATATTGTCGTCCGCGCCGATGACAGCCTGGAGATTGCGAACGCCGAAAACCTGGTCGAGGTCGCCGCGAACGTTGGCGGCAACGTCGTAAGGGCCGAGTTGCGGGACGACCCGGTCCGCCAAAATGGCGGGCGGCAGCAAATCGTTCAGCGTTGCCGTTTCCCAACCTTGCGCCTGCGCCAGGACGTCCAATCCGCGCAAAGTGAGCATGTCGGTGATGGAGCCGCGAACCGTGACGAATGCGGTCCGGCGCTCCCCCATCTTCGCGTCGATCGACTCCAGCGTCAGGATGCCGTCCGTATCACCTTTCACCAGGCCGGCAAAATCGTATGACCCGATCTCCGGTAGGCGGAGATCTCCAAGCAGAGGCGCCGGCACGATGTCATTCAAGAGGGCCAGTTCGTTGCCGTATATCCGGGCCCGCAAGTCCAGGCCGCCCGCGGTCATGAGTGACCCGATGGAGCCGGCGGCGGCAAGCGCAACGGTCTCCTGCGAACCGATGGAGACGTTGAGATCGGCGAGCGACAGCGTGCCTTTGACGTCGCCCTGCGCCGTGAAGGCCATATCATAGGCGCCGATGGCCGGGAACGCGTAGCCAGCGCGCAGATCGGCCGGAACCAGAGTATTCAGATCGGCGAGTTCCCCGCCCTGCAGCCGCCCCTGAAGCTCGATACCCTGCCCGTCCATGGCCGACGCCACGCTTCCGGCCAGTTCCGCATATACACGCTCCGCCGTGCCGATCTTCGCGTCCAGGTCCCGGACAGCCAGGACGCCGCTGAGGTCTCCGGCGACCTGTCCCCGGACATCGTAGGGGCCGAGCGGTGGCACTTCCAAGTGGTCCGGTAGCGCGAATGGCAGGTACCCAGGCACCGCGGCAAGCTCGTTACCCTGGGCATGGAAGTTGAGGTCGATGCCCTGCCCACGCATGGCCGAGCCAATGGAACCGTTCACGGCGAGAAACAGGGTTTCGGCCGCCCCGATTTTGGCATCGAGCTCGGATACCCTGAAAGTGCCGTCGAGATTGCCTGCCACCTTCATGGTCATGTCATAAGGACCGAGCGCCGGCAGCGGCATCCCGGTCAGGGCCCCTACATGACCGAGTTGGGTTCCCCGCGCGGCCATCGACAGGTCGATTCCGCGACCCTCCATCAGCGACGCGATGTTGCCCTTCACATCGATGCTGAGCTCGTCTGACTGGCCGATGACCGCGACGATTTCCTGTACGGCCAGGGTACCGTCGAGATCGCCCTGGATCGTGGCAGCAATCCGGAATGGCCCCGCATCGGGAATTGTCTGGCCGCTCAGCCTGGACAGGCGGCCGATTTCGGGTCCGCTGACCTGAATGGCCAGGTCCATGCCCCGGGCGCGGGTCGGCTCCTCCAGCGTACCGGCAAAATCCACGGACAAACCTGCCGCGGTCCCGACCAGCGATATCGGCCAGGGCTGGGTTGGCGACAGCATCTCCGCCGGCGCGCCGAGCTGGCCCAACAGTTCGAAGGCCAGCCGGTCGAGATCACCGTAGACCGCCACATCCAATGGTGCGTGCGGCCCGGTGCCGTCGATACTGAGATCGGCAACGTGCACGGTCCGGACCCCGTCGGTGCGCTGGTCTTGCAGGGTCACCGATACGTCGCTGATATCGACGTCGCGCACCACCGGGATCTTGGGCGCGCTGCGAACCGCAGGCGACAGAGGTTTATCGGTAGCTGTACCGGTATCCGTCGCCGCTGGCGCCGGCTCCGCGAAGCTGAGATTGCTGACGCCGTCCGGGCTGGTTTCCAGCAGGACATCGACACCGGAAGACACCACGCGCGTGATGTCGATGGTGCCCCTGAACAGGGGAATCAGGTCGATCTGGGCCTCGAAATAGTCGATGACCGCCAGATCCGGCTGCGAGCCCCACGACGCATTCTGGAACCGGATGTCCCGCGCCGTGATCGAGGGCTGCATCGACAGATGCACTTCAAGAGGTCCGTCGATCGACAGCGTGCGGCCGGTTGCGGCCTGAACCCGTTCAGCGATGATGCGCTTGTAATCGTCCGGCCCCAGCGTGGCGATATAGGCCACGATCGCCAACGGGACGGCGATGATGACGACCAGCAGACCGATGAGCACGGTTCTCAGTCGCATGAAAGTCACGTTCCCCAGATCGACTGAAGCAGTTCGGGCAGCTGAGAGAATCGCTCGACCACATGATCAGCGCCTGCCTGCCACAAGGCATCGGTCTCGTGGTAACCCCACGAAACACCGACTGCATGGGTTCGCGCCGCGCAGGCCATTTTGATGTCGAACACCGTATCGCCGATCATCGCAGTCCGATTCGCCGGGACGCCGGTTTCGGACATGGCATCCAACAGAATTGCCGGGTTCGGTTTACCTGGCCCATCGTCCGCGGTTTTCAGGACGATGAAATACTCTCTCAGCCCGTGCCGTTCCAGCACCGCATCGAGGCCGCGGCGTCCCTTGCCGGTGGCAATCGCCAACAGAACACCGGCGCTGTCCAGCTTCTGCAGCACCTCGGCCGCACCCTCGTAGAGCGGTTCGTGCAGGTCCTGATCCGAGCGCCGCGCCTGAAACGCATCGCGATACCGCTCCGCTATCGCCACATGGTCATCCGGCGAGTTCTCCGGCAGCAGCCGCCCGATCGCCTCCACGAGAGGCAGACCGACCACCTGGCGGACCTCAACCGGATTGGGATCCTCGAGCCCGAAACTGCGCCAGGCGGCCGTCGCCGTTGAGACTATGACATGCTGCGAGTCGACGATCGTGCCGTCACAATCGAATACGGCCAGGGAGGGAATTTCGTTCTCCGCCATGTGGTGATCTGTCTTCGCTTCAGGCGCCTTTGTTATAGGGGATCGGAACCGGACAACGGAAGCAGTTCAATCGGTCGCTCACCGGGCTTTGACTGCTTTCGTTATGGACGGGCCCGTCCGAAAAAGCCGTTAATCCCGCGGAAAAGGATCCATCAATCCCTCGGCGGGTTCGAACCCGTAATGGGCGAATGTCTGCTCCATGTGCGCCGGCAGCGGCGCTACGAACCGGAAATCCCGACCGGTACCCGGATGGGGCACCACGAGCTCGCGCGCATGGAGATGCAGCTGGCGTTCGATTTCCGGATGATCGACGAAGGCGTTTTGGCCGCCATATTTGCCGTCTCCCAGGATTGGCGTTCCAATTCCGGCCATGTGGACCCGCAATTGGTGCGTCCGTCCTGTTTGCGGCCACAACACGAGCCAGGCAACCTTCGTGCCCGCCTTGTCCAGGACCTTGAAAAGGGTGATGGCCCGTTTTCCGGCCTTGGCGTCCTGGAAGGCACGTTCGCGACCGGCCCCGCCTCCCTTGGACAGCGGGATCTTGATTGTCCCCTGTTCCGGCGCTGGGACGCCGACCGTCACCGCCCAGTACAGCTTGCGCGCATTGCGCGACCGGAAGACCTGGCCAAGCTGGTTTGCGGCCACGCGGTGGCGGGCCAACAGCATCACGCCGCTGGTGTCCCTGTCGAGGCGGTGGACCAGCCGGGGTCGCTCCTCCTGATCAAAGCGCAGGGCGTCCAGCAGTCCATCCAGGTGCCGCGTCGTGCGCGTGCCGCCCTGCACGGCCAACCCCGCGGGTTTGTTGACGGCAATGACGTCGTCGTCCATGTGCAATACCAGGCCACGGACGAATGCTGCATCTTTCGCCGAGACCCCCGGACGTTCCGGCCCGTCAGCAGACGGCCTGTCGTTCAGAGGCGGAATACGGATGTTCTGTCCCGCATTCAGGCGCTGTCCCGCCTTGGCCCGGCGCCCGTCCACCCGGATCTGTCCGGTCCGCAGCAGCTTCTGCAACCGCCCGAACCCGAGCCCGGGGAAATACTGGTGAAACCAGCGGTCCAGGCGCATATCGGCGTCCCGGTCGCTCACCGAACGGGTCTGAACGCCGCTCATGAGTCGTCCTGCCGCCGGGCCCGCAGTTTCGCCCAATAGTCCAGGCGCTTCTGGATTTCCCGCTCGAAGCCTCGCTCGGCCGGCTCGTAGAGGGATTCGCGGGCCATGCCTTCGGGGAAATAGTTCTGACCAGAGAAGGCTTCGTCGCTGTCGTGGTCGTACTCGTAGCCGGCCCCGTAACCGAGATCCTTCATCAGCCGCGTCGGCGCATTGAGTATGTGGGCCGGCGGCGGCAGTGATCCGGTCTCACGGGCCGTCCGGAGGCCGGTCTTGAAAGCCGCGTAAGCTCGGTTGGACTTGGGCGCCGTCGCCAGATAGATCACCACCTGGGCCAGCGCCAGCTCGCCCTCCGGCGATCCCAGCCGCTCATAGGTGTCCCAGCCGGCAAGCGCCTGAACCGCAGCCTGTGGATCCGCCAGGCCAACATCCTCGTAGGCGAAACGCACGAGGCGTCGGGCCACGTAGAGCGGGTCTTCGCCGCCGTCGAGCATGCGGGCCAGCCAGTAGAGTGCCGCATCACAGTCGGACCCCCGGAGCGACTTATGTAGTGCGCTGATCAGGTTGTAGTGGCTTTCCTGGGCCTTGTCGTAGACCGGCATCCGCCGCTGCACCGTCCGCACCAGCGCGTCCGGGTCCAGCGGCGCCGTCGGCGCAAGGTCGTAAAGCGATTCCAACATGTTGAGCAGATGACGGCCGTCCCCGTCGGCCATCGCCCGCAAAGCCGCCCGGGCGTCGGCGTCCAGCGGCGCCGCGGTTCCGGTTTCCGTTTCGGCGCGCTGCAGGATGGTCTCCAGCGCGGCATCGTCCAACCGTTTGAGCACATAGACCTGCGCCCGAGACAGAAGGGCGGCATTGAGTTCGAAGCTGGGGTTTTCCGTCGTCGCCCCGATCAGGTTGACCGTCCCGTCTTCCACATAGGGCAGAAAGCCGTCCTGTTGCGCCCTGTTGAAGCGGTGGATCTCGTCCACGAACAGACAAGTACCCTGCCCCAGGCTGCGTCGCTCCTTAGCCCGCTCGAAGACTTTACGCAGGTCGGCAACGCCGGAAAACACGGCCGACAGCGGCTCGAAGGCCAGATCCGATTGTTCCGCGATGAGCCGTGCGATGGTGGTCTTGCCGGAGCCCGGCGGGCCCCAGAGGATCATCGACCCGATCTTGCCGGCGTCCACCATGCGCCGTAGAGGCCCTTCAGGGCCAAGCAGGTGCTCCTGACCCACGACGTCGTCCAGCCGCGCCGGGCGCAGCCGATCCGCGAGCGGACGCGGTGCCGACGATTCGAATAGCCCCGGCGCCTCGCGACCGGACACCTAACCCACCTGGAAGGCGATCCGCCGACCGTTGCGGACAATTACGAAACTCCAACGCTCATGCTTCTGGGAACTCAGTCGCATGACGTCGCGCACGCTCGCGACCTTCTCGCCGTTGATTTCGCGAAGGATGTCGCCGGGGCGGAAGCGAAGGCGGCTGGCGGTCGAACCGCGGGCCACATCTGTCGCGATCACTCCTTCGGTCGTTCCCTCCATGGCCAGTTCCTGGGCCACGGCCGGCGACAGGTTGACGATGGTCATCCCGGCCAGCGGCCCGCGGTTGACCAGTTGTCGGTTGCGTGGCGGATCTTCGGGTGGCGGCACCAGCTCGAAGGTCAGAGTGACCACCTTGCTGTCGCGCAGCACCTGAAACGTGACGGTCTCGCCCAACTTCCGCGTCGCCAGTCGGAACCGCAGGTTCTGGGCGTCGAAAATCGCCCGCCTGTTGACCGACCGAACGATGTCGCCCCGCTTGAGACCGGCCTTGTGGGCCGGCCCGTCTTCGCGAACCCCTTCTACCAGAACGCCGCCCGGCCGATTCAGGCCCATGGCGTCGGCCACGTCGGCGGTAACGTCCCTGCCAGAGAACCCGACCCAGGGTCGAACGAGCTTTTCGCCGGTGAGCGCGCTGTCGACAATCGAGGCGACCATGTTGGCCGGGACGGCGAACCCAATCCCCAGCGACCCGCCGGAACGGGAATAGATCGCGGTGTTGACGCCCACAAGGCGGCCGTCCACGGAAACCAGCGCGCCGCCGGAGTTGCCGGGATTGATGGCCGCATCGGTCTGAATGAAAGAGCGATAGTCGGTCACCCCCACGGTGGTCCGCGCCAGCCCCGAGACGATCCCGCTGGTGACGGTCTGGCCGACGCCGAACGGGTTGCCGATTGCGATCACCAGATCGCCGACCTCCAGTTCGTCGGAATCGGCGAATTCCAATGCTGCCATCGACTCCGGACCAGGATCGATCTTGAGGACGGCGATGTCCGTGCGGGCATCCTGCAGCAGAACGTCTGCATCGAACTCACGACGGTCGCTCAGGACCACCGTTATCTCGCTGGCGTCTTCAATCACGTGATGGTTGGTGACGACGACACCGTCGGATCTGACGACGACTCCAGATCCCAGGGAATTTTCCACCCGTTCGCGTTCCGGACCGCTGAAGGGCCAGGAATCGCCAAAGAACCGTTTGAGCACAGGATCGCTGAACAGCCCGGCGCCGGAGCGTTGGCGGACGACCTTCTTTGCATAGATATTGACGACCGCCGGCGCCGCTTTCTTGACCAGCGGCGCAAAGCTGAGCCGGATCTGTTCCTGATCGACGGGGATCGTCTGTGACAGCGCAGGTCCTCCGACCTGAGCGGCCAGAAGGACCGAAGCCACGCCGAAGAGTGTTTTCAGGCGCCGGATCATCATTTCAATCTAAGGAGCCCCGGCAGCCGGCTCAAGGCCAAGACCCTGCCATCGGCGGGTCCTGAAAAGCCGGGAGATGCGCCGTTAGGCCTCCTGCGCCTCCAGCTCTTCGTCGGCGATCACCGGGCCGGAGTCCTGGCCCCTGGCGTCGGGATCGCGGTCCACCAGCTCGATCACCGCCATGGGCGCGTTGTCGCCGTAACGAAAACCGGCGCGCAGGACGCGCGTGTAGCCGCCCGGGCGTTCCTTGTAGCGCTCCGCCAGGGTGTCGAACAGCTTGGCGACCATGTCGTTGTCCCGCAGCCGCGCAAAAGCCTGCCGGCGGCGATGCAGCCCGCCCTTCTTGCCCTGGGTGATCAGCTTGTCGACCACGCGCTTCAGTTCCTTTGCCTTGGGCAGCGTGGTCTTGATCTGCTCGTGCTTGATCAGTGCATTGGCCATATTCATGAACAATGCACGCCGGTGGGACGGAGTCCGGTTGAGTTTGCGCCCGTGAACGCGATGCCGCATGGCTTACCTTCCTTTCTGTCGTATTGACGCCGGTCGCTCAGGGCTACTGCCGGCGCTGGTATAGCCTTAGAAGAGCGTTCGGCTAGAACGGCTCCTCGAGCTTTTTGGCCATGTCCTCGATGTTCTCGGGCGGCCAGTTCGGGATCTCCATGCCCAGGTGCAGACCCATCTGGGCAAGGACTTCCTTGATCTCATTCAGCGACTTGCGGCCGAAATTGGGCGTCCGCAGCATCTCGGCTTCGGTCTTCTGAACCAGATCGCCGATATAGACGATGTTGTCGTTCTTGAGGCAGTTGGCTGAGCGCACCGACAGTTCCAGCTCGTCGACCTTGCGCAGCAGGTTCTTGTTGAACGGCAGCTCCGAGGGCTCCTTCTCGGCCGTCGGTGCGGTCGGTTCTTCGAAATTGATGAAGATCTGCAGCTGATCCTGCAGGATCCGAGCCGCCAGCGCGACGGCATCTTCCGGACCCACGGCGCCGTTCGTCTCCACGCTCATCGACAGCTTGTCGTAGTCAGTCACCTGGCCGACGCGGGTGTTATCGACGCGGTAGGAAACCTTGCGAACCGGGCTGAACACTGCATCGACCGGGATCAGGCCGATGGGGGCGTCCTCGGGCCGGTTCTGGCTCGCCGGCACGTAGCCCTTGCCGGTCTCGACCGTCAACTCCATGGACAGCTTTGCCGCCTCGTCCAGCGTGCAGATGACCAGATCGGGGTTCATGACCTCGATCTCGTGGCCGGTCTCGATCATGCCGGCGGTCACTTCGCACGGCCCCTCGGTCGACAGCCGCATCCGCTTCGGCCCTTCGCCGTGCAACCTGAGCGCCAGGGATTTGATGTTCAGCACGATGTCGGTCACGTCTTCGCGTACACCGGCCATCGAGGAGAATTCGTGCAACACGCCGTCGATCTGCACGGAGGTGACGGCCGCGCCTTGCAGCGACGACAGCAGCACCCGGCGCAGCGCGTTGCCCAGCGTAAGGCCGAAACCACGCTCCAGCGGCTCGGCCACGACGGTCGCTATGCGCGTGCTGTCCGCCCCGGCATCCACATTCAGCCGGTTCGGCTTGATCAACGACTGCCAATTCTTCTGAACAACTGCTCCGATTTCAGACATTCATTCCTCGCATGCCGGTCATGACCCGGCGGCTCTCTGTGATCATTCCTGCGACTTGGGCGGCTCCAAAGATGGCCCGCTCTCCTCGAGGGCGGCTAGACCCGGCGCCGCTTGGGCGGCCGGCAGCCATTGTGTGGGATCGGGGTCACGTCGCGAATCGCGGTGATGGTGAAGCCGACGCCCTGCAGCGCCCGCAACGCCGATTCCCGCCCCGAACCCGGGCCCTTGACGTTGACCTCCAGGGTCTTCATGCCATGCTCCATCGCCTTGCGGCCGGCATCCTCCGCAGCCATCTGGGCCGCGTACGGGGTCGATTTCCGCGACCCTTTGAAACCCTGCATGCCCGCCGACGACCAGCTGATGGAATTCCCCTGGACGTCGGTGATGGTGATCATGGTGTTGTTGAACGTCGCGCTGACATGGGCAATGCCCGACGTGATGTTCTTCCGCTCTTTCCGCTTGCGCGTAGCCTTGGCCATTCTGATTGTCCCGTCTCATCCGGGCGGTCACCGCCCGGCCATGATTACTTCTTTTTGCCCGCGATCGGCCGGGCCGGTCCCTTGCGGGTCCTGGCGTTCGTGTGGGTGCGCTGCCCGCGGACCGGCAGGCCCTTGCGATGCCGCAGTCCCCGATAGGAGCCGAGATCCATCAACCGCTTGATGTTCATGGCCACCTCACGCCGGAGATCACCCTCGACCACGTAGTCGCGGTCGATCATCTCGCGAATACGGGTCACCTCGTCGTCGGACAACTGGTTGACCCGCGTCTGGGGTTCGATGCCACACTTGCCGACGATTTCACCCGCCTTGGTCCGGCCGATCCCGTGAATGTAGGTCAGCGCAATGCCGATGCGCTTGTTGGTTGGGATATTCACCCCAGCAATACGTGCCAAAACGCCCACTCCTTCACAAACCGTGCCGCCGGAGTCATCTGCCGGCCGCACCTCCGGTTAAGCCCAGAGGGTTTGCCTGATCTGTATTCTCGATTGGAACCTGCTTAAGCCGCTCGAACGTCTATGAATTCGCGACGGGCCCGGCTGTTCGAGCGCGCGGAGTATACGGAATCGCCGCCCGCTGTCAACGCCTGCAACCCGCAGGATTCCAACGATTTCAAGCCAGTACAATCTCCTCGATCTGGGCCGTCACCTCTTCGATATCCTTCATGCCGTCGACCGTCTTGAGCATGCCCTTGTCGCGATAGTAAGGCAGCACAGGCGCGGTCTGCTGGCGATAGACCTCGAGCCGCTTGTGCAGCGTCTCGACCGTGTCGTCCGCCCGCGCGCCGCCGGTTTCGGCCGCCCGTTTGCGGATCCTGTCGGCCAGCATCTCCTCATCCACCGCAATTTCCACCGCGTGGTCGATGTGCAGGCCCTTGTCCTTCAGCATCTGGTCCAGGCCTTCGGCCTGGGCCACGGTGCGCGGGAACCCGTCCAGAATGAAGCCGTCGCGGCAGTCGGGCTGGTCGATCCGCTCGGAAATGATGCCGATCATCGTCTCGTCATCGACCAGCTTGCCTGCGTCCATGATCGTCTTGGCCCGCTGGCCGAGCTCGCTTCCCGTGCCGACCGCGGCGCGCAGCATGTCGCCCGTGGAGAGCTGGATCATGCCGTGGTTTTCTTCCAGACGCTGGGCCTGGGTGCCCTTGCCAGCGCCGGGTGGCCCAAACAGGATGATATTTCTCATCAGCCGCGTCTCCCCCTCAGCTTGGACTTCTTGATCAGCCCCTCATACTGGTGCGCAAGCAGATGGCTCTGGATCTGGCTGACCGTGTCCATGGTGACCGTGACCACGATCAGCAGGCTGGTGCCCCCGAAATAGAACGGGACCGCAAACTGGCCCCGGAGGATCTCCGGTAGGATACAGACGGCCGAGAGATAGCACGCACCGATCACGGTCAGTCGGGTGAGCACGTAGTCCAGATATTCCGCCGTATTCTTGCCTGGCCGAATACCCGGAATGAACCCGCCATACTTCTTCAGATTGTCCGCGGTATCCTCCGGGTTGAAGACCACCGCGGTGTAGAAGAAGGCAAAGAAGACGATCAGGCTGATGTAGATCAGCAGATAAAGCGGCTGTCCCGGCCCGAGCCAGGCATTCACCCAGCCCAGCCATTCCGGCCCCTGTCCGCCGCTGAATCCGGCGATGGTCAGCGGCATCAACAACAGCGAGCTTGCAAAAATCGGCGGGATGACGCCCGAGGTGTTCAGCTTCAGGGGCAGGTGGCTTGATTCGCCGCCGAACATCTTGTTGCCGACCTGGCGCTTGGGATACTGGACGATCAGTCGCCGCTGAGCGCGTTCCATGAAGACGATGAACGCGATCACGATGATCGACAGGATGATCAGGAACAGGATTACCGCCGTCGACAGCGCCCCCCGGCGTCCCAGTTCCAGCGTGCTTGCCAGCGCAAAGGGCAGATTGGCCACGATGCCCGAGAAAATGATCAGCGAGATACCGTTGCCGACGCCCCGCTGGGTGATCTGCTCGCCGAGCCACATCAGGAAGATGGTGCCGCCCGCCAGCGTGATGACGGTCGTCGCCCGGAAGTAGACGCCCGGCTCGACCACGACGGACCCGACCGAGGCCTGGGCACCCTCGAGACCGACGGCGATGCCGTAGGCCTGCAGCGACGCCAGGATTACAGTCCCGTAGCGGGTGTATTGGTTGATCTTCTTGCGGCCGGTCTCGCCCTCTTTCTTCAGCGCCTCGAGGCTTGGCGAGACCGCCGTCATGAGCTGCATGATAATGGAGGCGGAGATGTACGGCATGATGTTCAGGGCAAAGATGGTCATGCGCCCCAGCGCACCGCCCGAGAACATGTCGAACATGCCGATGATGCCGCCCTGCTGCTGCTCGAACAGCTCCCGCAGGGCCAACGGATCGATGCCGGGTAACGGGATATAGGTACCCAGCCGATAGACGATCAGCGCCCCGAGGGTGAACCAGAGGCGCTTTTTCAGCTCGGATGCCTTGGCGAGCGCCCCGAAGCTGAAATTGGCAGCCAGTTGTTCAGCGGCAGATGCCATTACGTCGTTCCCTGCAAGTCCCGGCCATCGATCCCTTGATATGGGAAGGCGGTCCGGTCCTTGCTAACACTATGAGCCTGTCGGGCCCGGATCCGCATTTATTCCTTCGCCGCCGCCGGCGCGGCAGCGGCCTGAAGCGTGACCGACCCGCCCGCCTTTTCAACCGCTTCGATGGCGGCCTTGGAGGCGCCGGCAACAATCAGTTCCAGCTTCGTCTTGATCTCGCCCTTCGCCAGCAAACGGACGCCGTCCTTGGAGCGACGGATCAGCCCGGCAGCGAGCAACGTCTCGGCATCCACCGGCTTCTTGGCGTCCAGCACCTTCTCGTCGATGGCGCGCTGGAGCCGGCCCACATTGATGATGGCAAACTCCTTGGCGAAGATGTTCTTGAAACCGCGTTTGGGCAGACGGCGGTAGAGCGGCATCTGGCCGCCCTCGAAGCCCTTCAGCGCAACACCCGAGCGCGACTTCTGTCCCTTGTGGCCACGGGCCGACGTCTTACCGGTGCCGGACCCCATGCCCCGGCCGACCCGCTTCGGTTGTTTCTTGGCTCCGCGTTTGTCCGAGAGCTGGTTGAGCTTCATCGTCAGTCTTCCTTCTGGGTCTCGGCGGCTGCAGTCAGCCGGCCTCCTCGACTCGCACCAGGTGCTTCACCTTGTTGATCATGCCGCGCACGGCGGGTGTGTCTTCGAGCTCCCGCGTGCGGTTCATCTTGTTCAGGCCCAGCCCCTTCAGCGTCGCTTCCTGATCCGCCGGGCGACGGATCGCGCTTCTGATCTGGGTGACCTTCACCGTTTTGTCAGGCATTGGCCTGTTCCTTCGGCTGCTCGGCCGCCTGCTCATCGCGGCGACCTGTGATTTCACCGACCTTCTTGCCCCGGCGGCTCGCCACCATACGCGGCGACGCGCAGCCCTTTAGCCCCTCGAAGGACGCCTTGACCAGATTATGCGGGTTTGACGAACCGACCGACTTCGCCACCACGTCGGAAACGCCGAGCGCCTCGAAGACGGCGCGCATCGGGCCACCGGCGATGATCCCGGTACCGGCCGAGGCCGCCCGCATGACAACCTTGCCGGCGCCATAACGCCCGCGCACGTCGTGATGCAGGGTCCGACCCTCGCGCAACGGCACGCGGATCATGCTCTTCTTGGCGTCCTCGGTTGCCTTGCGGATCGCTTCCGGCACCTCGCGCGCCTTGCCCGAGCCGTAGCCGACCCGGCCGCGCCCGTCGCCGACAACCACCAGGGCGGCGAAACCGAAACGGCGGCCACCCTTGACCACCTTGGCCACGCGGTTGATCGCAACCAACTTTTCGATCAGATCCGAATCTTCACGGTCGGAACGCCGATCGTCCCTCGATCCGCGTCCTTCTCTTGGTCCTCGTGCCATATCCCGATCCTTGCCCTAAAACTGGAGTCCGGCCTCGCGCGCGGCATCCGCCAGCGCCTTGACCCGACCGTGGTATTTGTAGCCGCCGCGATCGAACACCACGGCTGTAATGCCGGCCGCCTTCGCCCGCTCCGCCAGCAGTTTTCCGACCGCGACCGCCGAATCGGTGTTGCCGCCAGACTTCAGCGACTGCCGCAGGTCCTTTTCCAGCGAAGAGGCGCTCACCAACGTCTTGCCAGCCGCATCGTCGATCACCTGGCCGTAGATCTGTGCGTTGGACCGAAACACGGACAGCCGCGGCTTGCCGTCGGAACGCTTCCGGACCTGGAAACGGGTCCGCTTGGTCCGCCGTTCACGGAGTTCCTTTGAGTTCAACATCTCTGCGCGTCCCTACTTCTTCTTGCCTTCCTTACGGAGGATGATCTCGTCGGTGTATTTCAGGCCCTTGCCCTTGTAGGGCTCGGGCGGCCGGTACGAGCGGATTTCGCTGGCGACCTGGCCGACGAGCTGTTTGTCCGACCCGCTGATGGCAATCACGTTGCCTCGGTCTCCCTCCATGGCGATCTTGACCCCCTCCGGAATCGGGAAGCTGACGTCATGGCTGAAACCGAGCTGCAGGTTCAAGGTGGTGCCCTGCAACTGGGCACGATAGCCGACACCGCTGATCTGCAGCCGCTTGGTGAACCCCTCCGAAACGCCGGTCACGGCGTTGCTGATCAGGCTCCGGGTAGTGCCCCAGAGCTGACGGGTCCGCTTGCTCTTGTCGCGCGGCGCAACAGTAATGACGCCGTCCGCAATCGAAACGTCCACCTCGTCGGCGACCGGCACGGTCTGCTCGCCGAGCTTGCCTTTGGCCAGCAGCGACCCGCTGGCCAGCGTCACTTCGACGCCGTCAGGTACCGCAACCGGATTGCCACCCACTCGAGACATCGTTCCAGCCCTTCCTAAAACACCTTGCAGAGGACTTCGCCACCGACATTGGCCGCGCGAGCCTCCGCGTCGGACATCACGCCCTGCGGGGTCGACAGAATCGAGATACCGAGGCCGTTGAACTGCCGCGGCAGATCTTTGATCCGCGAATAGACCCGGCGACCGGGTTTCGACACGCGCGCGAGTTCACGGATCGCCGGCTCGCCGTCGGCATATTTTAGCTCGACCGTCAGCTCCTTAAGCCCCGGCCGCAATTCCGCCCAGCTGAAACCACGGATGTAACCTTCGCGCTGCAACACATCCAACACGTTCGCGCGCAGCTTCGAAGCCGGCATCGTCACCGAGTTCTTCCGCGCCCGCTGACCATTCCGGATTCGACTCAGCATGTCGCCGAGAGGATCGGTCATCGACATCTATTCTGTCCCCTTTACCAGCTCGACTTCGTCACGCCGGGTATCAGCCCCAGCGACGCCAGATCGCGCAGCGCGATCCGCGAAAGCTTGAACTTGCGGTAGAAACCGCGCGGCCGCCCCGTCATCTCGCAGCGGTTGCGGATCCGCGTCTTCGATCCGTTCCGCGGCATCTTGGACAGCTTCAGCTGGGCCGCAAACCGATCTTCCGGCGGCAGATCGCGGTCATTGATGACCGTCTTCAACGACGCGCGGCGCGAGGCAAACTTGCCCGTCATCCGTTTCCGCTTTTTGTTTCGCTCAACGGCGCTTTTCTTAGCCATTCCACCCTTCTCCGTTGTCGCGTCAGCCTGTAAACGGCAAATTGAACTCGGCGAGCAGGGCCTGAGCCTCCGCATCGCTGTTCGCCGTCGTACAGATGACGATGTCCAGGCCCCGGATCGAATCGACCTTGTCGTAGTCGATCTCAGGGAAAACGATCTGCTCGCGCAGGCCCATGGCGTAGTTGCCGCGCCCGTCGAACGCCTTGCCGCTGACGCCTCGGAAGTCCCGAACGCGCGGCAGGGCGATATTCACCAGCCGGTCGAGAAACTCGTACATGCGATCCCGTCGCAGCGTCACCTTGCAGCCGATCGGCATGCCTGCGCGCAGCTTGTAACCCGCAATCGACTTCTTGGCTTTGGTCACCACAGGCTTCTGGCCCGCAATCAGCGTCAGGTCGCTGACGGCGCCGTCGAGCTTTTTGCGGTCGGCGACCGCCTCGCCCACGCCCATGTTGAGCACGATCTTCTCAAGCTTCGGCACCTGCATGTCGTTGCCGTAGCTGAACTGCGCCTTGAGCTTCGCCTTGTACTCGTCCTCGTAAAGCTGCTTGAGGCGCGGTCTGGTCTGTGTGTCGGTCATATCGTCTGCGTCCCCGAAATCAGGCGTCGAGCATCTCGCCGGAGCGCTTCGCGTAGCGCACCTTCGCGCCGCTCTCGAGCGTCTTGAAACCCACGCGCGTCGGCTTGTCGTCCTTTGGGTCGATCAATGACACGTTGGACACATGAATCGTCGCTTCCTTCTCGACGATCCCGCCGGGATTGGTCTGGCTCGGCCGCGTGTGGCGCTTGATCATGTTCACGCCGCGCACCAGAACGCGCCTATCCTTCGGCATGACACGCAGAACTTCGCCCGTCTTGCCCCTGTCCCGGCCGGCCAGGACAATCACCTTGTCGCCTTTTTTGATCTTTGCGGCCATGACCGCCCCTCATCCTCTCTCGTGCCGTTGGTCGATCCAGCGCTTCGCGCTCAGATCACCTCCGGTGCCAATGAAATGATCTTCATGAACTTCTTGCCGCGCAGTTCGCGTACGACTGGTCCGAAAATGCGGGTGCCGATCGGCTCGCCCGTCTTGCTGATCAAGACTGCCGCATTCCGGTCGAACTTGATCGTCGATCCGTCGGTACGCCGGATCTCCTTTGCAGTGCGCACGATGACCGCACGGTGAATATCGCCCTTCTTGACGCGGCCACGCGGAATCGCCTCCTTCACCGTGACGACGACGACGTCGCCGACCGACGCGAATTTCCGCTTCGACCCGCCCAGCACCTTGATGCATTGGACGCGACGCGCGCCTGAATTGTCGGCTACGTCCAAATTGGACTGCATCTGGATCATCGGACCGGTTCCTTCTCAACTCGTCGCTTGCCTGGCGCGTATCGCCATCAAGCCTCGGCGCTTTCGCCGATTACTTCCCACGTCTTACGCTTGGACAACGGCCGGCACTCGCGGATCCGGACGATGTCGCCCTTCTTGGCCGTGTTGCCCTCGTCGTGGGCCATGAACTTCTTCGATTTGCGGATAACCTTCTTGTACAGCGGGTGGGTCACCCGCCGTTCAACAAGGACGATGACGGTCTTATCGGCCGCGTCGGAAAGCACCGTGCCCTGGAGCACACGTTTCGGCATCTTCTTCTCCTCCGCCTTAGGCCGTCGGCTTGGCCTGGCCGGACAGAATGGTCTTGATGCGTGCGATATCGCGCCGCACCTCACGAACCCGCGCCGTGTTCTCAAGCTGACCGCTCGCCGCTTGAAAGCGCAGATTGAACTGCTCCTTACGCAACGACGACAGCTCGTCGCTGAGCTCGTCGGGCGTTTTTTGCCGCAGATCTTCCGCCTTCATGATCGTCACACCTCTCCGCCGGCGCGGGAAACCACGCGGCACTTTAGTGGCAGCTTCGCGGCCGCTAGTTCAAAGGCCGTCTTGGCAAGATCCGGCCGGACACCATCCATCTCGAACATGATCCGGCCTGGCTTGATTCGGCACATCCAGAACTCAGGCGTGCCCTTGCCCTTGCCCATACGCACTTCGGCCGGCTTCTGACTGACTGGTACGTCCGGAAACACGCGTATCCACACTTTGCCCTGGCGCTTGATGCGACGGACAATGGCGCGCCGGGCCGCCTCGATCTGACGCGCGGTGACGCGGCCAGGTTCCATGGCCTTCAGGCCATAGGCACCGAAGTTCAAGGTTGCGCCTCCCTTGGCTTTGCCATGGATCCGCCCCTTGTGCGCCTTGCGGTATTTGGTTCGTTTGGGACTCAACATTGTTCCGTCGTCCTGTAATCGGCAACCGCCTTAGCGGGAGACCTGCTGTTCGGCGATCCGTTTGTCCTGGGCCATGGGATCGTGAGCCATGATCTCGCCCTTGAAGATCCAGACCTTCACCCCGCACAGCCCGTACGTGGTTTTGGCTTCGGCAGTGCCGTAGTCGATGTCGGCACGAAGCGTATGCAGCGGCACCCGCCCTTCCCGGTACCATTCCGTGCGGGCAATTTCGGCACCGCCCAGACGCCCGCCGCAATTGATTCGGATGCCCTGGGCGCCGAGACGCATGGCGGATTGCACCGCGCGCTTCATCGCCCGCCGGAACGCCACGCGCCGGGTCAGCTGCTGCGCGATGTTTTCTGCAACGAGCCTCGCATCCAACTCGGGCTTGCGGATCTCGATGATGTTGAGCGCAACTTCGTTGCCGGTCATCTTGGTCAGATCGGCGCGCAGCTTTTCGATATCCGCGCCTTTCTTGCCGATGACCACGCCAGGACGCGCCGTGTGGATGGTCACCCGGGCGCGCTTGGCCGGCCGTTCGATTACGATTCGGCTCACGCCGGCCTGACTCAGGCGCTTTTCCAGATACTTGCGGAGCTCGAGATCCTCGTGCAGGAGACTGCCGTAGTTCTTGGCGCCGAACCAACGCGAATCCCACGTCCGGTTGATCCCCAGCCGAAGTCCGACCGGATTTACTTTCTGACCCATCAGGCGGTCTCCTCGCGCTCGCGCACCACAATCGTCATGTTGCTGAATTGCTTCTGAATGCGGCCGACCCGGCCTCTGGCCCGGGCGCGAAACCGCTTCAGCACGAATGCCCGGCCGACGGTGGCTTCTTTGACATAGAGCCGGTCGACATCGAGCTGGTGGTTGTTTTCGGCATTGGCGATCGCCGCCTGCAGCAGTTTTTTCACTTCGCCTGCCACCCGACGCTGCGAAAAGCTCAGTGTCGCCAGGGCCTTGCTGGCCTCCTCGCCGCGAATCAGCTGCGCCAGCAGGTTCAGCTTCTGGGGGCTGATCCGCATGTGACGCGCAAACGCCTTCGCTTCGTTGTCCGCCAGCTGGCGCGGATTGGGTTGCTTGCCCATACCTAAGCCCTCTTTGCCTTCTTGTCGGCGGCATGCCCGTAATAGGTCCGCGTAGGCGAAAACTCGCCGAACTTGTGGCCGATCATGTCCTCGGTCACCAAGACGGGAATGAACTTCTGCCCGTTGTAGACCCCAAACGTCAGGCCGACGAACTGCGGCAGGATGGTGGACCGCCGTGACCAGGTCCTGATGATCTCCTTGCGGCCGGACGAACGCGTCGCTTCGGCCTTTTTGAGGAGAAAACCGTCGACAAACGGTCCTTTCCAGACTGAACGGGACATCGACGTACTCCCCTTACTTCTTCGCGTGCCGGCGACGGATGATGTATTTGTCCGTCGACTTGTTCGACCGCGTGCGTTTGCCCTTGGTCGGCTGCCCCCAAGGCGTCACCGGGTGCCGGCCGCCGGAGGTCCGGCCTTCACCGCCACCGTGTGGGTGATCGACCGGGTTCATGGCCACGCCGCGAACCTCTGGCCGCTTGCCCAGCCAGCGCTTGCGGCCCGCCTTTCCCAGCTTGATGTTCTGCTGGTCCGAATTGGAGACGGCCCCAACCGTCGCCATGCAGCCGGCCGGTACCCGGCGGGTCTCGCCGGACGACAGTTTGAGCTGCGCATAGCCCTGATCACGGCCGACCAGCTGCACATAGGTGCCCGCCGCGCGGGCGATCTGGCCGCCCTTGCGCGGCTTGATCTCCACATTGTGGACGATCGTACCGATCGGCATGTTGGCCAGCGGCATGGCGTTGCCCGGCTTCACGTCCACCCGTTCGCCGGCGATCACCGTGGCGCCCGCCCGCATCCGCGCCGGAGCGAGAATGTAGGCGACTTCGCCGTCCTCATACTTGATCAGCGCGATGAACGCGGTCCGGTTTGGGTCGTATTCGATCCGCTCCACCGTGCCCGAAACGTCGAACTTGCGACGCTTGAAATCGACGACCCGGTATTTGCGCTTGTGACCGCCGCCCCGTCGACGCGCCGTGATCCGGCCCTCGTTGTTGCGGCCGCCCTTCTTGGTCAGTCCCTTGGTCAGCGACTTGACCGGCGCGCCCTTGTGAACGTGCGAGCGGTCCACCAGGACCAGGCCCCGCATGCCCGGCGTGATCGGTTTATGTTGTTTCAGCGGCATTGTTTACAGCCCCGTTGTCACGTCGATTGAATCGCCCTCAGCCAGGCGTACGATCGCTTTTTTTGTGTCGCTCTGTTTGCCCTTGCGGCCCCGGAAGCGTTTGGTTTTGCCCTTCCGCCGCAAGGTATTGACCCCAAGCACCTTGACCTTGAACAGCTTTTCCACCGCGGCCCGGATCTCCGGCTTGGTGGCGCTCAGCGGTACCTCGAAAGTGACATGGTTGTATTCGCCGATCAGAGTCGCCTTTTCGGTGATTACCGGACGGTTGATCACCTGGTACAGCCGCTCGTCCGCGATCGGCTTCTTATTGAGATATTTCCAGCTCATAGCAGGCGGCCCTCCAGGCTTTCGACCGCGGCCTTGGTCAGGACCAGCGTATCGTGGCGCAGGATGTCGTAGACATTGGCGCCCTCGCTCGGCAGCACGTCGACCTGAGACAGGTTGCGGGCCGCCAGCGCGAAATTCACGTCGACTTCCGCCCCCGACACGACCAGCGCATTCGTCCAGCCCAATTTGTCCAACTTGGTGGCCAGGTCCTTGGTCTGCGGCGACTTCAGCGCCGCCTCGTCGACGACGATCAGCTTGCCGTCGGCCTGCTTGGCCGAGAGCGCGCAACGCAGGGCCATCTTGCGGACCTTCTTGGGCAGACCGTGTTCGTGGGAACGTGGCGTCGGGCCGAAGGCGCGACCGCCAGAGCGGAACTGGCCGGCTTTGCCGTTGCCGCGACGGGCCCGGCCGGTGCCCTTCTGACGGAACTGCTTGGTCGTCGAGCCGGCGACTTCGCTGCGACCCTTGACCTTGTGCGTACCCGACCGGCGCTTGGCCAGCTGCCAGTTCACCATGCGTGCCAGGATGTCCTCGCGCACGGCGGTTGCGAACACCTCGTCGGCGAGCGTGATTTCCCCTGCCGCCTTGTTCTCGAGCGTTATGACCTTTGCTTTCATCGTATCTGGCCTTTTCAGCTCTCGGACTTGTCTGCTTCGGTTTCGGCTTCGGGCGCCTCTGCGGGCTCTTCCGCCGGTGCCGGCTCGTCGGCCGCTGCTTCTCCCGCCGCGGCTTTCAGCCCACCAGGCTTCGGCGCATCGTCGGGCAGCGCACGTTTCACCGCATCGCGGATCTCGACCCAGCCCTGTTTGGACCCGGGCACCGCGCCCTTGACCAGAACAAGGCCCCGCGCAGGGTCGGTCAGCACGACTTCCAGATTCTGGGTCGTCGCCCGCGCCGCGCCCATGTGTCCGGCCATCTTCTTGCCTTTGAAGACCTTGCCGGGGTCCTGGCACTGTCCGGTCGATCCATGCGCCCGGTGCGAAATCGATACGCCATGGCTGGCGCGCAGGCCGCCAAATCCGTGCCGCTTCATGGCGCCGGCGAACCCTTTGCCGATGGTCGTACCAGCGACGTCGACGAACTGGCCGACGACAAAATGATCGGCCGTCAGCGTGTCGCCCACATTCAGCATGCTGTCTTCGCTGACCCGGAACTCGGTCAACTTGCGCTTCGGCTCGACTTTGGCCTTGGCGAAATGGCCACGCATGGGTTTGGTGGTCCGCGAGACCTTCGCCTTGCCGGCGCCGAGCTGAACCGCCCGGTAGCCGTCCTTTTCCTCGGTCTTGACCGCGACAACCTGGACGTCGTCCATCTGCAACACGGTCGCCGGCACGTGGGTGCCTTCGTCCGTGAAGACCTGGGTCATGCCCAGCTTGCGCGCTATTACCCCGCTTCGCATCACCCGGCTCCTAGAGCTTGATCTCGACGTCGACACCGGCCGCCAGGTCGAGCTTCATCAGCGCGTCGACCGTCTGCGGCGTGGGATCCACGATGTCGAGCAGACGCTTATGGGTTCGGATCTCGAACTGCTCGCGGCTCTTCTTGTCGATGTGTGGCGACCGCAGCACCGTGAACCGCTCGATCCGGGTCGGCAGCGGGATCGGCCCTCGCACCTGCGCGCCCGTCCGCTTCGCCGTGTTCACAATTTCCAGCGTCGAAGTGTCCAGGACCCGATGGTCGAACGCTTTCAAACGGATGCGAATATTCTGGCTGTCCATGCCATCCTCCAAAGCCGAGGGGCGCAGTGCGCCCCTGGCCCGACTTCCCAGTCGTTATTCGATGATTCCGGAAACGACGCCGGCGCCGACGGTCTTGCCGCCTTCGCGAATGGCGAAC
>Ga0066187_1000092_pt1 | contig 42061 bp, 22 predicted proteins | sample WorMetexBAHAMAS1_FD_58706 | JGI IMG/M metagenome (GOLD analysis project Ga0066187, IMG submission 58706) | Marine gutless worms symbiont microbial communities from Max Planck institute for Marine Microbiology, Germany - Inanidrilus exumae... | ecosystem: Host-associated > Annelida > Digestive...
AGCCAGTTTCAAAACGTTTCAGTTTGTTCAAGGTCAAGGAGGGCGAAAATTTTAACCACATGAATACATGGAATATTTCGAGGATTAAAATTTGAGTCAGACGCAGAGATGGGCAAAATGGGAAGTTTTGAAATTGGCTCGCTTCTTAGTTCATTTTGAAGGTCAAATTCGAATCAGTTTAATCTTGACGATAGTGGATAGTATAATGTAAAAAAATGCAGCAGGGCTGATCTGATCCCACATTACGATTAATTTTGTCATTAAAGAAATTTTAGTAGTTCAAAAAAGATATTAACGTCCAACCATGAATCTGTACAAACACCAATTTAGGGAGGTTTAGTATGAAGATAGTACGAATGATTACTATCGTTATAGCTCTTTTTTTCATTGTTACCCCTTGTGCAACGGCTGCAACATTAGATCTTGGGGTTGTATATTCTGAAAACCGTCAGTACATCAATCACTTTTCCAATGGGGGCCCTCAGTTTTATTTCATGCTGGCTGTTGCCGACGTCAACCGGTCCGAGGGTGATCCTGTCCCCACTGTCGATTTCTCCACCAGCGCGGGTACAAGCCCCACCGGGATAGAACCCTTTCAAATGACCTATTTGGGAAAAAGTGCAGGGTTGACCAACGGGTTGGCGAATTCATTTTTCGGGACGAGCATGGGGGGACCCTTCAACGATCCGGACGGATGGCAAAAGGGTGGTGATGCCTCTCGAATTTACACCTTCACCCTTTACACTGACGACACCAAAGCAAATATTTCTGATACCTTAAATGTTGATGTTGATGGTGTCGTCTATCACCAGATGGAAATACCGGTAGCAACGGTTTCCCCTGGAGCCGATCCGTTCCACCCCACCATTACTTGGAATCCCGTCACCGGTGCCGATGATTACAGGGTCGTCATTTTAGAAATCAACTGTAAGGATGGCAAACCGGTATTTTACAATCCTTTGCATCTTTCAGGCTCATTGACCGCGACCAGTTACACGATCCCTGCTGAAGTAGATGTCTTTGCCGGTCGGTCATTGGTAATCTGGGTGCAGGCAAGGGAATATCGTGACGGCGTGATAACTAATAGCGGTTTGATCAATCGATCCTCCTACTTCACACGGTATTCAGCATGGATAGATGGTCTTCCCTCCGATGATCTCCAGTCATCCAATGGCTGGTATCAAGATAGAGATCCTGACAACGGTTGGATTGCCCCAACGGTCACGGCAAATCAGATCGACATAGATCCAGCATCTAGTGTACAAGAACAGGATTACTTTTGGCAGTGGAGAAAAGACGTACCTGGTCTGCGGGGCATGGTTGCAACCATTTTGGTGGATCAGCCCCCCGTAGGTGACGCCGGTATCAGCATTCGAAAAATGGTCGCCCAATTGGCCAACGGCAACTATCTACGCGCGGAACTGAATCTTCAATTTTATCAAGGCGCTTATTTTGTCAGATACCGCATACGTGAATACGACGGTGAAACATTCAATGAACTGAGACAGCCTGCAGAAGGAAATGTCGGCACGGGGTGGATGGAAAATGAACCATACTCTCTGGGCATCGTGCTCATTGATGATATGATTCATTTCTTTGCCCGCGGCATCAACAGGTTCTGCAAATATATCAGCATTCCCATCAACGGCGATTTCCAGGCTATATCAAGCAGCGCAAGAATCGCAACCTGGGTGTTTCAGGAAAACGGATGGACCACGCCCAGTACGATTTCAGCCCAGATCAGCGATGTGAAACTGATAATGAATAGCGATCTTCCTGCGGAGGTTGCTTTCGATATTGACGATGACGGTCAAACAGGTTTGGCAGAAGCTATCCATGCATTGCAGATTTCATCCGGAGTCAAGTAAACACGAAAATCATTAAAGAATTGAGCGGTTAACAAAAAGCCCCGCCTAATAATTGATTAGGTGGGGCTTTTTACGTTTGAATATAAACTACGCTTATTCTCAAATCACTAATCATCGTCTCATAGAATCTTTTGAATACTGGAATTATCAAACCATGGGAGTCTCCCCAGCAAAGCTGAGGGTTTACCGATGATTATTAGTTGGAAACAATCAACGCTTGCCGGCTACAGATTCCATGATGTAAACCGCTTCCTGAATTCCAATCCGACCATCTCCATTCACATCCACTCCATTGTCAATACAAGGCGAAAGCGTTAAGTCCGTGTGATGGCTCAAAAACCGGAGGGCAAGTACGGCATCGTCAAGCCCTATAGCGCCATCAGCAGATATATCTCCCAAAGCTGCCGCAATACTGCACAAGGCTCTGCGGGCGTTTACTCGTCCGCCGGTTTTTACCTTACCCAAAAGTCCTGAAATATCATCCACCGTATTTTCGATAATGGCGATAACATTTGAGTATGACAAACCCGGATCCACGGACAATAGCAGACTGGCAATACCGGTGACGTAAGGTGCCGCCATGGAGGTACCGCTTCGATAAGCGTAGTGTTCAGGCGCATCCGCTATGGTGCTGGTCATGGTGATGGTCGTTCCGACAAACCCTGACAGAGCCAGGCCGTCGGCTTTTGATATCGATGCGGCTGGAATCCAGTTGCCCGGAAGCCCGATGGTCCCCAGAAAATTACCTTCTACATGATTGTGGATAATCGTCCCTATCGCTCCTGCAGTCTGGGCATTTCTTATTTTTGATTCAAATGTGGCAACCCCGTCCCGTTTAATCAAGGCGATATTACCCTCGACTCCCGAAGGGAAATCGGAAAGCTCGTTACCGTCTCCGCAATCGAATATCAAACCGGTAATGCCAACAACTCCTGTAATACCGGCGTAGGCCAAGGCCTCGGCCGTGAATGTGGCTGTACCACCACCTGCAACGATGGACGTCTGCGTGGGATTTTCCGCAGGAATGGTAGATTTGATGCCGGTACCTGGTGCCATCACATCAACACTGACCGCGCCGTAATTGGAAAAACTCGACAGCTGATCCGAGTTGTCTCCCGCAGTCACAGAAATGATGTTGTCCAAATCGTAGGCGGATGGATAATTAACAAACAGTGGATTATCCGTGTCTTCCCCATTGTTACCGGCGGCACAGACAGTTAGGATGTTATTTTGCCTGAGGGCCTCAAATGCCTCGTATTCCAATTGGGAAAACGTTTCCCCACCAAAACTGCAATTGACAATTTTCGCCCCATTATCAATGGCGTACTGGATTGCCTCGATGATGTCGGCATTTTCAAGGGTATCAGAATTGTCTGCCTGGACTTTCAGGGGCATGATGGCGGCCCTCCAACTAACTCCTGTAACCCCTATGTTGTTGTTACCTTCGGCCGCGATGATACCGGCAATGTGGGTACCGTGTCCTTCGGGATCCGTGTCAATGGGATCCATGTCCCCATCTTCGATATTTTCGAACGTTGCCCCGGCAAAATCCCATCCCATGACATCATCGACGTAACCGTTTGCGTCATCATCGATACCATTCCAGGGGACCTCACGTGGATTTTTCCATACATTGGCCATAAGGTCGGGGTGATGATAATCGATGCCCGTATCGATCACTGCAATGACGTTTTGAGAGTCCCCAGTCGTAAAGATCCAAGCCTTTGAAATTCCTGTTTTTTCTATTCCCCACAACTGGTTGTAATAGGTATCGGAAGAGGTGAGACCATATGTGTAACGCAGTGCATGCCTTTCAACCACATCCACTATACCCGAGTCCAGATAGGTGGCCACAGCATCTAGTTCGGACCATTCCCTTCTGATTTTAACCTGCTGTATATCCGTTCCCTTGATTCGACGGAGCACACGGCTGCCCAGAGTTTGGTGCAATTCTGTGATGGTGGAATTGTCAATGCCCGGTTTAAAGCGTACCAGCAACTCCCTGGTCTTGAAGAGCGGCCTTCCACGGCTATCGGTTTCCCGATCTGCCTTACGAGCAGAACTTTGAGTGTTGGATCGAAATGGAGCCCTATTTACGGACCCCGGTGAGGATTGGGTTGTTTTCAATGACATTGGGGCGCTATTTCCGGTTCTCTGCGTATGATCTTCAACGCTGGAAAATGCACCTGCTTGGATGACCCTGTAGGTTTGCATTTCTGGATTGTATTCGTATACAAAGACGTTGCTACCAGCCAAAATGCTAAGAATTTCTTCGAAAGATTTTGAACTGGCTTTGAGTGTAACCTTGCCTTTTATTCCATTTCCCAGGGTGATTCCAATACCGGACTTTCTTGCAACTTCCGAAATGACCCAATCGAGATCCGCCTCCTGAACATCTAAGGTGATGAGCCCGTTTCGAACAGAAATATACCCTTCTTTCGTCATCCCCGATGCGTTGGCCCACTCATCGATATCATATGCCGGCAACACATTTGGTATTGCCCATAAAAGCAGAGAGACAAAGATTGTGACGAAATATCGTTTCATGTTCAGTCCGTCATGATAACGTCAAGCCAGTAGGTTCTTAGACAGCCTTTGAGAGTAAATATAGTCCCTGCATGACTGAATGTCATACACTAATTGTAAAATCGGTTCACAGACCACCCGTAACGTATTCGACCTGACCAATATAGCCTGCTAATATCCTCCAAAAAATGTGGAAATATCCATCAGTTAATGGAGTCCCAAATAAAAGCCTATGGGGCTGCATCGCCTTTTCTAAGCGTAATGGTTATTTGAGGCATACAGATGCATATCGCCTGTTTTTAAAAGCAATTTTTATACCAAAGTCTATAGCAATGTATATTCAAAATTGAATTCCTAACTTTTTGATGGATCAAAGCATGCAACATCCCGATGAGAACAGAAATCAGAAAAAAATGGTTCCGCGGTTTCATCAATGCTTAAGGGACCCTTAATCTGGTTGTTGAAGGTGTATCCTCTTTACATCTAATTGTTTTTTTATATATTAATAATCATCGTCTCAGAAATTTCTTTTATATCCCGGAATTGTTAAACCCTGGGAGTCTGGCCAGCAACATAGTCGGGTCGTAGCCCGAAGGGCAAAGCCTGAAGCCGGGGGTTTCCCGATGATATTATAGCCCATGCAAAAACTGCACACCGACCTAACACAAGAAGAGGCCGAGACCTACGGTCTTGTGTTGACCGCCTCCGGTTTATCCCAATTCCAAATCAAAAAAGAAAAAACGGGCTGGAGTATTTGGGTGCCTGAGTCCGTGTACGCATCGGCATGGTTCAATATAGAAGAATACCGCCAGGAAAATCCAGGCCATATAACGACCAAGGAGAATACAAAACCGGCTCACTCGTTTATCTTCAGTACCTTATGGGTTTGTTTGATATTGGGTGTAGCGTTTATGGCAGCTGGTTCCGGCGATGCTTTCCGTATTTTTGTATTTAAGTTCGGCGCCTCTTCGGAAAAAATCCTGAAGGGAGAGGTATACCGGGCTGTCACCGCCTTAACCCTTCACAGTTCACCCGCCCATCTGTTGGGAAACATTGCAGCCATTTCTATTTTCGGCGCCTCGGTATGCCGAATCACAGGATCTGGCGCAGGCTGGCTGATGATATTACTGACCGGGATCCTTGGAAATATGGCCAATGCATGCTTTCATGGATCCGCTCATCTTTCGGTAGGCGCTTCTACAGCGGTTTTCGGAGCCGTCGGTTTCTTATCGGCATATCAGTTTCATAATAAAATGAAGGCATCGGACCACCGGCAAAAAGCATGGCTTCCTGTGGCGGGCGGATTGGCTTTGCTCGGTTTTCTCAGTGCCGGTCCTCACACGGACCTAATGGGCCACCTGTTCGGGTTTATCGCCGGAATACTGATGGGTTTGGGCTACAGCCGATGCATCAAAGGGGTATTGAGCAGAAGTATTCAAGCGGTTTGTTTTGGTATCGGGTTCTCTTTGTTGTCTGGAGGCTGGCTGTGGGCGTACTTCTAGTGTAATGCCCCATAGATTTTGTATAAAATACAAGGTGGACTGATTATTGATTCCCTTGTTCCAAAAAAGAAAATCCCAAAATCCAAATCATAAATTACAAATAAATACCAAACATCAAATTTCAAATTATTACGAGTATGTCTAGCTTGCTAGCCTTGGCGGGACATGAAATTAGGCTCCAACTCTGAGTTTGGAGCAATAGATTATTTTGAGATGAATTTAATGATGTTTGGGCATTCAGGGGCAGACGGTACTTGACGAGTATAGAATAAGGAGGAAAAAGTCTTCACCCCAACTATCTGATTCAATTGAAAGACAGTATCATTTCCCGGGATATTGACTTTTTGAAATGACCATCGTTTGATATAAAAAGATCCACTTCATTTAAAATTCCCGAGGCGATAATCAAGCTGTCGGCGGTACGCAGTTTTCGCCAATCGATACGATTATCCTGTCCGACTTTTTCTAATACTTCATAGGTGATATCCTGGCAATAGCTGTTAGGAAAATGGTACAGGAAATCTCTGACCTCCATGGCGATATGACCATCTCCTATTTTAAGCGGTCCATGCATGACTTCGCTAACCGACAAAATTGATATGACCGCTTCTGCCAAGCCCGTTTCAACCATTTGAAATAACCGTTGTGCCAGGGCGGCATACGGCTGGACCGTATCGGTCAGATAGATGATAATATTGCTGTCAATAAGGACTTTTTTATTTTGGACCGCTTTTATCAGTGACGATGCCGAAATCATCCCTTTCTGTCCTGTCTCTCAGCGCTGATGAAGTCATCCACGGCTTCTGGTGTATCACCGATGGCATTTTCAGTTAATCCAGCAAGTTTTTCCGTATATGAAGAAACAGGTTGCAGTATAATCTTATCATTCTCCCTGCGCACCAGCATACTCGTTCCAGGTATGATGTCTAACTCTTTTCTGAGGGATGCCGGCAGTACGATGTATCCTCTGCTGGACACTTTCACTCTTAGTGTTTCCATGCTGCATTCTTCCTTAATGTGTGCATTATATATTTTATGCAGCACAACTAAAATGTCAACATAAGAAAATTAGGCGTAAAGAAGGGGACAATTGGTTAGGCGTCACCCGTAACCCGCAACACCTCCTCAATAGTGGTGGTTCCGGAGATGACCTTCTGAATCCCATCCATACGAAGTGTTACCATTTCTTCAGCCAAGGCGGCTTCCTTGATACGGTTGGAATCATAAGTTTTGAGAATGACGCTTTTCAAATTCTCCGTCAATATCATGATTTCAAAGATGCCGATCCGACCCCGATAGCCAGTGGAAAAACAGCCGTCGCAAGAACCCGGACCAAACAAGGTTGCCCCGGAGGCTTGTTCGACAGTGGCTCCGATACTTTTAAGGGCTGCCGGGTCCGGCATGAGTGGTTTTCTGCATTCCGAACACAATACTCGGACAAGTCGTTGGGCCAATACCGCAAGAATGGAAGACGATATCAAAAACGGCTCAACGCCTAAATCTACCAGCCGTGTAATGGCACCAGCAGAGTCATTCGTATGCAGGGTCGAGAATACCAGATGCCCTGTGAGAGCGGATTGAACAGCAATTTCCGCGGTTTCCCCGTCCCTGATCTCCCCCACCAAGATGACATCAGGATCCTGACGGACAATAGATCTGAGCCCGCGCGCGAAAGTGAGTTCGATTTTCGGATTGACCTGGATCTGGCTGATACCGTCGAGCTGATACTCGATGGGGTCTTCAATGGTAATGATGTTGATGTCTGGAGAATGGATGGAAGATAGCACTGCATATAAGGTGGTGGTTTTACCACTGCCGGTCGGGCCGGTAACAAGGACAATCCCGTTTGGCGATTTAACCAGGCTTTCGATCTGACCCAGTTGTTGCGGTTCTAGACCGATCTCCGGCAGCATAAGGAGCGAAGCAGACTTGTTGAGTAGCCTGAGCACCACCCTTTCCCCATGCGATGTCGGGATGGTTGACACACGAACGTCAATATCCTTATCGCCAATCCTGACATCCATCCTTCCGTCCTGAGGCAATCTTTTCTCGGCGATATTCATTTTCGCCATCACTTTGATTCTGGAAATTAATGCCTGTTGTATCCATTTCGGCGGCGAGAGAAGGTCATAAAGGATTCCGTCCACGCGGTAGCGAACCTTGAAGCTGTTGGGATAGGGTTCGATGTGGATGTCGCTGGCGCGGGCTTTGTTGGATTGTGAGATGATATGGTTGACCAGTCGGATGATCGGTGCGTCGCTCGCGTCGTCTAAGAGGTCGGCTGTTGTCCCGTCATCGCCGATGACAATGCTGCTGCTGTCCTCCATATCCTGGACCAACTGCTCGGCCGAGTCCCTGACTAGATCGTAGGAGATATTGATCGCAGAATATATGGCCGCCCGGGTGGAAAAAACCATTTCATAACCGGAAAGCCGTAGAATTCTGACAAGATCGTCAAGCGCCTGAAAACATGTCGGCGTATTGATGGCGATGACACATGTCTCATCTATTTGTTCATTAAGATTTTCAATTTCTGCTGCCTCCTCGCTTTCTCTTCTCAGGGGTACCATTACATATTTCTTGAGAAATTGAATCGGCACCACACCGGTATATTCGGCACCCAACGTGTTCAGGGGAAGATCCTGCAAGAAAGGTATGTCGTAGTGAATGCTATATGCTTCGAGTAGTTGCTCTTCCGAGATTAGATTTTTCGAAAGGAAATACTCGGCAATGCTGCCACCTTTTTCCTGCCGATGCTGGATAGCGGTTTGAATCGCCTCCTCATTTAGATCGAACCGGTCTGCCAGGATATTAGCGAGTGAATCAGACATAAAAGACTTAGTTATCCGGATACGACGGTAACATTGATGACGGCGGTATCCACTACACCCCGACTATCCTTGATCGTGAAAAAAAGATCGAACACGCCTGTAGACGAAAATGTGACATCCACATCACGAAGATTGTCCGCGACAACGGCGTCCTTGATACCCGGCATATCCCAGAAATAACCATAGGGCTCATCCGCCGAGTCGCCTCCGGTGAAAAAGGGGATACCCCCGGCACCGATCCCTTCGAATCTTATGGTCCTGCCCACAACGACCCGGATGGGCAATGTTGTGGAGGGAGATAGAATAATGGCCCGGAGCGGCTGGCCACTGTCTACACCGGAGCTTACAACCACCCGGACTGATGCCGTATCCTTGTTTCCCTGACTATCTGATACTGTCAACGACGCTGTGAATGTCCCGACACTCTCAAAGGTCACATCCACGCTACTGTCTGCAGCGCCTTCTACGGAGCTAGCTGTCTGAGGATTCTTGTCCGTGTTCCAAGAAAACCCATAGGTTGTTTCATCGCCATCTGAAAACGGAATGCCCCCCATGGCGGTTCCACTGAACGCAACCGTCTCGCCTTGGGCCACCTGAATCTCTCCCAGTCCGGGTGAGAGGATGATCGCCTGTATTTCCAAATCACAGCCCTGAAGGAAAAGCGGTAAAAATATACCCATAAGCATCATACCGGCCTTTCGAATGGCTTTCCCCCCCCAAGAATATTTTTTTGGGCGTTCTTTTGTTCCAGTCATTACAGCCTCCTTGTTTTACTCATCGTACTGTGGCGTTTAATATGCTGCCAGCTATACCTGAACTTCCTATTTTTTAATTAACGGTTGGGGTTTGGGCAAAACTGAATCCTCCCATTTACTGTTGTACATCTTGATATTGCCCTCTTTGAGCCGAGTGATCTGATCACGTTTCTGGGAATAGATGTTTTTGGCTTCATTTTTATTTTTTACCACATGTGGTGTCAGAAACACAAAGAGATTCGTTTTGGTATTCGAATTGCTTTCCGTTTTAAAAAGCCAGCTCAAAATTGGCAGGTCACCTAAAACGGGTATTTTCTGTTCAGTGACAGTATTACTGTCATCGATCAAACCACCGATGACCACCGTATTGGCATCATCAACAATCACCGTGGTTTCGACCGTCCGTTTAAGCGTGGTCGGCCTGAACTCAGTGGTCGATTCCAATTCAGTCACTTCCAGCGACAGATTGAGACGAACCTTCCGGTCCTCATTGATCTGTGGGGTAATTTTAAGGGTTTTCCCGACATCGCGGTATTCAAAAGAATTAAAGGTGTCGTTGTCCGTTGTAGATGTCCGGGTTTGAAAGGGAACATTTTTTCCAACATGAATCTTGGCCTCTTCATTATCGGTTGTGAGGATTTGAGGGGTTGAAAGGATGTTGACATCCTTGTCTCTTTTATAAGCTTGGACAATGGCCTGGATGTTGGGAAAACTGAATCCACCGATATTGACTGTCTCACTGAAGATGCCAAGTGAAAAGCTGCTAACGGCTAGGGGTAGAGCGTTGGTATCTGCTGACCCACCGATCACGTCTGTTTCGAAACTACTCCCTATAACGGCCGTCTTCCCATCAACAGTCACCCCCTGCCCTACGGTCCATTCGGTGCCCAATATAAAGTTTTTGTCCACATTAACTTCCATGATCAATGCTTCGATGTAGACCATGGACCTGGGAATGTCGAGTTTGGCGATAATCTCCTCCAGAATTTTATAATCATCTTTATCCGCTGATATGATCAGGCTGTTGGTCGCTTTATCAGCGGTGATCTTTACTTTTTCGGAGACAGCCGGGGCATTTTCCTTTCCCTTTGTCGCTTTTACCTGTCTTCCGGATAACGACTGGAGAACCTTTGCCAGATCCTCTGCTACGGCATGTTCGAGGTAGTAGACACGAATACCGTCCTCTCCCCTGGGCACCTCCTGATCAATCATGGCGATCAGCGCTTTGATACGAACGGTTTCATCTTCACTAGCCAGCACAACGATCGTATTGGTTCGGTCATCCGCTACGAAACGTATGTCCTGTCCGGTATCCACCTTTTTCTTGGCTGTTTTTGCCTTTTTAAATACAGCACCGAGCAATTTCACGAGATTCGCGGCATTGGCGTGCTCGATGGGAATGAGGGAAAGTTCCTGGCCGATACCGGTCACGTCGATCGCTGTCAGAATATGAAGCAACCGGAGGATATTTGAATACACATCCGTGACAATGAGGATATTGGTCGGTGGATAGGCCAGTATCACACTGTTTTTGGATACCAGAGGGGAAAACAGTTTTTTAATCTCATTTGCATCTGCAAACTTCAGGGGGATGAGTTGTGTGACGACCTTGTCCTCCGGCGTGCCCATCTCTCTTTTCAAAAGGGTATCGACATTTTTAGACCGGGCATCGGGTGATGGCACCACTTTGATAATTCTCCCCGACTTGACGGTTGTGTACCCATGTACCTCCAAAACCGACTCAAATACCTTATAGGCTTCTGTAACCGAAATTTTGGCAGGTGAGAGGATGGTCACCTTGCCTTTTACCCGATCATCGACAACAAAGTTTTTCCCGGTCAGTTCGCTGATAAATTTGATAAACACATTGATATCCACATCGTTAAAATCGATGGAAACAAATCTTTCAGAGGGTTGTACCGATTTGCCTGCCTCTGTTGCCACCGATGTCGACCATTGCCCCACCACAATCACTCCAATAAGGCATAAGCGAATAACAATATGGTGCAACTGCCTAGCGAATGAATTCATTTTCTCCTTCCGATTTCCTGGCTTTGGCGGAAGACAAAAGCGGGGCTACTCTAGTGTATATTTCAAGAGTCGATCCCGTCCTCTTCTTTTTATCTTAAGTTCGAGGCCATCTGGTTCTTCCAGTTGCCGAAACAATTCGACCGTATCATTCACGTTGGTGATGTTCTCTTCGTTGACATTGGTAATGACATCCCCATTCCTCAATCCCATCTTCCGGAAAATAGAATTGGGCCTAATACCGGTAAAACTCAGGCCGTCCGGCTTTCCGTCTTTGAAATGGGGACGGATTCTTACTTGTCTCATCAATTCGTTAACGTTCTGCATGGCGGATGCCATTTCTCCTCTATTCAATGTTATCTCTTGTTCGCCGGGCTTTTGTTGGCCTTCCCCGCTAGAAACCGTGGGGGACGGTCGCGTGGGAGCACCCGTCGTTTTTTTCACGAGGGGTCTTCTGGACGCTTTGGTGCTTACCTTCTCCATTTCTAGCACTTCGTCTTTTCCATCTACGGTAAGCACGACTTTTTCTCGCAGAATGACCTTTATCGTCGCTTCCTGAATGACATCGCCAACCCGAAAAAGATTCTGTTTTCGTTTTCCCTTTTCTTCAATTACGGCAAACGGTTCTTCAGTTGATCCAGTGACGGTCCCCCACAATTTCAATTTCAGCTTGGTCTGCTTTAATTTTTCGACATCAACTTTTGGGGGTGCCGCGACTTCATCTGTTTTGGTGTCAAATAGATTCCTTTGCGCAATTGAAGTATAGGAAGCCGGTTTCGAAACTTTTTTGTTCTGCCGGGAAGGTTCGGGGGCAGGCGTAATTTCAACTGCGGCAGGCACCGGTGAAGCGGTGAATCGGCCATAGGCTTCATAGCCGAGATAACCCGCTCCTGCTATCAACAATAAATTCATGATGGTCAGATATGGTTTCACTGCTGCCCTGTCGTGTGTATAAGTTGTGTCGGTGATGCCATCCAGTTGCCCGACGGGTTATGCTTCAAATGCTTCCACCTGCATGACCACGTTTACGAACCCGTCCTTTTTATCTGTCAATGAGAGGGTTAGCCTGCGTATAATCACAACATTTTCAGAAGCTTCGACCATGACGAGGTACGGCGTCAGGCGTTTCAATGTCACGCCCTCCATTTTCATTTCAACAATCGATGTTTTATATCCCCCATCTTTAGGCGAAATAGTGGATGGTTTCATATAAGAAATCTTGTCTTTAATCCCTGCCTGTCCTGCCAATCTATCCAGAAAAGAAAAGAGTGTGAACCCTTTTTCTCTTTGACCAAAACTTGCCCGAATCGATTCGGCCCGGTTACTAATTTCCTGATATTCATTGCGAAGTATAAACAGATCGGCCATGGTTTGAGTCTTTGCCTGAATCCTCCTGTCCAGACGTTTTCTTTCATCGAGCAGTGGAAAGACAATAAATTGGAAGACGATGAAAACCATACCGAACAGCAGCATGGTGGATATCGCAAATTTTTCCCTTTTATTTAGTTGGATCGCCATACCTCATTCCCATGGCCAAAATATATTTAAATCGTTTCATCGAAAAATCATCACAATTGTATTTTCAGTTTAAAATTTACCCGATTCCCGGATTTGTCCTTTGTGGTCGAGGAGATTGAAATGGCAGAAAACACCGGTACCTTTTCCAGAAGGTTTTTCATATCATCCACCGTATTAAAGGAGTCCGAATTCCCGGAAACAAGGATGCTTTCTGGACTGATTGACAGCCTTACCAATTTGATATCCATGGTCTGGGGAATGTTTTGACTGATATCGTTCAGCACATCAACGGCAAGCATCCTTTTTTCGGAGGCTCCGAGGGATAAGGCTTCTTTTCGAGCCTCTTTCACTTTAAGCCGCATCTGGTGCAGCGGATCAACGATTTTTTTTACTTCCGGAAAAGCGGAACGAAACGTTAGCTCAATCCGAGTATCGATCTGACTGAGTTTTTGCTGTTTGTGTCGAATATCCAGGCCGATATTCACAACGGCCAAGAATGCGACCAGCAAAGCGAGAAGCCCGGTCTTTATCAATCTGGACTTGTGCTCAAACCAAAACTTTTCCCCTGCAAAAACTTCACGGTTAAAATTGATCCCTACAGATCTGTCCGCCTCTGTCAAGGCAAGTGCAACGGCATTGCTGCTGACGATCATTTCTCGAATGTCATCCGGTAAAGGTCCTGCATCGTCCACGGTGTATTGCGTAAAATCCGCACGGCGTACTGCAATGTTCAAGACGTTTGACAAATCCTCATGTAAGCCATTGAAATCATTACCGGCTAAATAGACAACTTCCGGCTTGATGTCAAAATTGCTAACCTCGCTGAAGGCGTAAAGTGAACGCTGAATATGGGGCCCGACAAGGTCAGAGCCATTCGGTGAATTGGTATTGACATGGAATGCCCTCATGAAGCAAATCTCTCCGGAGATGACTAGGAAGATCGAACAGGTAGAGGCATCCATATCTACAACAAGTGAATGTTGAGGTACTGTTTCACGTGTCGCAAGCACTCGAGCTGCAGCATATCCGCTAATGGTTACAGTGCGTGGCTTGATATGAAAAGATTCCATCACATTCAATAAGCGAGACAATTTCTCTTTCTTTATAGCCGCTGTAACCAAATCCGTACCATCCACCGATCCTGGAAGGTTTACGGGCTGAAATTCAATAGTAAGGTCCTCAATCGAAACCGGCATATTGGATTCCAGCTGAAATGGCAGGATCTGACGAATCTTTTTTCTCTCCCGGAATGGGACACGAATATTTCGGTAAAACAGGTCTTCGGCAGGGATGGATATGGCACAAACAGAGGAAGACAGATTCATCTGATCCGATATCCGTTTCAGGGCAGTCTGCCATTCCGCTTCGATATCATTTTGCGGATTTAACGACGCATGGGCACAATCGATCAAACGGCTCTCCCGGATACCGTGTTGAACGGTGACGGCACTAATGGACTCTGCCCGAATGTCCAAAGCGACAATAGATCGTGCCATAATAATTGATACCGGCCGACGGCAGCTTCGCGCCCGCGACGGTCTTGTCCCTTAATGGTTAATAATTTGCCCTATACCAAATGGCTCTATCACTAGAGGGATTCCAGACTCAATATACGGCATTTCCATTTGCCGGACTCTCTATCCTGCTCCCGCTGAACCACCACATTCAGCACCTGCCGGGAATCTCCGTGCTCTGCTTCTGCCTCGATACGGTAAATATCACTTGCAGTTGTAATAAGTCCTTGAAATTCAGCAAGTTCTTGGCCATCTAACGCGCTAATTCCGGGAACGTCTGTATACCATGTAGGGTTCGAAATGTCATTAACATATTCGTCACCTGACATTTCTTCGCGGTAGTCCACAAGCGCCTGTGCGAAATCTTCGCTGCCGATTGGCATAAGGGCCGTGAGAACGGGAAGCCGAGCCGTATTGATATTGATGCGACCCGGATAGGCGAAATCGCTATCGCCGATTATTTGGATACCATGTACTGTGAGATACTCTGATATACCGGTGCTTTCACCGACACCGTAATACAGCTCCCGGGAAACCCCGCGGATCCAAACCAGATCGCTCAGATGAGGTATTCGACCGTTTCGACAGCCATAGGCGGATTCAATGTCCTCATAATAGTCCGATTCAGCACCGGTCAAACCGGTGATGGCATCATCGTCACCGGAGTCGATCCAATCCTTTAACGAATTGATGATGGTCACTGGTTCAATCTGTTCGAAATGGTCGTCTTCGGCAATATGATTGATAAGAAACCTTTCCCATAGTAGCATCTGTGGATTGTTGGGGGTATTTTTATCCGGAAATTTGACAACGGCATTCACCTGAATTTTGCTCAGTTCATCCGTAATATGGACACGGACTCGACCCTTTTCAAATGGAAACGCCGCCATCATCTCATCTATTATTTCCGGATCCGACCAGTCTTCCTGCAAGGTATCCGTTTCAGATTTCATCTTGTCTTCAACCAGAACCGCCATTGCCGCATGGATGCCCGACAGGGCCATTTGGTGTAGTGCGGTTCGATCCCTTGCACTGGCAACAGTAAAGACCGCAGAACGCACCTTTCGATTTAACTCAAGGCTGAAGGCGACTAATAACGATATGATCGATAACGTTAGTAGAAGCGCCATTCCCTTATTGTTGCCTAAGATACGCATTGGTTTTGAAAATACCGCAACCAGGGATTATCGGCTAAAGATAAAGCCGATATCCAGACTCGGGGTCTACATGATGTTATGCAAAAAGCCCTCAATATTATCCAGATCAATAAGGTCTGCATCCACTATTCAGAAACGGCATCTCGACGGACCGGCAGAAAAACCTTTGTATGGTATTGCCGGTACAAAGTGTCGTTGCCAATCTCAAGTTCAATGCTCACCCCCACCGGTGTTGCATATTTGTTATCTTCGGCTTCCGAATTCCAATGATCGTGATCTTCATCATCGGTCCCGATATAAGTAACTTGTAAGGATCTCAAAGATTCGCACAGGATCGGATCGGCCATGCTTTCCTCAAACGATTCCCCATAATCCAATCGGTCCGACCGTCTCAATACGTAACGGTATACATCCCTGTTTTCCGAATCTTCCTCAACCATGACATAATAAACGATTTCAGCAATTCCTTCGTCACGATCCGGCCCTACTGAAACGTGTTCAAGTGAAGCAAAGCGGATCCGGGGAAATGTGCTGTCACCGACTGTGATCAATTCTCCCTCAAAGCGAAAAGGATCGGGGTTGTCTTTGGTATCGGGCTTGCGGTAGACCAATGCTGGCGTGATTTGAATCCCCTCTAGATCCCGCGTCATTCGCTCCAGGCAATTGAGCGCCATTTCCTCAAGTTGGCTGTTACCGCTAATCGTATCACTATTGCCAAACACAAACCGATAGGAGCCGAAGACCGTTGTGACGATGATGGAAAAAATAAAAAGCGCCACGAGTATTTCAACAAGGGTAAAGCCCGTCTGGGATGGTCGGCTACGATTAAAGGGGGAAAAATGATGCGTGATCGAACTTGTCGTCAATGTAGCTAAGCTTGAAATCATGATGATTACGATTGTGCCCGTGTCACCGAATGAGCCGAAACGTCCTGAGATGAAAAGATCTTTCTCCATCGTTGAACGCGATCGTCATGTCGATCTGCTTAAGATCATGGGTTGTTTCACCCAACTGTTCCAAGATCACATCTTGGACCGACACTTTCCAACTATACTCAGGGTATTGATCCCCAAAATCACCGGTATCGTCCTGGGGCGGCTCTGGAAAAGCCGCAACGATATCGGTCAATTTTGCATTCGCCAAAAGCGGAGCTGTGGTATAAAATCCCATATCATGATTCATGGACAGGGTCTGAGAATGCAGCCTGTAAACAGTGAGCAGTACCACGGCGATAATGGAGAGGGAAACGAGTATCTCGATGAGTGTAAAGCCGGGAGCTGCGTTTTGTGTTCCCGGAAACCCGTTCGGTCTTCCACGCCGCTGAACTCTAAGGTGCCAAAAGGGCGGCTCATGTTGGTTCAGCATCGCCCTACCCCTCAAATCCTCGGTATGTTTCAAATAATTTGACTTCTGTCAGAAAGGATTCGATTAAGAAAGTTCTCTGTTGTTGATGGGTGTTTTCGATATGAATCAACACCTTGCTTGAAAATCCCTTTTCCGAAAAATAGATCTGGGCTTTACCGGCGGTCTTTTTCTCTCCATCGGGGTATTCCGTGTCCAGCACACGGTAACCATCGGGAAGGATAAACGCATTTCGTTCCGCCTGTTCCCTTTCCTCATCCGTTGCAGCAGCAAGGCTAAACCAGAATTTATCGGCGTCGATGTCAACGTAAAGTATGTAAGGTTTCTTGTCTCGCTTGGATTGCTCTTTCAGGGATCTTGTTTTAAGAATTATCCACTGGGCAACCTTCCGATTCTCATCCGCCAACGGCGGTGAACTGAAGCGCGGCAATGAAAATGTCAACAGGAGGCTGATCAATGAGATAACGACCACCAGCTCGATCAAAGTGAATCCGGTTTGTTCACAGAAGCGGGATTCCGGTATTCCCGAAAACCGGCTATTCGATCTCCCAGGAATTGATATCGGCATTCTTCCCTTCCCCACCTTCCACACCGTCCGCACCGTAGGATATGAGGTCGAAATCATTATGGACCCCAGGACTCAGGTAGATAAACTCGTTATCCCAGGGATCTCTCGGAACTTTTCCCTTTTCCAGATAGCCGCCTTCCTTGTATTTAGATAGTTGTCCCGTTTCGGGTTTTTCAACCAAAGCGACCAGACTTTGTTCCGTGGTGGGATAGGCACCGTTGTCCAGTTTGTAGAGTTTTAGAGCGGTTTCCAGGCTTTCGATCTGAATCTTGGCCTTCAACTGCTTGGCTTCATCGGGCCGACTCATAATTCGGGGAACAATGAGACCGGCAAGTATCCCCAAAATAACGATTACCACCATCAACTCGATCAGCGTGAATCCCCGATGGTCATTTACATCCAGGACCTTCATTTTCCTTCGCCTCCTTTGAGGTTGGAGATAAGCCCTCGTATTTTCAAATCACCAAACGATTCATTTCAAAAATCGGCAGGCAAACCGATAGAACGATGAATCCGATGATAATGCCCATTGCCAGTATCAGTGTAGGCTCAAGCAGTGCCGTCATGCCCACAACCTGGGTTTCGACCTCCCCTTCAAATGCATCGGCAATTTTGGCCAGCATGGATTCGAGTTGCCCGCTTTGTTCACCCACTTCAATCATTTGAATGTAAAGGTCTGGAAACATTTGGGTATCTGCTAACGCACGACCCAGGCCCTGACCTTTACCGACCTCTTTTGATGCTGTTTCTACAGCCCGTGCCATCAGCACATTTCCCGAAACCTTACCCACAACCTCCAATGCCTGCAGCATCGTCACACCGTTTTCGAGTAATGAGCCCAGAGTTCTGGCCAGCCTGGCGGTGGCCGTTTTTCTTACAAGCGGACCGATTATCGGCAGTCTCAGTTTGAGTCGATCAAACAAAAACCGGCCCCGAACCGTCTGACCGACCTGTTGAGCGATTATCGGCAGGACGACCAAGATGCCCAATATTCCCCACCAATACTGCTGCAAGAAGCCGCTGAAACGAATCAAAAACAGTGTTGGTGCCGGCAAAACCTGATTCATGTCCGAAAATATGCTGGTGATGCTCGGCACGATAAACGCTAGCAGCAGAAATAGAACAAGCGCGCCCACAATTGACATAAATATTGGATAGGCCAAGGCTGTCCGTAACCGCTGCACCAGTGCTTGCTGTTTTTCACCATCGTCCGCCAGGCGCTCCAAAACCAATTCGAGAGCGCCGGAGGTCTCACCGGCGTTTACCATATTGATGTAAATCGGCGAAAAGGTACCCGAAAAGTGCGATAGCGCCTGGGCAAAACTGCTACCTTCCACAATAGCGTCTTTAATTTGGGCGAGGGTTCGTTTCAACGGATAGGAACGGGTTTGTGGAATCAGCGCATCAATGGCCGTCACTAGTGGAAAGCCAGCCCCAACCAGGGTAGATAGCTGCCGGGTCATCATTGAGATCTCGGCAGGCCGGATTCGAGTAAACAGGCCGGTTTGAAAAAGATTTTTTCTCTCTTTCTTTTCAGCAGCTCGCTGATCTTCCGTCACAGAGATGGGGAAAATACCTGAAGCCCGCATGTTTTGCCTGGCGGCCAGTGCACTTTCCGCATCGATGATTCCGGAAACGGTCTTCCCTCTGGCATCTAAAGCGGTGTACTCAAAAACAGGCATCGTTTTCGTCTATCTTTAGTGTTTAAGTCCTCTGCCGATTCTGCGTTGAATCGGATATTGTCTATTATCATATTCCAACATTTTATGCACCCACCCAAATACTCAAATTATAGGGTTGGAAAGAGAATAGCGGAACTTCAGAAATTATTTGACTAACCGGAGGAAGCACGATTAAAATTCCGGCTTTTCAAACACCCCGCTGGGATACGATAGAATATAAAAGCGTTGTGGGTGATTTGGTTGAGCATACGGTCCCGGATCGGATTAAGTAGTTTCTGTAGAAAAACAGTCAATTTTGTTCGAGTTCAAGGCGGATCAAGATTCTAACCACAGACACACATTGAGTATTCCGAGGATTAGTATTTTGATCCAATGCCGAGATTCATCCGCCTCAGGCGGATCGGGGCAAAAGGGGCGTTTTTCTACAGAAACGAAATAGAAAGGCGTGATATAATGTATGAAAACTTTTTCGGCTTCCATGAAAAGCCGTTCAAGCTAGTCCCCAATCCAGCTTATCTTTTTTTAGGACGCAGTCACGAAGAAGCGCTAGCCCACTTGAATTATGCAGCCCGGCAGGGGGAAGGGTTCGTTGCCGTAATCGGTGAAGTGGGCACGGGCAAGACAACCCTGTGTCGGTCTTTTCTCGAAAATCTTGATGAAGATACAGTGGCAGCCTTTATCTTCAATCCAAAATTGGGTGCCGTTCAACTTCTTAAGGCCATTAACGACGAGTTTGCCATCGATACCGTTACCAATGATCCCAAATTATTGATCGATGCCCTCAATGCATTCCTACTAGAACAAAAATCTAATAACAAAACTGTCATCTTATTGATTGACGAGGCCCAAAATCTCGATCGGGATGTGCTCGAACAAATACGACTGATCTCAAATCTCGAAACCACCAGCGACAAACTCATCCAGATTATCCTGGTAGGTCAACCTGAACTTATAGAGCTTCTGGAATCCCATGAATTGCGACAACTGGGGCAAAGAATCGCGCTTCGGAGCCACCTGGAACCATTGGCATACCATGAAACATTGAACTATATTCAGCACCGGCTTATCGTGGCATCAGGGAAACCCGGCCTCAAGTTTTCTTCGGGTGCTTATCGCCAGATTTACAAATATTCCGGCGGACTACCCCGGTTGATCAATATCGTATGCGACCGGGCGCTCCTGATCGCGTTTGGTCTGAATCAGGCTAGAATTACCAAGGGAATTGCCAAATTGGCAATCCGAGAATTGGGTACCGGCAAAAAAAACAAAAAATCGAACATCCAGCGCATTGGTAGGTTATCAGCGATTGGAGGGTTGTTTTGTCTTATCGCCATACTCATGCAGACGTTTCTCCCTTCAATAGCCCAAATCGATATCACCAATGCGCCACTGAAGGCCGATCCTCAACCCGGCAAGGCGATCGCATCTCCCGCAAAAGCGGAGATCGTCTCATCTCCGAAAGACGTTCAAACCATGCATGCAAATGAAACTACAACAAGCGCAGAGAGCCATGAGGTTTCACTGTCGGAACTGCTGAACACGCTATCTCCGCGGGAATCGCGACGCGAGGCTTTGGTGACCCTCTTTGACCTCTGGGGAATGACGGCTGAAAAGGATATCTATCTGGAAAATGTGGACGACAACAATACCTATTTTTCCCTAGCCGCAAGGCGGAACGGACTCACTGTTGAGCGTGTCTCGGATGATATGGATCGAATCAAGCATTTGAATCTGCCGGTTATTCTCGAATTTCCAGCTGCAAACGGGATGGATCATATTTACATGACCCTAACGCAAGTAAAGGGGAAATCAGGAGATCACTTGACACTCCGGTGTGCAGACCGTGTGATCGATATTAGGTCCGAGGAGCTGTTCTCCCACTGGTCGGGCATCGCTTATCTGCCGTGGAAAAATTTTCTAAATCTATCCGGCATCATCCCGACCGGCAATTCAAAAGAATCGGTTGCCACCCTCAAATTACACCTCCGGGATATCGGATTTGAAAACATCGCAATCAACCCATTCTACGATTCTTTGACACGAAAAGCCGTGGAAAGCATCCAACGAAAACACCGTTTGGAGATAGACGGCTTGGTGGGTTCTGATACGAAAATCGCACTTTACAACGAATCAAAAAAATACAACATCCCCCATATTTTGAACCCTGTCGAGCAGGGGGTTGATAATTGAGCGCCATACTGAAAGCCCTGAAACAGGTGGACCGGGCCGCAATGGAATCACAGCAACACGCCGCTCCCATCTTACACAGTCGAATCGAGGCAGTGGAATCGAAACGGTGGCCTGCCTATCGATCCATAGGAATTGTGATAGGGGGACTCCTGTTGGCTATGGCCTGTATATGGGTGTGGCATCTTAGGGCATCCGGACAATTACCTGAAATGGCATCTCTGACAACGATCCTGAATCCAAAAGACAGTACGCCGACGAGTGCACAAACTCCCAAAGATAGAGGCAATCGACAACAAATCACAGCGGAATCCTCAGCCGTCAATCGCCCTGAATCTTCAAAAACCGGTGTTATAAAACCCGTCCTGCGGCATCAGAAAGGTTTGGTGAATCGGTCTACACACCAACCGGATATCAAAAGATTTGCCTATATGCCAAAACAGCCCGAGCCTATTACCAAAAATAATCTTCATCAGGCACCACTTCCTGTATCAAATAAAAGAAAAGCACAGACGGGCAAGGTTGAATCAAAGCGATCGATTTCAAGTAATTCCGTGCCGACCCAATCCCGAAATAGAAAGTTACCGGCCGCCCTCCCCCAGCCAGCCAAAACCATGAGTCGAAAACCTCCCCAAAAGACCCCTCCAAAACTCCCGATCCTGCAAGATTCCGGACTGGCGCTACAGGCCATTGCCTGGTCGAGAACCCCGGCTCAAAGAATGGCGGTAATCAACGAAAACATCCTGCGTGAGGGTGGTTCTATCTCGGGATATACCATTGTCCATATCGATGAAGATGAAGTGATCGTCGGAAAAGATCGTAAAGAGTGGCGAATACCCTCCAAATAGGACCTTTGGCACCCGTTTCAATCATTGTCCACGCCCACCGAAATGAATATCCCGACCGGATTTCCGGCGTCCCCACCGCAACCTTCTTTTGGTCTATAAACAAATCCGGATTCGGTATACCCGGAGTTCCCAATAAAAAGAGGGTACGCCCTGGCATCATCCTACAATGCCATGCAACGTACCCTCATAATGGATTTAGTGTTTTTTGTTGTTAACTACTATTCCATAATCCCCAGTTATTCCTTCACAATTCTCCGTTTGCGCCATGAAAAGGCCATCGTGCCCAGGACCATGTAAAGGGCGATACCAAGGGGAACCAGTGGTGTTTCAGCCACCGACGGGTTGAGAGCGATATGGCTCATCCCTACAAAAGGCATCAGTCCCACTTGTACGATCTTCCGGAGGGAATCGTGCTCGGCGATGAAGTCCGCCACCGGGGGTGAATACCGGTAGTAGGTCCTGACAAAGGCTCGTCCCGCCTTTACCGGCAACAGGTAGGCATCCCGGAATTTACGCAGTGTCTTCACATGCACCTCGAAAGGACTTCCAAAGGCCGCCGTGGCGATAAAGCAATCGCTGCTACCGCTGTCGGATGCCGCAGGCTCCGAAGGTGTTGGTGTCGGAGTGGTCGGCGTGGATGGTGTTTCGGTTTCAGGTGCCACCGCAACAACCTCTTCCTCTTCGGCTTCCGATGATGAAGAGCCACCCCCGCCAGCCGCCGCAGTGGGTTCACCAATCCCAAAGGCCGACAGGGAGAACACCCTGAACTTAACCTTGCCCGCGCCGTAATCGATGCCATCCAAATCGATGTCACTGGCCGGCACCGGGCTTCCCGAGTCGATTTGAGCAATGCTCGATGCATGGAAGATCACATATTTTCGAGTCCGAAGGTCGTCGAACTTGACCACCGTGGGATCGAAGTTCATTGTGATCCACAGTTCTTTCAAGGCCGTGTTGCCAATGTCCTCACCATCTGCGTTGGTCAACTCGATCTCGATGACCTTGGACGCAGTGACTTTTGTAGAGTTGAAATCACCCTGGGTCGTCTCCTCCTTGACCATGAAAGTGACTTCGTTGAGCAGCTCGTTCAATCCCGTCTTCGGGAGGTCGAGTACGAGGCTACCTGTGGTCACCGGGGTACCGGAAAGCGGATTTATCGAGTTTTCATTCACCGTGGGTGCCGCCTTGGCCGGGAATGGGGTATAGGTCCACGATTTGGTTGCCTTGTAGCCGGTTCCCGTATCCTTGTCCACTACGTCGGCATCCACCGTGATAGTGAAACTCTCGTACCCGGTGTGGGTGAAGGAATATTTGTTGGACGCATAGGTAACGGTGATGGCGTCGCTATCCACGGATATTTCCTTCACACCGGTGTTGTCGAACTTTTCCGCACCGGCACCGCCGGACTTCGCCGTGATCTCCACTAGGACGTTGTCGTCCGCCTGCTTGAATTCCCCGTCACTATTAACATCCTGTGCGATTCCCGAAACCGTGATGATGGTGATGGGTTTAAGGGTATCATCCGCACCGGCAACGGGAAGGCCCGGTCCGAGGTTTTTGAGAATACCTTCATCAACTCCATTAAAGGTACCGAAAATGTAACCCGATTTCTTTGCCTCGACGGTAAATGGGCCATCACCTGCAGAATCCGGAGGCACCGGAAAGGTATAAGTGCCGTCTGCGGGGTTGGCAGTCACCGAGATGGTATTGCCGTCGGGGTCCTTGACATAAGCATCGTCTTTGTCTTTCACCTGTATGGTAACAGTCCCGTTTGCGAACGGCGCTGCATCATCCTGCAATGTGATGGTACCGGCAATGGTCCCGCCGCCGGCTCCGATGGCCTTGAGTTCGATCCCCGTACCGGCATCGGCGGCCGTCTTGAGTTCTGTATTCGTGATGATCCGGTCGATATGAGTCCCCGGTTTCGAGATTAGGAACTTGTAGGTGACGCCGATGTTGTCCACGGAGGTCAGTGTAAACGTACCGTCGGCAGCCGTCACTCCGGCGCCCGTGATCTTGATGTTGAGCGGATCATGGGTTGCGGTGACGGTGGCCCCAGCAACAGGATTTCCGTCTCCATCGACGATTTTTCCCGATAAGGTCAGCTTGGGCGTTACGTTGAAAACGCCGGAATACAGAACATCCAGCCCGGCATCCACCAAACGCTTCACGTCCGCATCGTTGTCGTACTGATCCTTGTCCAGGTATACCTTCACTTTGAAGGAAATGGCGCTGGGGATACCGTTTGTGAAATTGAACACGTTATCGGCATCGGTTGGCGCCGCGTCTGTGAAAGTTCCACAATTCGCTGCAGTGACCTCGGTACCGCTGAGATCCTGCGCGGTGTATCCGTATACGCTACCAGCAGGACCGCCGGTGATAGTGTAGGTGTCCGTACCCTGGTTGTCATCGTAGTTGCCGGCGTCTTTTATGGTCGCCGCGGCAAATTGCGTTGCCACCAGTTTCATGGGCACCCGGACTTTCAATACCGCCGGCTGAGTACCGGTGTTGGTCTTGTCCTGAAGTGTGATGATGTATACACCGGCGCCGTTGGCAGTGAACAAGTCGTTGGTGGTCACTGTCAGAGACGTTGCGGTGGTGGTGGTGCCGACCTGGGTTCCGTTCCAGTCGGTTACGGTCCAGTCGTAGGTACGAGTGTTATCCGCCGCATTGAAGGTGGCGGTTCCGTCGAGTCTCAGCAAGGTGTAGGTGGACGGTGTACCGTCTACGAAGGTGGCCGGCGTTTCCTTGATCTGGGTTTCAGGATAGATCGTCACCGTGTAGGTCGCCATCACCGAGGTAAGGTGGGCCTTGTTGTAGGTTTTGTCATAGGCGGTGATGGTCACCGTCTGTGTGCCCGTGGTGACGGTGGGTGCGGTGAACAGCCCGGCCGTGGAAATGGTTCCAGCGTCGGCCTCCCAGTCCACGTCACCCGTTTTTCCGCCAGTGGCGTTAAACAAGTTGGTGGCCTGGGAACTCATGGTGTCGCTGCCGGGCTTGCCTCCGATGACGATGGGATCCACCACCTCGATGGTACCGGAAACGGCGGTCAGCCCTTTGTCGTCGGCAGCCTGTACCTTGATGGTTCCCTTTTCAACGGCCGTAAAGGTTGCCGTTGTTGTCGGGTTATTGGCAGCAACCGTACCTACATTGCCGGATCCGTCTGTTGGCGTATCCTCGATAGTGGACCACACATTGGTTCCAGCTGCCGCATTGCCGCCGGATACCGCGAAGTCATAGGTATCACCGATGGCCAGACCAATGTCCCCGTCCGGTGCAACAGCAAGTGCACCGAACACTTTAAAGGTATAGGTGGTCATGATCGGTGTGGCGTGGTTTTTGTTGTAGGTTTTGTCATAGGCGGTAATGGTGACGTCCACGCTCCCGGTGGGAACCGTGGGAGCCGTGAACAGACCGTTGGCATCGATTGAGCCAGCGTCGGTTTCCCAGTCGACCAGATCGGCGCCCGTTCCTCCGGTGGTGGAGAAGTCATTGGTTCCGGCCGATGCGAGGGCATCATTGGCCGGTTTGCTGCCGATGACGATGGGATCCACCACCTGGATAGTACCGGAGGTAGCGATAAGCCCTTTGTCGTCGGTAACCTGCACCTTGATGGTTCCAGGCTCAACCGCTGTAAAGGTTGCAGTGGTGGTTGGATTGTTGGCTGCAACGGTGCCAACGTTACCCGAGCCATCCACCGGTGTATCCGCGGTGGTAGTCCACACGTTGGGCCCAGTTCCACTCGCATTACCACCAGACGCTGTGAAAACTTTGGTGTTATCACCGACAACCAACCCCATATCGTATGAGGGTGCAATGGCCAATGTGCTGTACACAGTAAGTTGATATTCGGTTTTCACCGGGCTTAAATGCGCCTCGTTGTAAGTCTTGTCAAAAGCGGTGATGGTCACCTGCTGACTGCCGGTAGTGACCGTCGGGGCGGTGAACACCCCTCCCGCGGTGATGGAGCCAGCGCTGGCCTTCCAGTCAACCTCACCATCGGTCTTGCCGCCGGTGGCGGTGAAGGTGTTCGAGGTGGCCGAACTCATGACATCGTTTGTTGGCGTGCCGCCGATAACGATGGCATTGACAATCTCCACCGTAGGCGAAACGGCCCGGAAGCCGTTATCCGTGGCAAAATCACCGTAGCTCGCATCCCGCACCTGGATCGTGCAGGTGCCCGCCAATACCGGGGTAATCCCACCGCCGTCCGCGTCCACAGTGGCCTTGGACACATCGGTGCTCTGGAACTTGAACGTGCCGGTTCCACCCGAGGCGGTTATGCCGTAAGTCGTATCACCCAAAGCGATACCAATGGCGCTGGCCGGATAAGTGATGGCCAGTGGGTTGTATATGGTAATATCCAAAGTATCCGTCAGCGTTTCCTCGCCCGTGGCCGCACTGGTCAGGGTCAGGGTATCCTTCTGGGAGTCACCGGTGATGGTCGCCGGTGCCGTGTAGTTGATGGTATCGGCCGTGGTGCTGTCGATACTTCCCACACTGCTCAGCGCCCAGCGGTAATTGCCCGTGGTGGTGCTGCCCACGCCGGTGAATTGCGCCGTGCTCGGTGTGGATCCGCTGGTCACCAGATGGAGACCCGTGCCGTCGATAAAGGTACCCGCCGGGGAATCCACCTGAATGGAAAAATTCACAATGCTGATGGTGGCGGTGTGGGGTCCTCCAATTCCGCCGGCATCCGCGGTAGCTGTCAACGTATCGGTTTCCGGCGGGCTGGGAATGGCGATTCCCTGGGTGGTAATGGTGGTGGACGCCTCTCCGTTGGTCGTGGTTACGGTCGCCGGTGCATCCACTTTCAGATAAGTGCCCGTCGTCACAGTAAAAGTGAATGACCGCCCATCGTCGGTGGCATCCAGTTGATTGCCTTTGGCATCCTTGACGACAGCCTTAACGGTTGTCGTCCCCTTGCCCTGGCTGGCCAGGGTGGTTTTATCCACCACCAATTCAAATTGTGTGGCGGCTCCCGGTGTGACTACAACCGACAAATTAGCGCCGATTTGGGCTCCGCCCAGTGATATCTGGAGGGTGGATTCGGTACCCGAAGCATTTGGCGTGTAAGTTGCAGTCCCTGTACCAGTGGTATTGTCGACAACAGCCCAGGTGGCACCCGTCAAAGCTGCACCCGAAGCTGCCAAAGCCGCGCCTCCAATGTTAGTAGTATCGTTTCCGTGTTGATCTTTGAATGTAACAGTCGCAGTTGCCGTAGCATCCGCTGTGATGGTAGCAGGAGTTACTGCCGCTACGGTTGACTGGGCCGCAGTCGCAACACCCGGTGTAACCGTAACCGACAGATTCGATCCAATTTGGGTCCCATTGAGGGTAACCTGAAGCGCGTTTTCACTGCCGATCAAAGATGGAGTATAGGTCGCAGTACCTGTGCCATCGCCGTTGTCAACAACAGCCCAGGTCGCCCCTCCCAAGGTTTTGCCACTTGCGGCCAATGTAACACCAATAAGGACGTTGGTATCGTTTCCATGCTGGTCTTTGAATTGAATGGTCGATGTGGCAGTGTTGTCAGCAGTTACGGGTGATGGGCTCAGGGAACTCACCGTTGAGGTTCCAGCCACGGCAACACCCGGTGTCACGACAACGGAAAGATCGGAACCGATCTGCACGCCATCGATGAAAAGCTTCAACGCTGTTTCAGTACCGATCGTTGACGGTGTATAGGTGCCTTTTCCCTTAGTTAAGGTATCATCGGCAATGGTCCAGGTCGCCCCTCCAAGCGTTGCGCCTGAAGCTGTAATGGTGGTTCCTGTAGAATTGAATACCGTATTGCCCTTGGCATCTTTCCAATTGATAGTGACAGTCGCCGTTTCGTCTGCGGTGATGGGTGTGTCCAGACTGCCGAGGGTTGATTGTGTGGCATCCGCTGGTCCCGGACTTACGGTGAGTTCAGAAAGATCGGGACCAATTTTGGTGCCGCCCAGCGTAATCTGAAGCGCTGTTTCGCTTCCAGCCTGGGACGGGGTGTACGTGGCCGTCGCGGTGCCGCTGCCTCCGTCAACCACAACCCAGGTGGCATTGTTCAGGACTGCTCCGGAGGCGGCCAGCGCGGCCGAACCGATGTCGTTGGTCGCATTCCCGTGTTGATCCTTGAATTGAACGGTGGCGGTTGTGGTTTGAATGGCAGTGATCGAGGTTGAAGCCAGATCATTGAGAACAGACTGGGATGCAGTGGCAACACCCGGATCCACATCGATCGACAAATCCGTTCCGATTTGAACCCCGCCAAGTTTAATTTTAAGGGCTGTTTCGCTGCCAATTAAACCCGGAGTATAGGTTGCCGTTCCCGTTCCATCACCATTGTCGGTCACAGCCCAGGTCGCACTATCAAGGGTATTCCCATCGGCAGTCAAAGCTGCACCGCCGATATCCGATGTGGCATTGCCGAACTGGTCTTTGAACTGAACCGTTGCGGTTACCGCCGTGTCGGCGTCAGTTTTGGTTACACCCCAGGCGGTGATGGTGGACTGTGCTGCAGTTGCCGGGCCGCCTTGAACCGTAATCGACAGGTTGGACCCGATCTGAGTGTTGGCAAGCTTGACCGCCAGTGCAGTTTCGCTGCCTGCGGCGGCAGGCGTGTACGTAGCCGTTCCGGTGCCGTCGCCATTGTCGACGACTGCCCAACCTGCTCCGTTCAATGCGGATCCATCCGCTGTCAACGCGGCACCGCCGAGGGCTGTGGTGGCGTTACCGAATTGATCCATGAAAGTAATCGTAGCTGTAGCCTGGGCATTGGAAGCGATGGTGGCAGGTGTCAGGGACCCAACCGTAGAATTCCCGGCATCGGCCGTATCCGGTGTAAAGGTCACTGCCTGGGTGGCGGTAATGGAAGTGGAGCCGCCCACGGCGGATATGGTTTTCGCCTCGGCTTTGGTGGAACGAATAAAGCCCGAGGCCACACCAGAAGCATTTGTCGTCCCGATGGAGGTGGGACCGTTTCCTTCCGTTGTCCCATTTATATAGTTGCCGGAGCCCGTTACGGACAGTTTCACATCCGTGTTGGCCACCGGGTTGTCGTTGGCGTCCTTAAGTGTGACCGTGACGGTGATACCGCCGGCATCTGTTTGTACCTTGTTCGTTGCCGTATCAACGGCGACAGTGGACTGACCGGCATCCACCGCTCCGGCGACAAAATCCACTGTGGTGCTGCCTGTTGCATCACCGGCCACGCTTGCAGCGGATACGTTTGCCGTTCCAGCGGTCGTTGCGGATTGAAGGGTGAAGCTAATCAAACCGCTTGCTGTTTCAACCTGAATACCGGCGGTGCCGTTATCTGCATCGGCTGTAGTAATGGTTCCCGCGTCTGTGGCAACTGTGATTTTTGTCCCATCCGGTACATTGTCACCCTGGGCATCCTTAATCGCTGCACTTGTGACAGTCGTCGTAGCTGTCCCATCTGCAGTTATTGAAGCTTGAGCCGGTGTAAGGGTAATGGTACCTGTCGGTAGACCACTTATGAAATAATCTCCATTCGAATAAGTGGTGGTAATCGTACTGAACCCGCTATCAAAGAGAGTAGTTTTCACGCCGGGTTGCTCGAAGGAAATGGTTTTACTTCCGACAAAACTATCTGCAACCGTAAATTGAATTTTAATCAAGATTCCATCTGAAGTTGCTCCCAGACCGCCGAAAACACCCAAAGAGTAATCTCCGATTCCATCCCCTGGAACTCCTTCGCTAACGGTTTTTCCATCAGACAATGTTCCTGTTTTAACCGATGTCGGACTGGTCAGAATTGTGGTGTCATAACTCAATCTGAGACCATAACCAGCAACATTTTCCCCACTAAAATCACTAATAGAGATATCAAAAACAACTGTATTACCCACCACAGCTGGCTGGTTTGAAGGCAAACTAACCGTTAATGCGTATGCCGCTCCTTGAAAAGATAGGAGTCCAAGAAGCAGAACAGACATGATAAGAACTGATTTTCTTCGCATTTTTCCCTCTCTTATTAGTAATTATAGTCCCAGGAATATTAGAAAAACTCCTTTAACATCGTCAATTGTAATCAAGCTGCCGTCGCCGTCGTTTGCATCGGCGGCATAAAATTCAGCTGAAGAAGGTGTTTGAAGACCCAGAAAAAATTGAAACGCAAGCTTTACATCATCAATAGTTTTGCTGCCATCATTATTTACGTCGCCCTTCACACCCGTCACATAATCCGCCGAATTATGAGCAGAATCGATTCCGGTACCCAGCGAGTCCACCACGGCGGATGAAACTACCACGGTATAGGTCTGGCCTGCCGTCATCTCAGAAGTCGTGAGCCGGTAGGTATTGTTTGTCTGATCGGCAACAGCGGAAATAGTAAGGCCGGAAATGGTGTACCGGGATGCCGAATCAGCACCGGTGACGGCCTCGTCGAAGGTAACATCCACATGGGTCGTATCGACATATGTAGCCGATGCCACCTGAGGAGCGGGATCGTATTCGATTGCCGTCTGTGCCTGAGCTGTATTGCCCAAAGCATCTGTGGCTGTCGCCGTTATGGTATTGGACTGCGCCGGCAGGTTAGAGACCGTTGCCTGCCATGTCGTCGACGTGGGATAAGTAACGGTTCCTGCAGTCACAGGACTCGTAACGGTTAGCGCCACGGTGGCGCCATCCTCCATGGTGCCGGTAATAGTCTGGGATGCTGTGGCCGTGGGCGTGGTGACGGCATCGATGCTGACGGTGGTTTTGGTGTCGATGGTAAAGGTGTTGTTGGTGGCTGCGGCGTTGTCGTTCCCAGCGGAATCGGCACCGTTGGTGATCGTTACCGTCGCGGTGCCGTCCTCGTATTCCGATCCATTATCCGCCGTTACTGTATAGGGGTATGTAAATATTTTGGAAGTCGCACCGGCCGACATATTGGTAGCGGACACAGCAGCAGTACCTGCCTGTGTAAGCGCGATCTGGGGCGTTCCATCAGGTACCTCGCTGAAGGTGGCTGTAATGGTCAAAACCCCGGCCGCAAAGGGGGACGTGGTTTTTCCACCCGCATGGGAATAGGTGAGCGCCACGGTAGGTGCCGTGGTGTCGATGGAAAACGATCCACCGCTGCCAATGGGGATGTCGGCGTCGGCGTCATCCGTATTCTTTAAGGAAACTGTGGCCGTGCCGTCCTTGTAGTTGGTGCCGTCCTTGGCATTGATTGTATAGGTAAAGGTCCAGTCATTGCTTGCACCGGGTCCAGTAAAGGTGTTGTCGTTCGTTACGTCCGTGGATCCCTGCTGGTCGATAGATATTTTCGGTGGATTGGTAACGGCAACGTTGAAGGTCACCGTAATGGTCAGGTCGCCGGCTTTAAACGGCCCTGAGGTGTTGCTTCCCTGGGCATAGGTCACCGTCGCGCTCAGTGCCACGGTGTTGATGGTAAATGTGGATCCGCTGGTAATGCTGATGTTGCTGCCGCCCGAACTTGCAATGGTCACCGTTGCGGAACCGTCTTCGTAACTGCTTCCGTCCGCAGTATTCACGGTGTAGGTATATTCCCATACCTTGTCATCGGAGGTGGCGGACATGTCCTGACTGGAGACGTCCGTCGTGACCCCCGGCAGATCGATGGATATCTTCGGCGCCGATGATTGGGACTGGGTGAAGGTGGCGGTAATGGTCAGATCCCCGGCCGGGACCTTGCTGGAGTCCGAAGCGCTGTAAGCGACAGATGCAGTGGTAACCGCCGCATTCACCGTGAAGCCGTCCGTCTTCGATCCCGTGGTGGTGACCCCTTCGTTTTTCAAAATCACATCGTAGGTCCCGGCGTCGATATTGGCGGGAACCGTGCACGTCAGGGTCGTGGTGGGATTGTCACCGTCAAGGCTCACACCGGTGGCTTCGGTAGTACCAATGGTCACCTTGATACCGGATCGAAATTTCGTCCCCACAATGGTGACGGCCTGGGTATCGGTATTGGTCATGGTGGACGGTGTGATGCTGGTTATTGTGGGAATGGGATTGTTGATGGTGAACGCCTCGGTTTTGGTCACGTTCTGCCCGTCGGGGTTGGTCACCTTTACGGAATACACTCCCGTGATGTCCGGATCGGCCGGAACCACAGCGGTCATGGAAGTGGCGTCGGAAACGCTTACACTGGTGCCGGCGATGGCATCTTTCCCATCCGCCTCCAAAGTCACCTGGGGTGTGCCGCCGGAGGTGGCGAAATTGGTACCGGTCAGCGTAATAGTGGTGGATGCATCATTGGTGCCGGATGCCGGTGAAACCGAAGACAATGTCGGTGCCGGCAGTTTCAATTCGAATGCATCGGTGAGCGTGTCGCTCTGCCCGTCACTGTTGGTCACTACCAGGTCATAGGTGCCAACGGCTTTGCCGGAGGGTACTGTCGCCGTCAGAGAAGTTTTGGACACCCAGGTGACGCTGGTAAGTGTGATGGTGGTACCTCCCTGAACGAGCTGCACCGTGGGGGCGGCGCTCTCGGCGGGTGTGGAAGATGTAGATAAAAATCCGGTACCGGTGATGGTCACGTCCTTTTCAACGTCATTTGCCGCAGAAGTGGGAGAGATCGCCGTCACCGTCGGCGCCGGGTTTGAAACGGTGAAACCGCCGGACAGGGGGCTGCTGGTGCCCCAGTCGGTGATCACCGTGACGTCCTTTGCCTCGGCGGTTTTATCCAAAATAGCATAGGTGGCGGTAATGCTGGTCGCACTTGCCACCGTAATGTTGGACAGGGTGGTGGTCCCTATTTTAGCACTGACACTATTGAAATCGGAATCGTCCAGCTTCTTGAAATATTGCCCCGTAATGGTCACATCGACGGTGCTGTTTCCGTTGGACCCCGATGTCGGGGAGATGGCGGTGACAGTGGGGACCGGCTGGGTATCGACGATGATGGGTCCAAAATGCTGGGTTTCAGTCCAGTCGCCGCCGCTGTCCACGGCCCGCATGTGCAGATACCACGTACCGCTGGTCAGAGTACGGGTAACCGTAAGCCCGGAAAGATTACCGGATATGGTTTCCGTAGGCGTTTTAGAGGCCGTAATATCAGTGTTGCTCGTATTGTCCCATACGTAAGTATAGGAATCTGCTGTAGCACCTCCTGTCGGTGTCATGGCGTCCCAGCTCACCGTCACATCATCGCTGGTGGAGGACTGGGACAGGGTATGGGTCGAAGAGGTGAAATTCGGGGTCCAGGTAATGGCATGGGAAATCCCTGGCCCGATTCCGAGCATCAGAGTGATCAAGGCGAGCACAATTGAGGTTTTCTTCATCAGACCGAACATATGAAAACTCCTTTTGGGCAAATGGTATCCGGAAACACCAATTCCGAGGTAAGCACGGATACAACGCTTTCCATTCGTCGATTTACCGTCAGTGAAACATCTATATATCATATGAGTGGATGTAGGGCTTAGGGGTCGGTGAAAAACAGATCGAAAAATAGCATCCTAAAGGATAAGGGGCCGGTCGGTGACCAACCCCTTATCGAATTGTTATTATAGATCCGGTAATATTGCGAAATCAATATTGCCCGTACCCGGACTCACATCCTGTGCGTTTGCCTGGTCGGTGCCATCGTACCACATGTCGACGTATCCGTCGGCTCTGACTTTAATCTTGTAGTTGCCGGCGGGTAAATTGGTCAGGCTGTAAGTGCCGTCCGCTGCACTGGCAGTGGTGCTGTTGTAAAACGTACCGTCCTTGAAGGCCGCCACGATGACCTCCACATTGTCGATCACAGTGGTGCCATCTGACTTTGTCACCGTGCCGGAAATGGCATCGCCGGCGGTAATGTGGAGATCTTTACCGGTCACATCGCTTGTTGTGACATCAACCTCGATTGAAATGAAACCGTGATTACCGGTTGATGCAGAAAGGATGTAGGTGGTGTTGGGCTTCAGCCCGCTAATGGTGTAGTCACCCACATTGCCGGTACCGTCGGATATCGCCCAACCACCGACCCCCAGTTCGCTGCTCCATGCGTCCACCCACACCCCGCCGATACCACCGTTATCGTTGTGCAGGTTGCCGCTGATGGAAATACCGCTGCTCAGGGTTAAATCCACTGTGTCCCCTAAGCTGACGTTGGTCTGGGAATCGTTGATATACTGCCAGGACCAGGTGGAGACCTCATAGTCGCTGGCGGTGGACAACCCGGAAATCGTGTAGGTCCCGTCGGCTGCGGTTTCAGCCCCGCCCCAGGTGCCGGTACTGGATGACCAGGCGTCCACCCAGACATAGGCCGCGGGATCTGTCCCATTGGGCAGATAGACGGTACCGGAAATGGTTCCCCCGGTTCCCAGGGTCATGTCTTTGCCCGTTACACTGCCCGAAGTTAGATCGATCTCCGTGGCCTGGTACCAGTCGACGGTGGTAAAGGGTGAACCGCCATCATTATAGAACACATACACGTACTTATCGGACCAAACGTCGATCTTATATCCGGCACCTGGTGAGAGACCCACGATTTTATAGGTGCCGTCATATTTGACCGGGGTTCCGCTGCCTGAAAAAGTGGTATCGGACCAGGCATTCACCCAGATGTAGCTGTAATCGGTATCGCCACCGGGCAGGGTGATGGTGCCGGAGATGGAATTTCCTGTGTTCAGGCTGAAGTCGATTCCGGTACGATCGCCGGAAGTCACATCCACCCGGTCAGCAGTCATCCAGTCTGTTTTAAGGTTGTAGAACTGCTGGGCATAGCTTTCGTGCCAGACATCCAGGACGTAATCTGTGGCATCCGCCAGTCCCTCCATTGTATAATTACCACTGCTGTCCGTTGATGCCCCGCCCCATGAACCGGTGGATTCAGACCAGGCATTGACCCAGATATAAGGTACCGGGTTTCCGCCTGCACTGACATTTCCGGAAATGGATTTACCGGTGCCCAAGATAAAATCGATATCGATAGCCGACCCGCTGGATGTATCCACCGGATCCGCATTGGACCAGTCGGTTTTGTTATTGTAGACCATGTAGGTATAGCCCTCGGCCCAGACATCCACCGTGTAGCTGTCTGCATTGGGCAATCCCTTGATGGTGTAGGTGCCGTCGCTTGCAGTCTGTGCTCCGTTACCGCCTGCCAGGCTCCAGGCATTGACCCACGCTCCGGAAACGGGCTGCCCGGCATCGTTTTGAACCCTGCCGGAGATGGACAAACCTTCAGTGAGAGTGATGTCAATGTTGGTTAGACTGGTCGAAGTAACATCCAGTTTCGTTGCCTGCATCCAGTCGTTGGTGCGGTTTCCGGTTGATCCTTCTTTGTACATGGCCCAACCCAGTTGATCCGACCAGACGTCCAGCTTGTAGTCATCGGAGGGATCGAGCCCCTTGATGGTGTAATTTCCGCTTGAATCGGTGGGCTCGCCACGTCCAAACCGGATCTTTTCCGACCATACATTCACCCAGGCATCGGTCACCCCGTCTCCCTTGTCATCCGTAATGCGGCCGGAAATCGATTTGCCGGTTGCCAGGTTGAAGTCGATGGAAACAGCATCTCCGCTGACTGTGGACACCAGGTCCGCATTTTCCCAGTTCCGTTTAAGGTTGTAGATCTGGTAACCGTAGGCCTCAGACCATATATCGACCTTGAAGTCGCCGGCACTGGCAAGTCCGGTGATGGTGTAGGAACCATCATTGGGATCCACCAATGCGTTGCCCCAGGATCCAGCGCTTTCAGACCAGGCGTTGACCCACAGATCGTCCAGGCTACCGCCACCTGGAACGGTAACGGTTCCCGTTATGCTTCGACCGGTCCCCAGGACAAAGTCGATACCGGTCGCGTTGTTGGTGGAAATATCCACCGTACTCGCCTGCATCCAGTCGGAAACACCGCTGGTATCTCCCTGTTTGTAGAATACATGCTGGTAATTGGCAGACCAGACATCGACCTTGTAGTCGTTGGCCGGCAGCAGGTTGGTAATGCTGTAGGTGGCCGTCCAGGTGTTGTCGCCATTATCGACAAAGTCGGCGGGTGTCAGTGACGTACCCATGCCGCCTTCACTGTCGGACCAGGCATTCACCCAGATATCGTCCGATGAAGAAGGTTCACTGCTGACGGTAATGCTACCGCCGATGCTCTTGCCGGAGGTCAGTGTAAAATCGATGCTGTCGACGGATCCACCCGTGGTGTCCACCAGGTCGGCCTCGTGCCACATGGTTTTGCCGTCATACATCTGATAGGTATACCCGTCCGCCCAGGCGTCCACACGATAGTCGGGAGCCCCGACAAGTTGACGGATGGTGTAGTTGCCGCTGTTGTCGGTCTGCTCACCACGGCCGGTCCTGGCGCTGTCCGACCAGGCATTGACCCAGACACCGGAAAGGGCGTTGCCCTGGTCGTCCTTAACCGTTCCGGAAATGGTGATACCGGCGGATACGGTGAAGCCCACGGTGCCGGCCTCGGGTGACCCTGTGGTGACTGTCGCCGATTGGTTGGCGTAGTTTTCATCCCAGATGTTGACTTCATACACCACACCGTCGGTGAGACCGCCGATGGTGAAATTGCCGTCCGCATCCGTGGTTGCGCCGCCCCAGGACCCGTTCGGTGACCAGGCATCCACCCAGACACCGGAAACGCCGTTGCCTTGGCCGTCGGTCACCGTACCGGAGATAGACGCCCCGGCAGAGAGTGTAAAGTCGATGGTCGTCGGGTTTGTCGATGCATCCACCAGATCGGCCGAATCCCAAAAGGACTGACCATTGTAGAATTGATGCTGGTGGTTGTCCGGATGGACTTCAACCCTATAGTCGTTGGCCGCATCCAGACCCTTGATGGTGTAGGTTACCGGAGAACCGGTACCGACCACATCGGTCCCGCCGCCGGAAAAGGTGCTTTCGGACCAGGCGTTAACCCAAGCCCACTCTCCGACATCCAGTCCGCTGATGGTTCCGGAGATGGAGTTGCCGGCGGTCAAGGTAATGTCGATGCCCGAAACACTGCCGGAGAGGGTGTCCACCAATGTGGCCTGCCCCCAATCCTTTGTATTGTTGGCACCTTGCTTATGGAAAGCGAATCCGTGTTCTTCGGACCAGACATCCACCCTGTAGTCACCGGCTTTTTTCAGCCCAATGATTTTATAGGTTCCGTCGTTGTTGACAGGGGTGCCGCTGCCGAAGCCGGTGGATTCGGACCAGGCGTTGACCCAGACGTTGGAAAAATCGGTGTCCCCGCCCGGCAGGGTGATGGTCCCCTCGATATACACACCAAGACCCAGGGTGAAATCGATATTGGATTGATCCGGCGGCACCGCGATAAAATCGGCCTGATCCCAATTCACGACACCTCCGGAACTGTAGAAACCACCGGTATACCCTTCTTTCCAGATATCGACACGGTAGTCGGACGCATCCGCCAATCCGGTGATACTGTAATTGCCGTCAGCATCGGTCTGGTCGCCCCTGCCGAAAGACTCACTGTCGGAATATGCATTGACCCAGACACCGGGGATCCCATCACCGTTATCGTCGGCAACCCGGCCTGATATCGTATTGCCGGAATCCATGAAAAAATTGATATTAACGGCATCATCCGTGGACACATCCACGAAATCTGCGTTCATCCAGTCGAACTTTCCATCATACACCTGGTAACCGTAATTTTCGGTCCAGATATCCACTTTGTAATCGGCTGCCGGTGGCAGTCCGCTGATGGTGTAGTTGCCCTGGCTGTCGGTCTCCGCCCCGTTGCCGGTCATCTTGCTTTCCGACCAGGCGTTGACCCAGACACGGCCCAAGGGCTGTCCTTCTGCCAGGACCACGCCGGATATGGATTTTCCTTCGCTGACAACAAAATTCACTCCGGTGGCGGAATTGGACTCGTCGGTGTTAACCGGTGTGTTTTGGTCCCAAACATTGGTACCAACGGGCGTTTCTCCGGAATAATCGTTGTTCGTCGGCGCTGCAGCACCGGCAACGTAACCGTCATACCGGTAGAACTGCTGGGCAAAACGATCGTCGAAAATCTCAACCCGGAAATCGTTGGCGGCCATCAACCCGGTGATGGTATAGGTGCCGTCCGGATCCGTGATGGTACCGCTGGCACTGCCCGACGTTTCGGACCAGGCATTGACCCAGACACCGCCGATGCCGGTGCCGGAATCATCCTTCACCGTTCCGGAAATGGATACACCCGCCCCTAGAATAAAATTGACACCAGTCGCACTGTTGGAAAACAGATCCACCTGGGTGGCATCCAGCCAGTCGGAAGTACCCGGCGGGATTGGGGTTCCCGGCGGAATCGCACCGCACGTGGCATAATCCACTGACCCGTCAACTGCAGCCGGCAGATCACACGAATCAGCCTTCTTATAGAACTGAAAGGCGTAATTCTCATGCCATACATCCACACGGTAATCGGAGGCGTTCACCAGGCCGGAGATGGTATAATTGCCCTGGGCATCGGTTTGACCGCCCATTCCGAACATGGCACCTTCAGAATAGGCGTTGACCCAAATATTTGGGATGGCATTGCCCGAGGAGTCGGTCACGGTACCTGAGATACTGAGAGAACCGCAACCGGGGCATGCTTGTACATCCAAGGTAAAAGTTTGGGAAACTGAGCTGTTTCCATTTGCATCATAGGACAATACCACCCACTGAAACGACCCGCCAACGTTGAGTGGCGGACCTGTGTACTCGGCAAACGTGCTGGGTATACCCCTCGTCTCCCAGATGACATCACCGGTGACGGAATCGAAAAGCTTGAGACCGTAGGAGATGGCGTTGGGCGCCGCATCCCATGAAATCGTCGGCGGCAACTGATCCTGGTTAACGGTACCGTTGGCCGCCGTACCGGCCATAATACCACTTACCGTGTCCGTCAGAGAAACCGGATCTCCGCCAGCGGTCAGGTTGATGGTAAAGGTATACACATCACCGACGGTAGGCGCAGAATCAATGGAAATCACCCTTCCCCACTCGCCGTCGTTCGGCATGTGATCGCTATGAAAGCCATCGTCGAACAAGTCCACCGGGTCGCCGGTGATGGCCGGACCGGTAACCGTAACGGACGTCACTTCTCCGGGGTCTACTTCCAGACCGAATACCAGGCGATAGCTACCGTCATTTCTAGCAATGGTTTCGACGAATACTTCGTATTGCTTCTGATTTCCGTAGAGTTTCCAAGTGCCACTCTCATTTTTCAGAGCCATGGGGAAAGACTCGATGTCCGTAAAAGAACCGAATGGACCGACCTCTTCCATGACAATGGTCATGTTGGTAATTGCGTCGCCCCCTGTAACCTGAATATCGTTGGCGTAGTAGGTATACGATGTCGCAATCGCCAGGTCTGCCAGGAGGTCTGCCTCCACATCGGAAACATCATCTCCGTCATCCAGAAAACTGGTGGAGAAAAAGGACATAATCGCGTCCATGTTGGCAGTAATCGGGTTGTCGATATACGCCTGGATGGCTGCGTTGAGGTTGGCGAAAAGGGTTATGATATTGGTTTCGTCACCAACAGCGTCTATAACGTTTACAGTAACGGTATCCGGCGGACTGTCATCCGTGCCGTTGTTCACGATCAATTGGAAGGTGTAGGTTCCCGTCGCCGTGGGGGTAAAGGTCGGCTGGGCAGTGTCGGCACCAGTCAGGGTTACCTGGAAAGCATCGTTGGTATCCTGGGTCCAGGCGTAGGTGGCGGCCCCGCTGCTGCTGGAACCGTCAAGCGTGACCTGCGTATTCACAACCACGGTAAAATCGGCACCTGCCACGGCATATGGAGGCTCAACGTGCCCCTGTCCGCCTCCATCGAGAGCCAGTGTTAGGGTACCGACATCCACTGTTGCATCGGTTGCCACGGTGATCGGATTGGCAGGTGTCACTGGCAAACCAAAATAAGTATTCCCACCCGAGAAGTATTCCGCACGGACATAATACGTGCCGGGATCGAGGCCCGGGATCGTGAAAGCACCGGGGCCGGTTGAGAGCATTGCCCCTATTCCCTGTCCCATCATGGCAGCATCGGGATAGGCAATTATCATGATGTCACCGGTGGTCCAGGTATACCCCTGCTCGAAATCCACGGTACCAGTAATCTGGGCGCCTGTCGGCCCACTATGTCCCAACGGAATGGTCCCGGCATCAGTGGCCTGTCCGGCAACCACGGCTAACTGGCCGGTGACACCGTCATGCATGTCCTGACCCGTACCATGGACGGCAAAAACGTAGTAAGTCCCCTCGGGGATGTCGTTGAATGTAAAAGCGCTGGTATCGTATGTGAGGGTTTGTGTAGCAACCGGAACATCCTGTTGATCCGGAGGCCACGTTGACCAGACTTCTACTGTAATGTCAGTCTGGTTGTTGGCCCAATTGTTGAATTGGACGGTACCGTTTATCGTACCGTTACCCGCTGAAAGGCCGATACTCGTATCGATTGGAGATGCAAAGGTATAATCAAATTGCGCCAGGGTACCGGTGGTACTGAAGTTGGTCACCCCGCGGGTTACGGTCGTGCCCGGTTGCTGCACATGGGTCGCGCCGCTGCCTAAAAAGGCCGCCAGGTCATCTGGGACCGTACCGTTAGGAAAGATCTCAGATATAGCGCTGTCCGGAAAAAAGATGTTTATATTCCGTTGGTGGCCCACGAGGCCAACGATGGTGGTGCCGCATTTGGCGGTGATGGTTCCTTGTGTTCCGGCTCCGTTGTTCACTGCGGCATTGCTGTCCCATCCCGGCAACAGCGGAAAGATATCCCCCACCCAATGGTTGGTCTGGGCAATTATGCCTAGCGGAGTAGACCCAAAGGAGGAGTCGGTGAAAATCATGAAACCGAACATGGAGGTAAACGATTCGTTGGCATTGTTGGTGGAGTCAAAAGTAGTGGAGGTGATGGTCAGGGTACCGGATCCGGCAGCGTTATAGGTTACGGTAGGGGCTGACCCGCCCATTACCGCCACCAGATGGGGCACCTCCCCGTTCATGTCTACCGTTACTGTAGCCGTTGTGCCGGCCGTAATGCCGGTGTTGTTCAGGGATATGTATTTTTTATTGATCGGACCGCTGGCGCCGCCGAAAATTCCGGCATTGGCATTGGTGGGCATGTCTTGATCGAAATCGCTGCCAACCGTCGCAAAATCTGATGTCGAGAAGCCCACCAATAGTGCACCATAACCAGAAGGCAATCCCGTTAACGGTGCGGCGGCAGAAGCTAATCCCTGCGGAGGAGAGGTGGAATCCGTTCCCTGCGTCTGGCCGGGCTGCACCCAGACGGTTCCGGTTGAAAACATCTCTGGATGCGCGGCAGCGACATAATAACCGGTGCTTACAGCGGTTCCTAAATCGATGGCGGTGATTTCAGGACCCTGCGCAGCCGTATCCGGGGTGAACACGATGGTGTAATAAACCGGCTCGTCGCCTGTTACAGCATAGGAAGTGGTTGTCTTCATATCCTGAACGACAACGGTTCCTGTACCATCTGTGCCTTCACGCAGTTCAAATGTGCCGGCACCGAACTCGGCAGGATTCCAGCTCAACGTCGCGGTTAATGAGGCACCGGATCCGTATACACCATTTGGATCGATCCCGATGATCCAGATGTAGTCCTGCTGTCCATCGATACGGATATCTTTGGAATAGGCGGTTCCGAAAGGGTCGTAAGGCGGCTGGTATAAAAACATGGATACCGTCGCTTCCGGTGGTGCCGACGGCACAGCTTCATCTTGGACAGCTGTTTGATCAATACCGAAATACGCATACCTAATCTGAGCGATTCATGAAATAAAAAAGTCCTCTATCTGAAGGTAACATGCTAT
>Ga0066187_1000093_pt1 | contig 41562 bp, 34 predicted proteins | sample WorMetexBAHAMAS1_FD_58706 | JGI IMG/M metagenome (GOLD analysis project Ga0066187, IMG submission 58706) | Marine gutless worms symbiont microbial communities from Max Planck institute for Marine Microbiology, Germany - Inanidrilus exumae... | ecosystem: Host-associated > Annelida > Digestive...
TGCTCGCGCGCGAGCAATCGCAGCCACAGATACTGGGCCACGTTCGTGTCCTGGTATTCGTCCACCAGGATGTAGCGGAATTGCTGCTGGTACTGCGCCAGGACGTCCGGATGAGCGGTGAACAAATCCAGGCAATGCAGCAGCAGGTCGCCGAAGTCGGCCGCGTTCAGGATCGCCAGCCGTTCCTGGTAGCGCTTGTAGAGCGCAACCGCGCGGCCATTGGCGAACTCGCCGACCTCGCTGGTCGGCACCCGGTCCGGCGCCAGTCCCTTGTCCTTCCAGCGCTGGATGATCTGCATCAACGCGCGCGCCGGCCACCGTTTATTGTCGATGCCGTCCGCCTCGAGCAACTGTTTGAGGAGACGGACCTGATCGTCGGTGTCGAGGATCGTGAAATTGGACTTCAATCCCACCACCTCGGCGTGGCGCCGCAGGATCCGGGTCCCCAGGGCGTGAAAGGTACCGAGCCACAGCGCTTCCGCCGAAGGGCCGATCAATGATGCGACCCGCTCGCGCATTTCGCGCGCCGCCTTGTTGGTGAAGGTGACGGCCAGAACCTGGTAGGGTCGGCAGCGCCGCGAAAACAGGAGGTGGGCCAGACGGGTCGTCAGCACCCGCGTCTTGCCGGTGCCCGCGCCGGCCAAAACGAGGACCGGCCCGTCCAGCGCGTCGACGGCTTCCCGCTGCGCCTCGTTGAGTTCGGACAGCCAGCCGTGCGGATGCGCGGGCGCCGCGTGGCCGGTGGCTGGCGCGGCGGTCCCAGGGTCGTCGTCGAATTCCAGCGGATCGGACATGCTGCAAATATAATGGCCCTAACCGCGTTCGCCCATCTCGCGCAACGCCGGAAAGGCCAAAAAATCACGTCATCGTCACCCAGGAACGACTTGAAATCGGGTACATTGTTGTCACTTCAAGACCAGTCCCTTTGACTTGGAGGAACAGGCGTCTTGACGGTTCTACGCTGGATCTTCGCAACGCTGTTGACGATCTCCCTCGCCGGCACTGCCGTGGCCGCCGACAGTTCCCCATTGGACGCCGTTGTCCAGATCGATGCGCAGGTGCCGGGACAGGCCCGCACAGCCAACGTCCTCGGCAAGGAACGGCGCGGCTCGGGCGTTTTTATCGATTCCAGTGGCCTCGTCGTCACCATTGGCTATCTGATCCTGGAAGCGGACGCGGTCAGCGTGACATTGAATGACGGCACCAGGATGCCGGCTTCCGTGGTTGCCTATGATCACGATTCGGGCTTCGGCCTGTTGCGGACGCTTCAGCCGCCCAAGGTCGTGCCCATGCGCATCGGCGATTCGACCACGGCGTCCGAAAGCGCCAACATGCTGGTGGTCGGCTATGACGGCACGCCCCAGGCGATCGCAGTCCGCGTGATGTCGCGACGGCCGTTTGCGGGGTACTGGGAGTATCTGCTGGAAGACGCGATTTTCACGGTACCGCCCTTCTCCGGCTTCGGCGGGGCCGCGCTGGTGGACAGCGACGGCCGCCTGGTTGGCATCGGTTCACTGTTCGTCGGCGACGCCATGGGCAAGGATACCCAGAGCCCCGGCAACATGTTCGTGCCGATCAACGAACTGAAACCGATCCTGGCTGATCTGCTGGATGCAGGCCGTCGCTCGGGTCAAGGCCGGCCCTGGCTCGGCATCACCTCTGCCGAACTGGAGGGACACCTCCTCGTCCGGCGCACCAGCGGCGACGGCCCGGCGGCACGGGCGGGCGTTGAATCCGGTGATATCATTGTATCCGTGGCTGGCGCACCCGTGGCCGACATGGCCGACTTCTACCGAAAAGTCTGGGCCGTCGGCCCGGCCGGATCCAAGATCCCGCTGGATGTGCTGCATCCGGGCCGGGGTATGGAGACCATCGAGATTCGCTCCATGGATCGATACGACTGGTTGCGGATCAATCCTGGGAATTAACCGGGCCGCCGGGCCGGTGTTCGCCGTCCTCGGAACCCGCCATTTGCTTGGCCTTGTCGGCCTTGTGATATAGCCGTAGCACGTCGCGCAGATGCAGGATGCCGACTATCCGCTCCCCCGTCTCGTCCAACACGGCAACGTGGTCTTTCTGTTCGCCGTCCATCAGGTCAACCGCCATATCGAGCGTGTCCGACGACAGCAACGTGGGAGGGTCGGACTGCTGCACATCGCGCACGCGAAGGCCGTTGTCCCGGCTTGCGTCGAAGGCCCGATCCGCCAGATCGCTTAGGATGACGGTCCCCAGCAGGGACCCGTCGGCATCGACCACAAATAGGGTCCCGTCGGGCGCCGCCTGCAGCGCCGCGCGCAGCGCGGGCAGGGTCGCATCCGGCTCGATTGTCGGGTAGTCGGACCGGGCGATGCCGCCAACCGTAGTCCTGCTCGGCCCTGCGACGACGCGGTTGCGTTTCAGGGAGATTCCCCGCCGCTTCAGCTGCCACAGGAAAAACGAGGTGGCGAAACTCTGGCTCGCGACCTGGCTGGCGATGACCGTGGCGATCATCACGGCGATGGTCAACGCATAGTCCCCGGTCAGTTCGAAGACGATCAGGATCGTCGACAGCGGCGCTCCCAGTACTGCCCCGGCCACAGCTCCCATACCGACGATCGTGTACGCGCCGTGACCCGAAGACAGGTGCGGGAAGAAGTCCGTCGCAATCATCCCGAACGCACCGCCCAGCATCGCGCCCAGGAACAGCGAGGGCGAGAACACACCGCCACCAAATCCGCTGCCAAGGGTAATTGCGGTGGCCGCGGTCTTGGCCACGACCAGGGCGATCAGCAGCCAGAGCCCCAGGCGCTCGTTCAGCGCCTGATCGGTCGCTTCGTATCCGACACCCAAGACCTGGGGGAAATAGAGCGCGATACCGGCCAACAGGATCCCGCCCAGCGCCGGTCGCAGCCACAGGGGCGCCTTCGTCCGATCCATGGCCGCCTGCACCACCCCGACCGACCAGGTCATCGAGATGGCGACAAAGGCACTGAAAACGCCGAGCAGCGCGAAGGCCGGGAATTCGAAGAAGGAGACGATCTCGTGCGAGGGAATCGTAAAGGCCGGAAAATCCCCGAAATAGATCCGGCTGAAGATCGTGCCGGTGACCGCTGCAATGATGATCGGCGCGAAGGCGGCCAAAGCATAGGACCGGACCACCACCTCCAAGGCGAAAATGGCGCCGGCGATCGGCGCGTTGAATGACGCCGCCACACCCGCAGCGACGCCGCACCCCAGCAGGGTCTGGGCGAAGGCCCGGCCCAGCTTGAGCCGCTCCGCGACGAACGCGCTCAGGGTGGCGCCCAGATGAACGACCGGCCCTTCCCGGCCGGTAGAGGCGCCCGCGCCCAACGATATGGCGCTGACAACCGCCGCGCCGATGCCGGCGCGCAGATCCATCTTCCCGCCCAGCAGCGCGCTTGATTCGATGACGTCGGCGACCCCCTGGGTTCGTCGGTTGGGCATCACCCAGTAGACGATCAGGCCGACGATCAACCCGCCGCCCACAGTCGCGGCCGGGATCCGCCACCAGGGGAGCTGCACCAGATGGCTGGCCAGCCGCTCCGACGCTGTTCCGAAAAAACCGAGTTGGACGAAATCGATCGCCTCGCGAAAGACGACCGCGCCGCCGCCGCCCAGCAGGCCAAGACAGACGGCGACCGCCGCCAGGACGATTTGTTCGTGTCGGATGAAGGACCCGAGCGCACGGCGGGCGCCCAACAGGCTGAAACGTTGCACGGCGCGACCTGACAAGATCGTTGTGCGGAGATTATCCTCCGACAACGATAGTCGCGTTGTGGCCCCCGGCGCCAGCGGTTACCGCGCGGCGCACCGCCAACGTCTCCTTAAGCGGCAGAGACCGTTTCCAGGTCGCGTTCGATCACGACCTGGTTGCGGCCGTTTCTTTTGGCCTGATAGAGGCCCTCATCGGCACGCTGAATCAGGTCGGACAGAGGTTCGCCCGGACGCAGGATGGCGGCGCCGATGGACAGGGTGATATTGCCCATGTCCTCGCCTGTCTGCCGATTGCGAATGCGCTTCGAGGCAACCGCCTTACGAATCGTCTCGCCGACGGTCTGGGCCTCTTCCAGGCTGGTGTGCGGCAGGATGAGGGCGAATTCCTCACCGCCATAACGCGCCGCCGTGTCCTTGCCTTTGACGTTCTCCACCAAGGTCTTGCCGACAAGCTTCAGAACCTGATCGCCTGTCTGGTGCCCGTAGGTGTCGTTGAACTGCTTGAAATGGTCGATGTCCGTCAGCAGCAGGCAAAGCGGGTCGCCGGATTCGATCGCCCCGCGCGCCTCGATGCGCAGGGTCTGGTCGAAATATTTCCGATTCGCGATTCCCGTAAGCGCGTCAGTCATCGCCTCGCGCTGAACGTCTTCCATCCGCTGGCGCAGGCTGTTGATCTCGTCGGAGGAGGTCTTCAGCTTGGCTTCCAGCGCTTCGTTCTGTTTCTGGACCTTTCGGGTCTCTTCGACGATCGATTCCACGATGCCCTTGATACCCTCAAGGCCCGTCTGCTCACCCAGCTGACCCAGGTTCTCCTGCAGCGAGTCGCCGTATTCCGAGGCGCCGCGGGTCGCGTCACTGATGAGGCCCATGACCTCCATCACCGAGTCGCTGATCTTCTCGCTGGCTTCCTGAAGCACTTCGCTTTCGTCGCTGCCACCGAAGAACCGGTCATAGATTTCCAGACTCTGCTCGTCGGTCAGCGGCTTTTTTGCCCGAATCAGGGGCTCAAGCGCCTTTGATAGGTCCGGAAAATGTCCGCTGTGGTGGGTGTACCAAACGGCGAAGTTCCTGGGCGTCGCCGGGACCTCGAACTGGTCCATCGACTGCATCGCCTTACCGGCCAATTCTTTGGCCTTCTCAGTGTTTTCTGAGTACTCCACGGCCCGTTTCCCCGCAAATCCCTTTTTCGACCCAAAGCCGCCGCAATATTCGCCCCGAGAGGTTAAAAACTGGTGATTCGGAACCCATTCCCAGGTCCCGACTTGCCTCGATCGGGCACGCACGATTGCCAGGCGGCCTAAGGGTCAGGGATAGCCAATCAAGGTAAGGAAATGATTACCCGGCCGACCCCTTCGGGCTGCGGCAGGTGGGCCTGCGAGGCCAGCACCTCATCCAGGCGGCTGGCCCGATCCGGCGCGAAGGCGGCGGAACGCCGGGACTCCAGGTCCACGTGGACACACATCAGTTCGCAAGTGGCCAGGAGCGCCGGATCGGACCCCCGCCGCATGGTGTGGAACAGGTGAAGCCGTCTGTCGTTCCGGCCGAGTAGCCGGATTTCGAAAGCCAGCTCGTCACCGGCATGGGCCTCGCGACGGTAGGACACGTTCAGGTCCGCCACAAAAATCGACTTGCCCTGGTTACGGGCGTAGTCGGCCCCCATGCCGACCGCATCAAGAAACGCATCGGTGGCATGGTCGAACGCCAGCACGTAGTAGGCCACGTTCATGTGGCCGTTATAGTCGATCCACGCCGGCTGGACGGTCTCGGCATGGCGAATCACCAGATCATCCACCGAAATTGCCTGTCTCTCCTGTCGCCGAGTCCGGCCAAAAACCGACGATGACGACGCCAATCGGGGGCGAGTCTGGCATTTTTGCAACACCTATATCGGTAATCACTTCCGGCCCGGCCCGACCTATGGATTCACGGTAAACGCTATGCTACCGCTTTCCTTACAGGAAGAAACCACCAGCAAAAACGTGTTTGGGGCACGTGGTGGTGGAAGCCTTAGTCAGGTGACGCAAGCCCGGGGGCTGGCCGATCCGACCAACGCCGAACCAGGTTTTGCCTGGAGTTGTTTGAACGAACCGTTGTGGGGACGGACGCGTGATGGCGCAGCTAAAGCTCGGTACGGCGTTGGATACTCTTAGGGTCAGGGGTAACTTGAAGTGAGTGCCGTTCTCAGTATGAGCCGATTGCCGCGGTGCATTTTGCTAGCCGCGGCGTTGGCTTCTTTTCTTCTGGCGGGGTGCGCCACACGGCCGACGGACCCGGAAGAGTTGGCCTTGTTCGAGGAGGCGAACGATCCGTTCGAGCCCCTCAACCGGTTTATCTTCGATTTCAACATTTTCCTGGACAAGGGCGTGCTGCGACCGATCGCGGCGGGCTATCGCGCGGTTCTGCCGGAGTTCGCCCGTGACGGCATCCAGAGCTTCCTGCGCAACCTCAAGACCCCGGTCATTCTGCTGAACGACATCCTCCAAGGCGAAGGGGCTAGAGCGCATCAAACGGCGATGCGATTCGCCATCAACACACTCGGATTCTTCGGCTTCGCGGATATCGCCGGGGCGGCGGGCCTCGAATATCACGAAGAGGATTTTGGACAGACGCTGGCGGTTTGGGGCTTCGGCGAAGGCCCGTACCTGATGCTGCCGGTTCTGGGACCGTCGAACGTCCGTGATACGGTCGGTAAAGTCGTCGATGTCGTAACAGATCCGATCAACTGGTGGGCCTGGAACACCGATCGCGACTGGATCACCTATGTGCGGTTCGGCATAACGGCCGTCGACGATCGGTCCCGCAACATGGACCAGCTCCAGGAACTGGAAGATTCCTCTCTCGATTTCTACGCGGCGGTTCGAAGCCTGTACCGGCAACGGCGTAACGACCTGATCCGCAACGGTGAAATGTCGGACGAAGAGGACGCCATTCCCGATTTCGACATCAGCTTCGACGATATGGAAGACGAGGAGCTGTTCCCGGAGGAAGATGAAGACGCCGAGGTCCCCCAGGCCAGCTTGCCGGAGGATGGCGACTCTCTCACCGGTGATGACGCCGGCGGGCCGCAGGCCAGTCTTTTGGACGAGGAAGAATTTCTACCCGAGCCGATCATTGCGCCGGGTCCACAAGCGAGTCTCATGCAATAGTGTCAGGGCCTAAGATGGGGGGTCTTGCACGAGGCGCCGGCTTTGCCGGCGCCTCAACTTTTTGCAGGTCTGGAATAGGCGCCCACCGGGGCGCTGGTCCTCTCACCGCGTCAATGGCTTGTACTTGATCCGGTGCGGCTGGTCCGCATCGTCCCCCAGCCGGCGCTTCTTGTCGGCTTCGTAGTCCTGGAAGTTCCCCTCGAACCATTCCACATGGCTGTCGCCCTCGAACGCCAGGATGTGGGTGGCGATTCGGTCCAGGAACCACCGGTCATGGCTGATGACCACCACGCACCCGGCGAAGTCCAGCAGCGCCGCTTCGAGCGCCCGTAGCGTCTCCACATCGAGGTCGTTGGTGGGCTCGTCCAACAACAGCACGTTGGCGCCGGATGTCAGCATTTTTGCAAGATGGACCCGATTGCGCTCGCCACCGGATAGCTGTCCGACCTTCTTCTGCTGATCCGGACCCTTGAAGTTGAAAGCCCCCACATAGGCACGGCTCTGGATTTTGCTCTTGCCCAGGTCGATCTGATCCTGACCGTCGCTGATTTCTTCCCACACCGTCGCCCCATCGTTCAGCGCGTCTCTGCTCTGGTCCACATAACCCAGCGCCACCGTGTCACCCAGCCTGACGGAACCATCGTCACCCTGCTCCTGGCCCGTGATGATTCGGAAGAGCGTGGTTTTTCCCGCGCCATTGGGACCGATGACGCCGACGATACCGCCCGCCGGCAGCCTGAACGAAAGATCCTCTATGAGCAGGTGGTCGCCGAATCCCTTGTTGAGATGTTCGGCCTCGATTACCAGGCTGCCCAATCGCGGCGGTGCCGGGATGACGATCTGGGCCGTATCCGGCGCCCGATCCTGCGCCTCGGCTAGCAACTGCTCGTAGGCCGTGATTCGGGCTTTCGACTTGGCCTGACGGGCCCGCGGGCTGGTTTGGATCCATTCGCGCTCCCGCGCCAGGGTCCGCATGCGCGCCGCATCGGTCTTGCCTTCCTGCTCCAGCCGCTTCTGCTTCTGCTCAAGCCACGCGGAATAATTCCCTTCGTAGGGGATCCCTCTGCCGCGATCGAGTTCGAGGATCCAGCCCGTCACATTGTCCAGAAAATAGCGATCGTGGGTCACCATGACCACGGTGCCGGCATAATCGCGGAGATGGCGTTCCAGCCAGGCCACGGTCTCGGCATCCAGATGGTTGGTCGGTTCGTCCAGCAGCAGCAGATCCGGTTTTTCCAGCAGCAGCCGGCACAAGGCAACGCGGCGGCGCTCGCCGCCCGAGAGGGTGGCCACGCCGCTGTCACCCGGCGGGCAGCGCAGGGCGTCCATGGCGATTTCCACCGTCCGAGACAGGTCCCAGGCGTCGGCGGCGTCGATTTTCTCCTGCAGTTCGGCCTGTTCCTCGATCAGCTTTGTCATCTCGTCGGGGTCCTCCACCTCGCCGAGCAAGGTGGATACCTCTTCAAACCGGTCCACCGTGGCTTTGATATCTGCCATCGCCTGCATCACGTTCTCGCCAACCGTCTTTCCGGGATCAAGCACCGGTTCCTGCGGCAAATAGCCGACGGTGGCGCCTTCGGCCGACCACGCCTCGCCCGTATGCTCCTTGTCGAGCCCCGCCATGACTTTCAGAAGCGTCGATTTGCCGGCGCCGTTGTAGCCAAGAACACCGATCTTCGCGCCGGGCAAGAAGGAAAGGTTGATGTCCTTCAGCACCTCACGGCCGCCGGGATAGGCCCGGCCAAGTCCACGCATGGTGTAGATGTACTGATACGCAGCCATTTTTGCGCCCTTGCGGTCAGTAGGTTCAGGAATGGAGGGACGATGTCCGGCGCTTCCTTAGCCGAAGTTCCCGACCCGTGCAACGGCGCGCCCGCGACCCTTTCGTCAGCCGTTTCGTGGTTCGTCGTGCCAGCCGGAAAGCCGCTGCATGTCCACGAGCTTGGTGGCTTTCTGCTGATACGCGACGGCCTCGCCGACGGTCCGGATACCGGCGTGCTCCAAACGGGCGATCTGCCGCGAAAACACTTCCGCGGTCACCAGACAGTCGCCGAGGGCGGTATGCCTGCCATGAACATCGACGCCAAAATGTTTGGCCACCGCTTCCAGGCCCAGTTCCTTGAACCCAGGCTCAAGCACCGCCATCAGAAGCAGGGTATCCAGCACATAGGCAGGGTCCCAGGCTTCGTCGGCCTGGCGGGTCGCTCGGCGCAGATGTGCGACGTCAAAGGCAATATGGTGCCCCACGATAATCATGCCGCCGAACTTCTGCTTCAGGTCCGGCCACACCGACTCGAACGATTTCGCGTCCTTCACCATCGAATCGGTGATGCCGTGGATCTTGGTGGACGCCGCCGGAATGGGGCAGTTGGGGTTGACCAGAACGTCTATGTTCTCGCTGCGATAGATGTGCGGACCGTGCATGCGGACGCCGCCGACGGAGACGATTCGGTCGGTTTCCACGTTGAGCCCGGTCGTCTCGGTATCCACCACCAGAAACGCAGCATCCGCCAGCAAGCTTTCTTCGTTGACCGCTTGCGGCGGTGGTGGCCGATCGTGCAGCGTCAGATTGTGGCTGAAGGTCGCGCGGCGCTCCAGGCTGTCGACCCGAAACGAAATGATGGCGCCGCCGTGCTGTTCCAGTTCCGAGACGCGCGCCTGCAGGACGTTCCCGTCGACGGTTTCCAGGTCGACGTCGATTCCGCGACTGCCCGCTTTGGCCTTGGTCATGGCCTCAACGACCGACGAGCGACGCAATGCGGCGAACGCGCTGGTGCCGATGGCGATGCGCTCGGCGCCCAGCAGGGCCTCCGCCTCGGCGTTTACAAGGCTCACCTGGCCGTCTTCGGTAATGACGACCACCGCCTCGGCAACCGATGACAGCACCGCGGCAAGCCTGTCCTCGACCTGCTTTCGCAGGGCCCGGCGTCGCGCGATCAGGCCATTAACGGCGTCATGCACATCCAGGATTTCGCGCTCTTCTCGCCACTCTCCTTCGGGCAGCGTGATGGCTTCAGGCGCCATGGCCGCGATCACGGCACCGCGCAGGCGATCCAGCGCAACAAAGTGGCGGTTTATGATGCCGGCGATGGCCGCGACGACCAAAATCCCGCACAGGCCCGCACCAAAGGCGATGAACGCGACCGCTGGCTGGGTCGTCGTCACCGCGATCCCAATTGTCGCACCGCCGGCGATGGCCGCAATGACGACCAGAAGCGCGTAAAGCAGATGCCGGCTGTATGGCTTAGAAGACATCAGCGGTGAAATCCGCCTTGAGCCGATGGTGGAATTCCTGGATGGCCTTGAAGGAGTCCACCAGCATGTCACGCTCGCGCTCGGTCAAATTGCTGGGGTTCACGTAGTTTCCGACTTTATTGCCGGCCTTTTGATCGGCGATCTGCCGCCGCAACAGAAGGTTTGTGATATGCCGGAACGCGCCGACGAGATAGTCCGCTTCGTCGTTGGTCAGCGTATTGCCGGCATGCAGGCGTCCGATTCGCGCCAGCGTCGACGTCTCCGGAATGCCGTCCCGAAGGGCGAGCAGCCGAATGCCCTGCACCAGCGGCATGGTGCCGCTGTGCTTCATGTTGATCTCTCCCCTGTGGTCGGGGTGCTCGTTGTCGGTTTTGAATCGCCCGAACCAGCCCAACGCCACACCCGCCTCGGAGTCGTCCGCGTAGAGCTGCTGAAGGAACGGATGAGCCTTGCGTGTGATCTCGGTGATGTGGTCCCGCAACGTGGCGACCAAATCACGCTCACCGTAAACCCAGCCGAAATCAAAGAAGATGTCCGCGAACCTGATCGCAAATGGGCTTCGTTTCCGCACCCACATCGACGTTTGTGCCCGCCACTGCGAGATCGTCTTGCGCCAGATCGGATTGGTCACCATGACGTAGCCCTTGCAGAGCGGGAAGCCCACCTCGTTGAGATCCCGGGTCACCCGCTCGGCAAGATCGATGAACCAGGCGTCGATCCGCGTGTGGTCGGAGTCCGGATAGTCATCCAGAACGAAACCGTTGTCCTGATCGGGATAGAGAAAGTTCTCGCCTCGCCCGCCTGATCCCATCATCAGCATCGCGAATGGCACGGGCGGCCCGCCCTTTCCTTCCGCCTCCATGGCTGCGAGGTTGAGATCCACGACGCGGCGGTTGATGTCATTGTTCAGATGCGTAATGACCGACTGAATGTCCGGCGCCGGCAGGTTGTCGGCGAACAAGACTTCGGCAAGATCGACCTGCGCCGCCTTTACTTCGCGCAGGCCGTGGAGGGTTCCCTCCTGGGTCAGATGGTCGATCTGATCCATTGTCCGCTCGTTCGCGGCGGCCAGCGCATCCGACAGGCGAATCATGCCCACCGGACGGCCCGTGGCGTCGACGACGGGCATGTGGCGGCGGCGATGCCGACGCATCCGGGCGATGGCATGGTACAGATAGTCGCCCATGGCGATAGTCATGACAGGACGGGTCATGACGTCCGACAAAGGCGTCGAACCGTCGCCCAGGTAAAGGAGCTTTCGAACGACGTCCTGTTCGGTGAGAATCCCACTTATGCGGCCATTGGCCGCAGTGGCGATGACGGCCGTCGACCGGTTCTCTGCCATGGAGCGGATCGCCTCGGCACAGGTTGTTTCTTCCGAAACCAACACTGGTAGTCCGGAAATATAGTCGTCGACCAGTTTGTGGAAGATCTCGGTCTGTGACCGGAACACGACGCGCCTCGCCTCCTATGAGCGCCGCTAGGCTACATCACCTTGAAGCCATTACAAAAGTCCCGTCGGTTGCAATTAATCATGTTTGCATACCCCTAGGATGAATCCGTCCAGAGAAACGCTCGCCCAAGTATTCGGGTAAGGTTAACGGAAGTATCGGCGGAAAACCGATGTAAATCCCCAAAACCCCCAGAATATAACGGTTTAGCCACATAAACACCGTCAGATCAGGTTGCCCTTTGCTTGCTAGAATCGTGAACAATGTGTTATTTTTTCCACTCGGGAGGTTCTTCGTTCTTTGCAATTCAACAGTTGGCGAGGGCATAGATCGTTTGATCGAATCGTGCCTTAATTGTGGATTGCAAGCTGCGAAGACCGTTCCGAAGCGTAGCTTTCGAGGGTTCGACGACCGTGTCGCAGCGCCGGTCCCGAGCTGAGTAAACTGGGAGGATTTCGGCCTTGTCAGCAAAGGTCATATGGCTGTTTGCCTTGGTGGTCCTGTACTGGGCGTACTGTATCTATTGGGGCATCCGAGGCGCGCAGACAGCCAAAACCGCCTCCGACTACTTCATTGCTGGTCGGCGGCTTTCCATGTGGGTGTTCATCCTTGCGGCAACGGCAACGTCGTTCTCGGGTTGGACGTTCATGGGTCATCCGGGGCTCGTCTATCGTGACGGGTTCCAATATGCCTACGCGTCGTTCTACACGATCACAATTCCCTTCACCGGCGTCATGTTCCTCAAACGCCAGTGGATGCTTGGGAAACGCTACGGCTACGTCACTCCGGGCGAGATGTTGTCCGACTATTTCCAGGGTGACGCCATCCGGATCCTGACAGTGATCGTGGCGCTCTTGTTCTCGATCCCATATCTCGGGGTCCAGCTTGGCGCGTCGGGCTTCCTTTTCAACGTGTTAACGGACGGTTTGGTCACCCGCGACGTTGGTATGTGGGTCCTTTCGTTGGTCGTGCTCGTTTACGTCGCCTCTGGCGGACTCCGCGCCGTGGCCTACGTGGACACGCTCCAGTGCATCCTGCTGGGGCTCGGCATCGTCATCACCGGCATCATCGCCTTGAACCTGGCCGGCGGCTGGGGCGCGCTCAATGCGGGCTTCGCCGGCCTTGCGTCGTCCGATGTCGGAAGGTGGGGCGTCACCGCGGATGGCTACAACGCGTACTTCGCCATACCTGGCGTGATTCAATTCACGGCAGGACTGGGTAAGGAAACACCTATTGGCGGGCTTTGGACCGGCATCATGGTGCTGACCTACATGTTCGCGCTAATGGGCATTCAGTCTGCCCCGGCGTTCACCATGTGGTCGTTCGGCAACAATGATCCGACTCCGTTCGCGCCGCAGCAGGTGTGGGCGTCGTCCTTCTGCATCGGCCTGATCCTGTTCTTCTTCACCGCTTTCCAGGGAATGGGCGCGCATTTGCTGGGCGGCAATCCCTTGGTGAATGAGGCAGGTCTTGCCATCAGTCAGGTGCTCGATGGCGAGGCGATCGCGGCCAAGCCCGACAGTCTGGTTCCCTACTACTTCAACCAGATTGCCGACGCGGCTCCGTGGCTTGTCGGTCTGCTGGCGGTGTGTGCGCTCGCGGCCATGCAGTCCACGGGCGCGGCCTACATGTCGACCGCGGGCGCCATGCTCACGCGCGACCTGTACAAGCGCTACCTGAACCCGACGGCCGACCATGGTACGCAGAAGCTGTTCGGGCGCCTTGGCGTCGCGCTCATCGTGATTTCGGCCCTGGTCGTTGCCACGGTGTCGAGCGATGCGCTGGTCCTGTTGGGCGGCCTGGCCGTTGCCTTCGGTTTCCAGATGTGGGTACCGCTGGCGGGGGTTTGCTGGTTCCCCTGGCTCACCCGTGCGGGTGTCACCTGGGGTCTGGCAGCCGGTCTTCTCGGCGTCATCTTCACCGAGAACTTCGGCATCGGCATCCTGGCTCTTGGCGGCCTCGACGGTTGGGGACGCTGGCCGTGGACGATCCACAGCGCGGGTTGGGGCATGTTATTCAACCTCGGCGTTGCGCTCATCGTCTCGGCGATGACCCAGGATTCCGGGGCGACCGAGCACCGCATGAAGTATCACAGCTTCCTGCGCGAACACGCGTCGCTGCCGCAGTCCAAGAAGGGCCTGAAACCGGTAGCGTGGATCATCACGCTGCTTTGGATGTGCTTCGGCATCGGCCCTGGCGCCGTCATCGGCAACGATATCTTCGGTGCACCGAACGCGCCCGATACCTGGACGTTCGGTATGCCTTCCATCTGGGCCTGGCAGATCCTGTTCTGGCTGCTTGGCGTAGGCATGATGTGGTTCCTTGCCTACAAGATGGAGATGTCGACCGTGCCCGATCGTGAGATCGAGGCGTTGGTCGAGGATATCGGCGACGTCGCACCTGGTCGGGCACAAGCCGACTAGGCGGCAACGCCGCAGACAATTTGGGGGAGAGCCGCGGCTCTCCCCCTTTTTGTTGCGCGATCCGAATCACCGTAAAACGGATGCAGCCGCACCGGCTCTGCTCGGTGCCTATTGCTGAACACGTCCAATAGGAAGTACCACTCTCGACGCTATGGATGCTCTGTTCACCAAGGACTACCTGTTTCTGTGGACGGTCCTGTTGGCACTGGCGCTGTTCCTGCCGGTGCGTCAACTGATCTGGGTCCTGTCAATGCGCAGGGCGCAGAAGAAAGGGGCCGATCTGGAAACGGAAGGACCGCGTCTCAAGAAACGCGCCGCGGCGACGTCAGCCCTGTTGTCCTTCGTGTTCGCCTTCTTCTACACGCTCTATTTGTTCCAGGATCCCTAGATGAACCCGAACGTCCTGCGCCGGTTCATCGTTCTGATGGCGATCATGACGGTCATCGTCGGTCTGGGCTGGATCTTTTACGGCTACATCAATCCGTCCGAACCCGGCGACTTCGAAGTCAGGCAGGGCGACATCCACCTGTCGAGCGGCGAGTACGAAGAGGCGCTGGAAGACTTTAATGCGGCCCTGGAGGTCTCGCCGAACCACCGCGGCGCCCTTATGGGGCGGGCGATTGCCTTCCTGCAGATGGAACGGACGCTGGACGCCGAGGCAGAGTTCAACTACCTGATCAAATATCTGGAGGACACCCTGGAGCCGGACGACACGACGGGCGTAGGCGTTCTGGCAGCCGCCTATGCGAACAGGGGCATCCTCTACGATCGACAGGGCAAGTACGAGCAGGCCTTGGAAAGCTACGTCAAGTCGATTCAGATTGACTCCGGGGCGGTCGAAGGGCCGGGCATCGTCAACAAGATCCTGCATGATCCCAACCCGTCGACCGTGATGAAACGGGCCCGCTACATTCACGAACAGCTGCAGTTGCCCGAAGATCAACGCCTGCTCAGCATTCCGGAACTGGACGCCAAGGAGCGCATGCACAAGCCGTAGGTCGGCGGCGGCGTGTTCAGTAGAAGGTGACGACCTCCAGGACGTCCTGGAGCAGGACCAGGAAAAAAAACACCGCAGCAATGCAGCCGAACAGGAGGCGGACGAAGTCGGTCCTGCCCTCCTTGTCCCGATACCGGATGCCGTGGATCGCGATCGTGGCCGTCACCACCAGAAACAGCATGTTGATGGGAGTTTCCCATTCAGGCCCCAAACCAAAATCGAGCATGTCGTCCTACGGGTGTTACTAGGGGATCGGATTGGGCGGCGTGCGTTCGCCCGGCACGGTGGTTCGTTCGAAATACGGCGGCAGAATTGAGGCCGAGCGGCCGTCGGCGGCATAGTGGCTGAACAGCATGCCACCCCCCAGCACAAATAGGATGATCAACGCGGCCTGGGCGAACCGAATGACCCCCTTGGGCACATGGGTGACGTAATTGTGATCGTAGCGGTGGAAGCTCGGATGGTTAATGTCCACCATGCCTTTCTGTTCCGCTTGCAGCACCTTGCGGGCATAGTAGTTGGCCCAGTGCGGCACCTCATCGTGCAGCATGTAGCGGTGGAACAGCTGGTCGACCATTTCTTCGGGCAGGTCCTCGTCGAACCAGTCGTGGTAGGCGAGTTGAAGCAGCTGGAATTCGCCGACCTGGAGAATATTGGCCGCTTTGGCCACGTCGGCGCGGTCCGACTGCTCCAGTTCTTCACGATCCGGCCTCAAAAGGGTTCTCAGAAGGCCCTTCAGCATCACCACCGTTCCTTGGCCCACACGATCGGGCTTGCCATTTAGTTTGGTGTTTCAATGCCCGGTTGGCAACCTTCGCCACCCCACCTTTCCGCTCGGCAGTGGGCCGGGTGCAGTGGCCAAGCGGGTCCGGTTCTTGTAGAGAAACCAAGGCCTACGAACGACCCCGTCCGGGTCGTCGGTCAGGGGCAACCGGGAGGCGGGTATGGACCAATTCAACACGATTCTCGAGCGCGCAGCCCAGCGCAAGGGGGGGACAGAAGCCCTCGAGGCGCTGATGCCGCAACCCAAGAGCCCGTCCGCCTTGAGCGAGATTGGCGACGACCGGTACCTGGCTGGTATGACCAAAGGCGTCTTTCAGGCGGGCTTCGTATGGCGTGTGGTCGAAAACAAATGGCCGGATTTCGAGGCCGTCTTTGAGGGGTTCAACCCGCGACGGGTTGCTTCGATGAACGACGAAGAGCTCGAAGGCCTGATGAACGATCCACGGATTATCCGCCACTGGCAGAAACTCAAGGCCACACGGGAAAACGCGACATTCGTGGTCGATCTTGCGACAAGGCACGGCTCGGCGGCCCGCTTTTTCGCCGACTGGCCTACCGACGACATCGTCGGTCTGTTCGACGTCCTGAAGAGGCAGGGTTCCCGGCTCGGCGGGATGACCGGCCAGTACTATCTTCGAAGCATGGGTAAGGACACTTTCATCATCACCAAGGACGTCTCCGCCGCCTTGGTGGCGCAGGGCGTGGTCGACAAATCCCCGTCCTCAAAACGGGACCTGGCAGCCGTTCAGGACGCCTTCAACGCCTGGCACGCCGAGAGCGGACGACCCTATTCGCATATCAGCCGCGTCCTCGCCTTCAGTGTCGGGGACTAGGGGCCCATCCGGAGACGACGCGATGGCCAGACCCGACCGCGCGGCGTCAGGCGACGAACAGCCGGTCAACGGCCCACCAGCAGGCAAGCACCAGGATTAGCCCCGAGCCGATCGTTGCGGTGGGCCTGTACCAGGCATGCCTGGCCCAGTAGACAAGCGGCAGGTAGACCAGGCCAACGACGGCTACTTGTCCTGCTTCGATGCCCAGATTGAAGGCCAGCATCGTCGACAGCACCGAGGTGCGCGCCAGATCGAGCCCGCCGATCGTCCCGTAGAAGCCCAGGCCATGCACAAGGCCAAACACGCCCGCCCAGGCCCAGCGATGCGTAAACCCGCGCCACAGGACGTTCTGCAGCGCGATGACCGCGATGGACAGCGCGATCAGGGTCTCGACCCACAGCGACGGGACGCGCACCACTTCGAACCAGGCGAGGGCCAGGGTGGCGCTGTGCGCCACAGTGAAGACGGTCACGTTGGCGAACACCGTGGCAAATCGTGTGGCCACGATGACCAGGGCGAACAGGAAAGCCAGGTGATCGTATCCAATCAGGATGTGATCGATGCCCAGGCGAAACACGACAAACAGATCCTGCCATCCGGTGCTGCCGGGGCTCGACGCAGCCACATCGAAATCGGCAACGCTCATGCTGGAGTCGAGCAGATACTCCCGCTCGCCATCCGGTAGGACAATGCGACCCAGAGCCCGGTGATCGGGATCGATTTCGAACAGCAGGCCATAGCGAACCGTCAGCCGATCAATGCGGGAAGGACAGCGGAAGACCAGGGAGAACAGGATGGTTTCGGGAAGCGACGAAAGGTCGATCGATCGGCTCTTCAGAAGGCAATCCTGTCCCTGAGCCTGAACGCCAATCCTTTGTGCGACATAGTTGATCAGCGCATCGCGCTGCCCTTGGAGGACCGATTCCGGCTCAAGCCGGTCGGGATCGGCGGCGAACCCGGTCGCCAGCGCCAGACCGCGGACCGGTACCGTCAGGGAAAAATCGACACGATCGCCAGTGATCTGAACGAGGCCGTTTGTTGGGCTGGTTCTCTGGACGGCCGAGACGGCCGAATTGGACAGAACCAGAAAGGCCAGCAACACCACACCCAGCGTGAACGCCCGTCCCGTCGGGATCCGATGAGGCCGCTGCTCGTGCCTTTCCCAAGGCCCGGACGCACGGGAGCGCCCGCCGGTTCGGTGGCCGGCCTTCGGCCTCAAATCGACCAAGCCGTTGTTTGTGCAGGGCGAGAACCCGGTCAACAGCCCTTCCAGACCCGTTGCGGCGGGCGCGCCGCCAGCGTCAACTATTGCTGAGTCGGCCTGGCGACGCAAATGCCCGGCCCAGCCTGCGATCCGGACGCCGAGAGCGCAATACGGATCGACCTCCCTGGCTTCGACCCGGACGTCCTCTTCCTGCAAAGAAACGGTTCGTCCCGGCGATGACTTGCCATATAAAGCGGCGTTCGTTGTACCGCGTCGGGAGTGTCATGAACTCGTTCCTGAGCCGATTCTTCGGTTCCGAGACCAGAACCGTTCCCTCCGTGCCGGAGGGGATCCGGGTCTATGCGATTGGCGACATCCACGGCCGCAGCGATCTGCTGAGGCGGATACACGCGCTCATCGAGGCCGACGGCGATGGCTTCCCCGGTCGCAAGGAAGTCGTCTATCTGGGCGACTACATCGATCGGGGCCTGGAATCCAGCGAAGTGCTCGACCTGCTGATTGCCGGACCGCCGGACGGCTGTACACCAGTCTATCTGAGGGGAAATCACGAAGACGCGCTGCTTCAGTTTCTACAGAATCACGAGGTGGGAGAGCCCTGGCTGACCTTCGGCGGCGAAGCGACGCTGGTCAGCTATGGCATCGCATTCAATCCCTCGACGACCGCCGAGGAGGATTGGCAGAACCTGCAGGCAGACCTGAAAGCGCAGATCCCACCGATGCACTTAACTTTCCTTAACGGTCTGAAGTCTTCGCACAGCGTCGGCGGGTATTTCTTCGCCCACGCCGGAATCCGGCCAGGCGTCCCGCTGGAGCGCCAGTCGCCTAAAGATCTGATGTGGATCCGGGACGATTTCCTGACCTCCCCGGTCGATCACGGCAAAGTCATCGTGCACGGGCACAGCATCACCTTCGACCCGCAAAAACGCGGCAATCGGATCGGGATCGACACGGGAGCCTACGCCACCGGCACTCTCAGCTGCCTGGTGCTTGAAGACACCAGCCAGCGGATCTTCACGACCTGACTCCGGCCCGCCGCCGTAGCTGCATTTCATAGTATTCTGTGAAAGCGCCTGCGGCGGATGCCGACAGGCCTGATCGGCCACCCCTGTCACGGCCCTGTCCAGACCCTTCCCGAGCCTCGGACCGGGGTCGTTCACGCCCATTCGTTCATCTTATTTTTTTTATTTTTTTCAAATAGTTAAGGGCGCCTCTCAAATCCCTCTGCAGGGCTCCAACTTAACGAATTTGCAATTAGGGAGCCTTAAACCAAAACATCGACCAGGGGCACTAGCATCGCGGCCTCCCACCTGTGTTCATGCCGCTGAATAATCGGTCTTCAAAGTCCGACAAACCAGCAGCAGGGCGAACGGGTGGGCTGTCCCGTGAGGCGAAACGCCTGCCGCCAGTGAAACGGGACCGCATTGTACGAACGAACCGCCAAATCGCTGCAGCAAACGCATGCGCCAGGTCCCGGGCCCGACGATGAGAATCTTGTCGATCTCATCGAACTGGTTCGAATCTTCCGGCGACGTGCCGGCCTTTTCATCGGTTCCGTTCTGCTGCTTATGACGATCGCGACTCTGGTCGTCATCAATCTGACGCCGCGCTACACCGCGAACACCCGCGTCCTGATCGATCCCCAACGTCAGGAATTCATCGATATCGAAGCGGTGATCACAAGCTTGTCGGACGACGCCCAGACGGTGGAAAGCGAAATCGCGGTGATCGAGTCGCGCGGCCTCGTCGGCGCCGTCGTCGAGCGACTGGGACTGGACGAGCTTCCAGAGTTTAATCCGATGCTCGCCAAGCGGATCGAGGACGAGAGCGAGCCGTTTTTCGATTGGAGGCGCGTCCTCTCCGCCAGTTGGTTCGGCGCAGGCAGCCGGAAGGAAAAACCTGCCCCGCCACAGCCCGAGCGGGAACGCGTTCTGGTCATCGACACCGTGCTAAAGGCGCTGAGCCTGAAACAGCTGGGCCGGTCGCGCGTGATCGAGGTCTCCTTCACTTCCAAGGACGCCGCCTTATCCGCGGGCGTCGCCAACACCCTGGCGGAGCTCTACATCGTCGCCCAACTCCAGTCGAAGTTCGAGGGAACCCGTCGTGCCACGGAATGGCTGAAGGGACGCCTGAGGGACCTCCGCACCGACGTGGAAGTGTCCGAGCGCGCGGTGGAGGACTTCCGGGCCCGCAGCGGACTGATCGAGGCCCGTGACACCGACATCATCACCCAGCAAATCACCGAGTTGAACAGCCGGCTCATCGTTTCGCAGGCAGAGTTCGAAGGCGTTCGCGCGCGGCTTGAGAAGGTGGAGGAGCTTTACGAGAGCGGCGAATACAAAACCATCCTCGATCTGCTCGGATCGGAGATCATCGGCCCGATCCGTCGCCGCGAAGTGGAGTTGCTACAGCGCTTTGCCGAGTTGTCCACCGAGTACGGCCCCAAACACCCGGTCATGCAGGGAGTTGACGAGGAAAAGACCGCGCTTGATCAGGACGTAGCGGACGAAGCCGAACGGATGATCAACGATATCCGCAACGAGTCCGCGGTCGCCCTGGAACGCGTGCGATCGTTCGAGAGATCCCTGGAGAAATTGAAACAGGACGCGGCCGAGGCGAACACCACGGAAGTGGAGCTCAGGCAACTCGAACGCGAAGCCGAGGCCAACCGGGCCCTGTTCGAAACATTCCTCGTGCGCCTCAAGGAAACCGAACAGACAGGCCTGGAGAACGCCGATGCCAGGATCATCTCGCACGCCGACGTTCCCGTCGGTCCCTCGTTCCCCAATCGCAAGATGATCCTCGCCGTCGCCCTCGTCGGGGCAATGGGCGTGGGGCTCGGCCTCGTCTTTGCCGCGGAGGTCCTGGAGACGGGGTTTCTCAGCACCGACGAGATCGAGCGCTACTTGAGCATCCCTGGCATCGCGCTGGTCCCGAGAATCAAAAAACCGACGCCGCACCCGCAGGACTATGTCGTCGACAAACCCATGTCGGCGCTTGCCGAAGCGGTCCGGAGTCTATTCACGGCGATCCTGCTGCGAAAGCGGCCAGGATCGTCAGCCATTTCGATCCTGTTTACATCCGCCGTGCCCAACGAGGGCAAAACGTCGATCGTGGCCAGCCTTGCCCGCATCATCGCCATGTCGGGCAAGCGGGTGCTGGTCATCGACTGCGATATCCGGCGGCCGCAGATCCACCAGTTGTTTGGCGGCAACATCAGCCCCGGCATCACGACCTTCATGCGAGGCAGTCCGGAAATCGACCCGCTGATCCAAAGCGACAAGGATTCCTCGGCAAAATTCATCACGGCGGGCAAGACCTCGATCGACCCGCACGAGTTGCTGCGCTCGGAGCGGCTGCGGTTCTTGATCGAGCAGATGAAAGAACGCTTCGACGTCATCCTGATCGACTCGCCGCCGGTCCTGCCGGTGGCCGATCCCAAGGTCCTGGCGGACATCGCCGACGGCTGCATTCTCGTCGTCAAGTGGCGCAGCACACGACGCGGGGCGGTTGTAAAGGCGGTTCAGCAGATGGAGGAGGCCAACGCCGAGGTCTTGGGCGCAGTGCTGACGCAGGTCGACGTTCGGCACCACGCCAAATACGGCTATGGCGACTCTGGCTACTACACCGGCAACTACAAGAAATATTACATCGACTAGGCCGATGCAGCTGGCCCTCAGACTTCTCGACCGCTTCGGTCTCGACTTCTCGGCGCTCGTTCGAGGATCTGCTCTAGTGCTGCTGCTGCGGATCGGGACCGTCGCACTCAATCTGGTCGTCAATCTGGTCATTGCCCGTTCTCTTGGGATCACCGGCGCCGGCATCTTTTTTCTGGCATTCACGGTGGTCCGCGTCTCGGTCGCGCTTGGCGCCTTGGGTGTCGACCACGCGGTCCTGGGGCTGTTGTCTAAGGCACGGGCCCAGGCCGACTGGGCCGGTCTCAAGGGCATCGTGGTCATCGTGTTGTCCGCCGCCATCGGCATCGGCGCTCTGCTCTCCGCCGTTGTTGCGGCCGGCGCGGGATTTGCCGGCGATCAACTGTTCAACAACCCCGATGTGGCATCGCCGCTTCGCTGGATCGCGCTGTGTTGTCTGACCCATCTGGTGATGCTGCTGGTCTCGCAAAGCCTTCGCTCGCTCAAACGCACGATCGCGGCCGAACTGGTGCAGGGCCTGATCCCGGCGCTCTTGAAGATTGCTCTGATCGCAGTGATGGCGTCGATGTTCGGCGTCATGGGCGCCATCTGGGGGCTTTTCGCGGCCAGCCTGGTGGCCGCGGTAGCCGGCGTCGTGCTGTTGTGGCGGTCCGAACCCAACACAAGCGGCGTCAGGGCCAGAATCGAGGTCCTACCCGTCTATGCCAGCGCTTTTCCGCTGTTCTTCGTCTCGCTGAGCGACGTCTTCCTGAACTTCGCGCCCAATCTGATCATTGGTGCGTTCGGCCCCGTCGAGGAGGTCGCGATCTACAACATCGCCGAGCGCCTGTCGGCGCTCGCCCTGATGGTCCTGACTGCCGTCGACATCATCGTTGCCCCACGCTTCGCCGAATTGCACGTGAACGGCGACCGCGAACGCCTGCGCCGGGTTGCCCGCCAGGGCGCCATGCTCTCGGCGGCGGCCTCCCTGCCGCTGATCGTGGGCTTCTACGTCCTTGGTCAATGGCTGCTCGGACTGTTCGGCCCGGACTTTGCGCCGGGCTGGCCTGTCTTGATGATCCTGGCGGTCGGGCAGACGATCAACGCCTGCACCGGCCCGGTTGGCTATTTGCTCGCCATGACCGGGCACGAACGCCAAGCCCGAAACATCAATGTCACGGCTGTCATTCTCACGCTCGGCGGACTGTTCGTCCTGGTGCCCGAGCATGGCGCCCTGGGCGCCGCCATGGCGGTGGCCACCGGAACGGTCCTGAAGAACCTGTGGCTCAGCGTCGAGGTCCGCCGGCGCCTGGGCTTCTGGGTCCTCCCGGCGACCCAGTGATGCGCACGGAGGGAACGTTATGCTGCCCTATGTGAAGATAAGCCGGGGATCGCGCCAGCAGGTCGTCAACCGGGGAATGGACTTCGTCACGGTCTATCTCTACGTGATGGGCGGCATCATCTTCGCGGCTTCCGGCGCCGTCATCCATTCGGATTTCGGGCAGGTATCCAACATCATCGGCACGGCGCTGCTGGCTGTCGCCGTGCTGCGGACCGAGCGGGACCTGACATCGCCCGTCTATATCGTGATGATCGTCTATCTTCTCTATTTCCCGCTCCGGCAGATCGCCCTGGCGCTTGACGAGGCCAAGCTGCTGGGATGGCGGACGCCGCCGACCGGGCCCGAGTTGATGTTCGCCAACTTGCTGGTCGTCGCCGCATTCGCCGCCATGATGTTCGGCTACAAAGTCAATACGCCCATCGCGCACCGAATCGCCAAGCTTTCCAAGAAAATCTCGACGCCGCGGGAGACGGCGATCGGCGTGCTGGTGGCGACCGTGGCAATGACGGCCGGCAGTCTCTGGGCGATCAAGAGTATCATCGCTGCCGCCGGCGGGCTGGAAAAGCTCGGGCAGCTCCAATCCAGCGCTCAGGTGGTGCTGCGAGAGGCAGGACTCGCCCACACCTACTACATGTTCACGGGCATGAGCCTGGTCGCGGTCATGCTTCTCGGTTACTTCTGGCACCGGCGACAGCTCCGCCTCATTCCGCTTTTCTACATGCTGGTGATGCTGGCCCTGTGCGCCGTGCTTACCCGCCGCGAGCCGATCCTGTTTGCCTGTCTTGGCGCCATGGCCTTTGCCGGCCTGACCGGCCGCCAGCCCCAGCCGGCCAAGGTTATCATCTACGGCACGCTGGGTTTCCTGGCCTCGGCGACGTTGCTTTATGTCCGCCTGGCCGCTCAGCGACAGGTCGGCGGCCTGGGGGACTTCTGGATTGGCTATACAAAGCTGTCCGAATTCTGGGTCTGCGACATGTATATGACGGTGGTCAGGCATGCCGGAACGCCGGTCCTGCCCTGGCGCTGGGGCATGGACATGGTGCCCCGGTTCTTCGACCAGTTCATTCCGGGCGTGGAGTTCTCCAACCAGGCCCTGGACCAGCAGCTGGCCCTGCAGTTCAAAAACAAGAACTATCTCGCCGGCACGCCGCCGACAATCATCGGAATGCTCTATTTGAACTTTGGCGTTTTCGGGGTTTTACTTGGGTCCTTCATATTTGGACTGTTCTGCCGGATCGTCTCGAGCCTACGAAGCATAAACGCATCAAATCGTCCAACAATGAATGCTGTACTTTCACTGACACTTCTCTACATTTTTGTTTGGATGATCACAAGAAATGCAGATCCTTATTTTGCCACGTTAACAACCCTTAAGATGGGTGTTGTCGCATTGTTCATAATTATTGTGGCAAAAACATTCTCGATGACGAAATTCCGGTAGGCCGATCCCGTACCCGGCGCATGACCTCGCAGACAGACCATGGCTAGCGTCGACATCCTCTGCCCGACCTATAACTGCGCCCTTCATATCCGTGCGCTGGTCGACAGTATTAGGGCCCAGTCGCACCAGGACTGGCGCCTGATCCTGCGGGACGACGGTTCCACGGACGGCACGGTCGACCTTCTGAAAAAGATCAAGGCCGAGAACGGACCCAACGTCCAGGTGGTCCAGGACGAACTCGGCAATCTGGGTCCGGTGGGCAGCTTCGAGCGGCTGCTGAGCCTGAGCAACGCCCCCTATGCCATGTTCTGCGACCACGACGATGTCTGGTTGCAGGACAAGATCGCCGTCACGCTGGAACGCATGCGGGTACTGGAAATCAAACAGGGCGAGGGCGTGCCATGTCTCGTCCATACCGATTTGAAAGTCACCGACGATGCGCTCAATGTGCAGGCCCAGTCCCTCTGGGACTATCAGCATCTGGATGCCGGGGCAGGTTGTGTTTTCACGCGGTTGCTGCTGACCAACGTCATCACCGGCTGCACCGTCATGATCAACGAGGCGCTCAGGGAACGGGCGTTGCCCTTTCCCGACGGCGTCATCATGCATGACTGGTGGGCCGGCCTCGTCGCCAGCCAGTTCGGAGAGATCGCCTCTTTGCCGCAACCGACGATCCTCTATCGGCAGCACGGACAGAACGACACGGGCGCCAAGTCCTGGGGTTACCTGCATGTCCTGAAGAAGGTGCCGAAGTTCTTCGACACCTCGACGCTGGACAAGGACCTTGCCCGGGCGAGCAGCCAAGCTGCTGGTTTCCTGAGCCGATTCGGGAACGATCTACCCCCCGAACGACGCCGCACCTTGCAGGATTTCGCTGGCCTGCCGGCCCAGAACTGGCTGCGCCGGCGCCTGACCATGATCGAACATGGCATCTTGCGACACGGACTGGTCCGGAACCTGAGCCTTTTGCTGAGGATGTAAACAGATGGCGACGCAGCAGGTCACGATCCTCATGCCGGTCTACAACGGACGCGGCTTCGTGAAAGAACAGATCGACTCGATCCTGAACCAGACGCACCGGGATTTGAAACTCGTCGTGCTGGACGACTGTTCAGGCGATGGCAGCTACGAATACATCAAGCAGGCTTTCGGCGCCGAACCGCGCGTCACGATCCTGCAGAACGAACGCAATCTTGGCGTCATCGCCAGTTTCGAGAAGCTCCTGGCCTATGTGGACACCGACGTGTTTTTCTTCGCCGACCATGACGATGTCTGGTTGCCGAACAAGGTCGCACGGACACTGGAGGTCCTGGAACAGTCCGGCGCCGACCTGGTCTACACCGACGTGGAGATGGTGGCGGAGGATTTGAGCCGGATCCACCCGTCGAAATGGCAGTTCTCGAACACGCCGCCCGTGGCCGGCGACGATCCGGTGCCGATCATCCTGAAAAACCCGGTCACCGGATGCACCATCGCGGCGCGTTCCAGCCTGATCCCCAAAGCGACCCCCTTCCCGACCGACGTACCGATGCATGATCGCTGGCTTGCCGCAGTTGCCGCCTGCACGGGAAAAGTCGCCTATGTACCTGAATCTACTATGCTTTATCGACAGCATGGCCGAAACGACACGGGCGGTTTTCCATTCGGGGTCGAAGGCTTTCGACGCCGTGTCCGCAAGGATGGCCGCGGCAGCATGCAGCGCTATCTCAGCAACCGGGCCGGCAAGCGGCGCGCCATCCTGGCCGGCTTGGCGGAGCGCGGCTACGACCACCCGTCGTTGCTGCCGGTGGCCCGGATGTACCACGCCCCTTGGAGCGTCCGGATCCGGCAGGCGCCCGGCTATCTGGCCTTCCTATCGAGGAAGCAGAAGACCCTCGGGACCCGCAACATCGTCTCGGAACTGTTCATGAACCTGATGCCGTACGGAAACGGGGAACAGAAATGAGCCGGCAACCTGGACCCGATTTTCTTTTTGTAGGGCCGAGCAAAAGCGGCTCGTCCTGGATCTTCGAGGTTTTGCGGAGCCACCCCCAGGTGTTCGTTCCAGTGGCCAAGGACATCTACTTCTTCCTGCGCCACTACGACCGGGGTCCTGCCTGGTATGAAGCGTTTTTCAAGGCCCGCCAGCCGGACCAGATCGCCGGCGAGGTCTGTCACGACTATTTCGCCTCCCCGACCGCGATGGAGCGGATCGCCGAGTACCGGCCGGACACCAAGCTGATCTGCTGCCTGCGCAATCCCTTCGAACGGGCCGTGTCGTCCTACCAGTTCTTCCAGCGTAACGGCCTGGACCTTGGCAGCCTGGCCCTGCAGGCCGAACGCCATCCCGTCATATTCGATGAAGGCTTCTACGCGACTCATCTGCGCAGGATCTACGCCGCCTTCCCCAAGGAGTCCGTGTTGCCTCTCGTGTTCGACGATCTTGCCGCGGACCCACGGGGCTTCGCCAGGAGCCTGTTCGAGTTCCTGGGCGTCGACCATAAACATGAAACGACGCTCCTGGACAAGAAGGTCAACGCGGCGGCGGCGCCGCGCGCCATGTGGGTCGCCAGGGCCGTTAAGATCGGCGCCGAACAGGCACGGACGATGGGGCTTTCCAACCTGGTCGGTGCGGTCAAGCGCAACCAGGTCGTGCAGCAGGCTCTCTACAAGCCGCGGCCCGACGATGACCGGGACTGGACGGAAATGCTGGACGAGTTCCCGGAAGACATCGTGACCCGCTTCCGGCGGGAGATCGATGAGACCGAGGATATGCTGGGCCGCCGGCTGGACGCCTGGCGGCCACTTGAACCGGTCGCCTAGGACCGATCCTTCTGTTTATCACGGGCCGTGTGACTGGGCCTGGCGCCGCCAGAACCCCTTGTGCATGCTGAGCCACGTCTTGAGCGCCAACGGCAGACGGCCTTCCATCAGCCCCAAACGATAGGCCAGGTATTTGAGCCCCGTCCGCACCACGGCCGACGGTACCAGATAGGCGCCATGCCCCAGCAGGTAACGCAGCTCCGACAGAACGAAACGCATGCCCTCGCCTTCCGCCGTGCCGAACCGCTCCCGCATCCACGCCTCGCGGTTGTGGAACACGCCGACATCGAAATAACGGCGAAACTCCTCGGCGAGCGAATAGTCGTGCGAGTGACGCACCGTCGCGTCCGCCACATAGTATTTCGTCCAGCCTGACAGCAGCATTTTCGCCGCCACCAGCGCGTCTTCGCCGAATATCGTACCGGAAGGAAATCCGCCGACCGCCGACAATGCCGTCCGGCGGTAGGCCGAGAACGAGTTTGACATCATCGTCGCCTTGAAGCCGTGCACCGCTATGTCGTCGCGCGTCAGCATGTGCGACTCGTCCGGATAGTTAAAAATCCGGGCGTGCGACCCGATGGGTCCGGCGTCGAGATGGGGTATCTGGCGGCCGTAGGCGGCGCCGACCCGGTCATTGTCGAACACCGAGACCAGCCGACCGAATGCCTCCTCATCGGCGGGCACGGCATCCTGTGTCATAAACAGCACAATCTCGACATTCAGGAGATGGTCGACCACCATCTGGCGAGTTCCGCCATGGTCGAAGTCCTTCTTATCGATCAGGATCATTTCGGCCCCGGCCTCGGCTAGAGCGTCCGGCGTGCCGTCGGTCGAACCCGAATCAACGACCACCCACCGCGCCGGCTGGAACTTCTGGGCCTTTATGGCCGGCACCAGCTCGTCCAGGTGGGCGGCAGCGTTCAGAGTCGGGATCACCAACGCGGTTTTCTCGGGCAATACGCGCATGGATCGCAGATCCGTTGTTGCTGTTGAAAAGGTGGGGTCGACGGCTAGCCGACGACCCGGGCCTCGGCCGCCGTTGCGCCCCAGTCATCCACGAGCCGCAACAGATACTGGCCATAGCCGGTCTTCTTCAGGGGTTCCGCCAGCTGGCGGACCTGAGCAGCACCGATAAGGCCAAGCCGGAAGGCGATTTCCTCCGGGCAGGCGATCTTGAGGCCCTGCCGCTCCTCCACTACCTGGACGAACTGGGCGGCCTGCAGGAGGGAGTCGTGCGTGCCGGTATCCAGCCAGGCATAGCCGCGACCCATGACCTCGACGTTCAGATCGTCCATGTCCAGGTAACACTGATTGACATCGCTGATTTCAAACTCGCCGCGCGGTGAGGGATCGATGGAGGCGGCGATATCCAGAACCTGATTGTCGTAGAAATAGAGACCGGTGACCGCGTAATGGGATTTTGGCTGTTCCGGCTTTTCGACGATGCTGACGGCCTTGCCGTTCGAATCGAATTCGACCACGCCGTAGCGCTCGGGATCGTTCACGTAATAGCCAAAGACGGTAGCGCCGGTCGGCCGTTCGACCGCCTTGCGCATCAGGACGGGCAGTCCGTGTCCGTAGAAAATGTTGTCCCCCAGCACCAGGGCGACACTGTCTTTTCCAACAAAATCGCCGCCGATAATAAAGGCCTGGGCCAGGCCCTCCGGCTTGGCCTGAACTTCGTAGGTCAGCTCGATCCCGAACTGGGAGCCGTCACCCAGCAGACGCTGAAACTGCCGACGGTCGTCGGGCGTGGTGATGATCAGGATCTCCTGGATGCCCGCCAACATGAGCGTCGTCAGCGGGTAATAGATCATCGGCTTGTCGTAGACCGGCAGCAGCTGTTTGCTGGTCGACAAGGTGATGGGATGAAGTCGCGTTCCCGATCCGCCGGCGAGTATGATCCCTTTCATCGCGCTCGCCCCGATCAGGCCGGTTCCTGTTCGCGCGCATCGGCGCCGATATGGCCCTTGGCGACCAAATAGTCGTCCAGGGCTTCGCTCCAGTGCCGGATTTCACCGACCACCCCGGTCAGCTTGGTGTTGTCCAGCGTACTGTAGGGCGGCCGCATCGCCGGTGTCGGATAGTCGGAAGACGGAATCGGCGACACCTTGGCGTCGATACCTGCCCGTTCGATAATCGTCTTGGCGAACTCGAACCAGGTTGCCGAACCGGAATTGACCGCATGGTAGAGGCCGGCCGGCGCTTTCTTCTGCAGCACAGCGAAGATCCAGCCCGCGATGTCTGCGGTCGCTGTGGGACTCATCTTCTGGTCCGATACGACGTTCAGGGCGCCTCGCTCGCGGCCCGCACGGACCATCGTCTCAACGAAATTGCCGCCTTTGCCGCTGGCGCCCGCCACCCCGAACAACGAAGCGACCCGCATCACAACGACATCGTCATGCCGCGCAAAGGCAAGCTGTTCGCCCAGCAGTTTTGAGGCACCGTAGACGTTTACGGGCGCAGGAGAGTCACTCTCCCGCAGCGGGCTCCTGGCTGCGCCACCGCCGAAAACGTAGTCCGTGCTGATGTGAACGAAGCGGGCGTCTTTGTCGCGGCAGGCTTCGGCCAGCCCGGCAACGGCATGGGCATTGATCGTGACGGCCAGCGTTCCGTTATGCTCGACCTCGTCGGTCTTGTGGTAGCTGGTGCAGTTGATCAACGCGTCGAACGGCACGTCCTTCAGGCGATCCGCGATGGACTCGATGTCGGTGACGTCCAGATCGGCCCGGGTCATCGGGATCAGCTCGATCCCGCCCGACGACAGGCCTTCCTGACGCAGGAGGTCCTGGCCTAGCTGTCCGTTGGCTCCGAGCAGCAGGCACTTCATAGCCGCAACATCCCTCCGTGCAGCTCCAGCTGGCGGATGCGCTGATGCCAGTTCATCAGGGTCTGGTACCATTCCAGCGTGATTGTTTCGGTGGTGCGGTCCGTGGCGCCGGAATTCAGTGCCTCGACGATCTCGCGAACGCCGTCCTCGGCCACCCGCGTGGCGCGATAACCGAGCGATTCGATCTTGTCGAACGAAACGCGATAGGACCTGTGGTCCGGATCCCCGTACCAATCGATCTTGACCTCACGTGGCACGGTCGCCGCAACGGTCTCGGCCAGCGGCCCGAGCTGATAGTTGTTCGCCTCGGATCCGACATTGAAGACCTCGCCGTTGATCTTGTCCTCGTCTGCCTCGATCATGAAGCACTGGGCCGCCGCCGTATCCGCCACATGAACCATCGGACGCCATTGGGAGCCGTCCCGCATCAGCGGCAGGACGCCGGTCTTCCAGGCCCCGTAGGTCATGCCGTTGATCGCAAGATCAAACCGCATGCGGGCCGAGTATCCATAAACGGTCGCCTGGCGCAGGACCACGACAACGAAGTCGTCCGAAGCCAACGGCAGCACGCCCTGCTCGGCCTTCTCATTCGCCTTGGCGTAGGTCGTCAGCGGGTTGGTGACGTTCGTTTCGTCTGCAACCACGTCCGGGTCCAGAAACCCGTAGATGCTGCAGGACGACGGCAGGATATAGCGGGGAACGCCCGCTTCCTTTGCGAGCTCGGCGGCCCGCACCCGGGCGCGATGATTGATCTCCCAGGTCTGGTCCTGGAACAGCTCGCCGCTCGGATCGTTGGACAGAGCCGCCAGGTCGATGACCGCGTCAATACCCTTGAAATGATCCTTGGTCAGAAAACGCGTGTCTTCCTGGACCTTTTCCAGCTTGGGGTGGTCCAGCAGAAGCTCCTCGCCGAAGAAGAACCGGTCGACGGTCCGAACCGCATAGCCCTTCTCCAGAAGCATTGGGACCAGGGTTGTTCCGATGTAACCGCCAGCGCCCGTGACTAGAATGCGTTTATCGCTCATTGCTCGTATTCCCTTCAGAGCCTCAGGCCACTTCGACCGGCGTTCTGTAGTCGAAATAGTCGGGCAGGTCCTGCAGCAGCGGCTGCACCTTGTCCTTGTCGGAGAGGACGATCTGATCGTCCGGGAAGGGCCACTCGATCCCTATGGCCGGATCGCTCCAAAGGAGCCCCTTGTCATGTTCCGGCGAATAGAGATTGGAGACCTTGTAGAGAATCTCCGTATTCGGCTCGAGGGTGATCACGCCATGGGCAAAGCCGACGGGAACCAGGATCTGATTCCACTCTGTGGCGCTGATTTCCGCCGAAACGTACTGGCCGAACGTGGGCGAGCCCTTTCGAATGTCGACCGCCACGTCCAGGATGCTGCCGCGAACCACCCGCACCAGCTTGTCCTGGGCAAAGGGCGACGTCTGGAAATGCAGCCCGCGCAGCGTCGCCATCTCGGCGGAAAACGAATGGTTGTCCTGCACGAAATCGAGGTCGACCCCGGCTTCCCGCAGCGTTTCCCGATTAAAGGTCTCCGAGAAGAAGCCCCGATGATCGCCGAACTTCTTCGGCTTCAGGATCTTGACCTCCGGGATATCAAGCGACATCACGTCCATGAATCTGTCCTCGCTCCAGCCCCTGTAATCAACAAGGCCCGCAGCGGCCCTTCCGACGCCTGGCCGGTTGGTTTCACCCACCGATCACAAGGATGCTGGCCCTGCCGGTAACCCCTTATCGATGCGCGAAAATAGCGAGTCCGTGGTTAGAAAAGCGTTACCCCAACGGGCGGGAATTCGGGCACTGGCACGTTGACGGCCCCAATAGATGGAATATAATTAGAAAGCCCTGAAAAGTTATTATAATCAGTGGTTTAACGAGTATTAACTCCGCTGAGGTGTTAGCGATTTCTTATGGATTTCGCCCTATAAATTGCTGAACACGCATACCTCAGTGTGTCTGAACGCACACAAAAATATGCGGTCCAGAAGGGGTGAACAGACGCTCGGCAGGGGACGAAACCGAGCGCGGAAAATGGAGAGAGGGCGAGATCCCGGCTAAACGGGACACCGCCGGACAGGGACATGGTAAGCATCACCGAGAGTTACTCGGCTCCCGCGAGCGCACGCGCCCGCCGGCGAGTTTCCCCGCAGATTGTCCTGGGATTTGCCCGGGTTATTGATCTCGTCATTGTCGGCGGCCTGGGCATGTTGTCCTTGATCATCTCGCTGAATGGCGCCCCGCCAGTCCATCCTGACATTCACATTCTGGCCCTGCTGGCGGCCATGCTGATCAGCGGGATCGTCTTCAGCTGGTTCCGATTGTATGACGAGCGGCTCCTGATGTCGGGCGAAAGCGCGATCAAACGGATCTGGACCGCTTGGTTTGTCACCGTCAGCGCTTTTCTGCTGACCGCCTTCCTTCTCACCACCCTGGACGAGCATTCGCGGATCTGGTTCATCCTGTGGGTTGCCGGCGGCGCCGTCGCCCTGCCGATTCACCGTTTCGCCCTGAAACAGACGGTCAAGGCCTGGGCCGACCGCGGGTTTCTGGAGGCCCGCACCGTCATCGTCGGCGCCGGACCGCATGGCACCCGGCTGGCCCAGCATCTGCGCGAGCATGGCCGTCTGCAGACGCGCATCATCGGCTTCGTGGACGACCGTGTGGACCGCCTGCCGCCGCGCCTGGAAGGCTATCCGGTTCTTGGCAACTACCAGACCCTGGAGGAGATGGTCCGCCGCGAGGAGATCGACGAGGTCATCGTCGCGCTGCCCTGGAGTGCCGAGGAACGCCTCCACGAGCTGACTCACCGTCTCTCGACGCTGCCGGTTCAGGTCCGGCTGGCACCTGATCTTGCGGGTTTCCAGTACATGCAACGGTCGTTCAGCTTCCTGGCCGGTCTGCCGACGCTGAACGTGTTCGAGCGGCCGATGTCCGGCTGGTCGTCGATCATCAAGTCGATCGAGGACCGCTTGCTGGGAGCCCTGCTGGTTCTCCCGCTGGCGCCGTTGTTCCTGGCCATCGCGCTGGCCGTGAAGCTGGACTCACGGGGTCCCGTCTTCTTCCGGCAGAAGCGCTACGGTTTCAACAACAAGCTGATCCCCGTCTACAAGTTCCGCACCATGTACACGGACATGTCGGACGAGACCGCCAAGCAACTGGCGACCAAGAACGATCCCCGGGTGACCCGCGTGGGCCGTTTCCTGCGCGCCACCAGCCTGGACGAGCTGCCGCAGCTCTTGAACGTTTTGACGGGCGAAATGTCGCTGGTCGGTCCGCGGCCGCACGCCGAGCATGCCAGCGTTGAAGGCAAGCTCTACTGGGAGGTCGTGGAAGATTATGCGGCGCGCCACAAGGTCAAGCCGGGCATCACCGGCTGGGCCCAGGTCAATGGCTGGCGCGGCGAAACCGACACGGACGAAAAGATCCGCAAGCGGGTGGAGCATGACCTGTACTACATCGAGCACTGGTCCCCCTGGCTCGACATTCAGATCCTGTTCAAGACTTTCTTCGTCGTCCTGAAAGGCGAAAACGCCTACTGAGCGAATTGTGAGAGAGGGGTCCCTCCAATCGAAAGCGCCCGGCTTTGCCGGGCGCTTTTTCTCGAGATCCGCCTTGTGGTCCACGGCCTCGGTCTGCCATCACGGCCTTCAAGGCAGCATTGGATTGTTGGTGTCAGGAGTGCCTTTTTGGGCCGGCCGACGGCAGGTTTCCCCAATGCGTTCACGGTATGATCGTCAAGGGATTCCCGCAATTAGGGCATGCACTCATAGCGAGCAGAAATCGCTTGGTCTTCAAGTGCTTCAAACAAGACTTCACGCATTTGATGCTTTCCAGCCCCTTCTTGCATGGGCTAGACTGCGTTGAAATTGCCAAGTGCGTTCGGGAGACCCCATTTCCCAAGCCTAAAGAAAAAGGAACTGGTGGGGGGTGCAGGCGGCAAATGGGATTGGGAGATAGTGACGATGTTTAAGGTCCTGAGAAACCTGGCCGGCGCGATGGCAGCCGTGACTTTGACGGTGATGCTTTCAGTGGCGCCATCCTGGGCCCAAAGCTTGGAAGAATCCCTAAACGCGGTTCTCACCCAGCTACCACCCGGTGTAACCATCCAGACCGCGACGCCGGCACAGCTGTCCGCGGCGGTTCAGCAGGCCGTGGTGTCCAACCCCACGGCTGCTTCTTCGATCGTTGGCGCTGTGACCACCGTGGCCCCTGAACAGGCTGCTTCTGTGGCAAGTGCCGCCGCATCCGCGGCGCCCGAGCAGGCAGCGGAGATTGCGACCGCGGCCGTTGAAGCGGCGCCCGAGGCCGCCGCCGATATCGCCGGGGCGGTGACGGAAGCGGCGCCCGAACAAGCCGTCGATGTGGCTGCGGCGACCACCGCGGCCGCGCCCGAGGCGGCGGCCGATATCGCCGGGGCCGTGACCACGGCCGCGCCAGACCAGGCGGTTGACGTTGCCGCGGCGGCGACGGCCGCCGCGCCCGAAGCAGCGGCCGATATCGCCGAGGCCGTGACGGAAGCGGCGCCCGACGCGGCGGATGAAGTCGAAGAAACCGTCGCCGAAGTCGCGGCAGATGCCGGCGTCGAAGTCGCCGCCGGACCGCCCGCCGAAGAAGCGGTCGAGGAAGTCGAAGAGGCCGAGGCGGCGGAAGCGGCGGAGGCCGAAGACGAGGGAACGGCTGCGGCGGCTGGTGGTGGTGCTGGTGGCGATGACCCTGGCACCGACAGCGACAATGAAGGGACGGCGTCTAGCCCCTCTTGAACCGAGGCATGTGACAGCGCGTTCACTGAACCGAGCGCCGTGCAATAGTCGAATCCTAGGGGGCTGCCGTAGAGCTTGGCGGCCTCCTTGTGTTAGAAAACGAAGACCAACTCAGTCGAAAGAGACAACTCGGGGGTCAAATCGGGATGCTTTGGTTGTTCCGCCATTACAGTTTGGCCGCAGCGCTTCTCGCCGTGTTGGTGTTCCTGACCGCCTGTGGCCAGACGACGGCCATGAGCCGCATCCAGGACGAAGAACAGCCCGGCGAAGCGTCGGCGCCGGATCTCGGGCAGCTTTATATGCTTGACCGAAATGACGTTGTCCAGGTGACGGTGTTCAACCAGGAGGACCTGACGGGAGAGTACATGATCGGCCCCGACGGGGATGTCTCTCTTCCGTTGATCGGGGACGTCAAGGCAGCCGGCCTGACGGTGCGTGGCCTGTCGGAACAGATCGAATCGGCCTACGCGGATGGATATCTCAGAAACCCGCAGGTCACCGTCCAGGTCGCCCAGTACCGTCCCTTCTACATATTTGGCGAGGTTAACGAACCGGGCGACTATGAATACCAGGCCGGCATGACGGTGTTGAGTGCGGTGGCCATCGCCGGCGGCTTTACGGAAAAGGCCATCGAAGGGTCGGATGTCATGGTGATTCGCAGCACGGACAATAGCCGGACGCCGGTTGTGGTTGGGCTGAGAGCGCCGGTTTACCCGGGCGACATCGTGGAAGTGCCGAGCGCCGGGGTGGCGACCGTCCCGGGCCGGTAGATGAACACCGTGAACGAGCGCCTTCTCACCGAGATCGAGCCGGAGCGGCCGGCGCAATATCGGTACGGCTATACCCAACCGGACTCGCGCCTGATCGACCTGCCGGAGCTGTTGCGGATCTTCCGGCGGCGGATGGGGCTGCTCATCGGTGTGACCCTCCTGCTCATGCTGATTGCGACTCTGGTGGTGTTCCAGCTGACGCCCCGCTACACCGCCTCGACGAAGGTCATCATCGACCCGAGGCAACAGCAGGTGGTTGATATCGAGGCCGTGATTTCAGGCCTCGCAGGCGATGCCCAGACGATCGAGAGCGAGATCGCGGTGATCCAGTCACGCGGGCTGATCGACAAGGTGGTCGAAAAGCTGAGGCTGGACCGGTTCGAAGAGCTGAACCCCACATTGGCGGCACAACTGGCCGGCCAGAGGGAGAAATTCTTCGACTGGAAACGTCTGGTCCCGGAGGCGTGGGTGGAAACACTTCAGGGCAAGGACCCGGACGCCGAGTTGGCGGGCGACCCGATCGAACGCGAGCGGGTCCTGGTCATCGACAGTATTTTCGACAAGCTCGACATCCGACCCATCGGGCGGTCGCGGGTAATATCGGTCTCGTTCACCTCTGTAGATCCTGAGCTCGCGGCGCTGGTGGCCAATACACTGTCCGACCTCTATATCGTGGAGCAGCTGGAGGCCAAATTCGAGGCGACGCGGCGGGCGACCGAGTGGCTGAACGAGCGGCTGGGTGAACTTCGGGCTCGGGTGGAAGCCTCGGAACAGGCCGTCGAGGTCTTTCGCGGCCAAAGTGGGCTTATTGAAGGTCGCGACAGTTCGATCGTGGCGCAACAGATCACCGAACTTAACAGCCAGTTGATCATTGCGCGGACCGAATATCAGGGCGTCAGGGCGCGGCTGGAGAAGATCGAAGAGTTATTTCGTCAGGGCGGTTACCGAACGATTTTGGATGTTCTTGGCTCCGATGTGATCGACCGCTTGAGACGCGAGGAAGAGACAGAACTCAGACGACGAGAGGCAGAATTATCCTCTCAATACGGACCAAAGCACCCCGTTATGGTCAATATTAGGGCCGAAATCGAACTGCTTGAGCGCCAGTTGGAATCCGAAGCTGCTGGCATGATGGAAGATATTCGCAGTGAAGTCGCTGTTTTGCTGGAGCGTGTGCGAGCCTTCGAGACATCGCTGGACGAGTTGAAGGTCGAGGCGGCCAAGATGAACTCGACCGAAATCCGGCTGCGGCAGCTGGAGCGCGAGGCGACCGCCAACCGCGCGCTCTTCGAGACTTTCCTGAACCGGTTCAAGGAAACGGAGCAATCGGGCCTCGAACAGCCCGACGCGCGGATCATCTCGCTGGCCAATGTACCGGCCGAGCCGTCGTTCCCAAACAAAAAGCTGATCCTCTCCGTCGCTCTCCTGGGTTCACTGGCCGTCGCCGTCGGCCTTATATTCGCCGCGGAGGTGCTGGAAACCGGCTTCATGAGCGCGGAAGAGATAGAGCGCGAGATGCACGTACCGGGGATTGGTATCATTCCCCGGGTACGTGGCCTGGGTGTGACACCTCAGAACTACGTCATCGATAAGCCCATGTCGGCGCTCGCGGAGTCCATGCGGTCGTTGCTCACTGCTCTGCTCCTTCGGCTGCCGCAGGGCTCGGACAGTGCGGCTGTCCTGTTCACGTCGTCGATTCCGGGGGAAGGAAAGTCCTCCGTCGTAGCGTCCATGGCCCGCGTGGTGGCGCGCTCTGGCAGAAAGGTGGCCATCGTCGATTGCGATATTCGCCGGCCGCAGACCCACAAGATGTTCGGCCTCAGTCTTGGCCCAGGCGTGACCGACTTCATCCGCCAGGACCCGGACCTCGACTCTTTGATTCAATCCGATCCCGTGTCAGGCGCCGCCGTTGTCACGGCGGGCGCACCGGTCCAAGACCCGCAGGAATTGCTGCGGTCTGACCGGATGCGCTACCTGATCTCCCGGCTCAAGGAACGATATGACATTGTGCTGATCGATTCGCCCCCCGTGCTGCCAGTCTCAGATCCTAAAGTCCTGACGGATCTCTCGGATCTCTGCGTGTTGTGCGTGAAATACCGGACCACGCGCCGGTCGGCAGCACGCACAGCATTGCAGCAGATGATTGACGCAAGGGCCGAGGTGGCAGGCGTCGTTCTGTCACAGGTTGATGTTCGCCGGCACGCCAAATACGGTTATGGCGACTCGGGCTACTACTACGGCAAATACAAGAAGTACTATACGGGCTAGACGGAGACCTGGAACATGCGGGCACCGCTCTGGGGCGTGGGGTTGGGCACACTCGTTATGGTTTCCGTCGTGGCGCCTGCTTTGATAGGCCTGTCGGTACCGCGCCTCTCAGCCTCATTGCTCGCCCTGCCAGGCGATCCCACGCGATTCAGCATTACCCACTCAAAGCAGGTTAGTGACAACGGGCTAACGCGTCTCATCGAGTCCCGGGAGCAGGCACTGAGTTGGGCGGAGGATCCTCGTTATTATCGGGACATCGGCTTGGCGGCTCTCCGCCTCGCCGGACGAAAGGGGCGCCAAACGGACGAAGGCCAGGTCCTCCTGGAAAAAGCGGAGCGGGCATTACTAGGGGGCTTAGCTATCGCTCCTGCCAATCCTTACGCCTGGATGAACCTTGCTAGGGCCCGCTACTACCTTGGCCGGGACCTCGATTCGACCATGCAGGCCTATCAGAATTCCATCCTAACTGGCCCATATTCCACAAATCTAACAGCTTCGCGTATTCGGTTTGGAATCACGCTTTGGCCAAAGCTCGGCGCCGACCAACGCGAACTGGTCATCAGGCAGATCCGACTCCTGGCTGGATCGCCAGATCAGATTGATCTGGAAGACTTAGCGCGTCTAACTGACAGTAAGAGGGCGTATACGATTGTAGTCTTAGCTCTCATAGATGACCAAGAATCGCTGGCCGCTTTCAAGCAGGCACGCCGACGTCTTAATGTGACGCCCCAGATCAGCTAGGCGCTGTATGCGCAATGCTTGTGTTAACGCTGGCGCTCCAAGATTGTGCAACACCAAGCCCAAGTACGCATGCATAGAGACAAGCCACTGCTGGCATCTGCAAGCTGAAATCAACTAGCGCATGCGTTCCAACCTGCACTGATACACAGAAGCCCAACCAGGCCCAGACATAGGCGCTACTCTGGCGCTCCAAGCCACCGAAACAGCGGAGAGAGAGGAGACTAACTGCAAGAATGAGACAACATGACGCAGGTAAGCCAAGTTCAAGTGCCAGTTCGAGGTACGTGTTGTGTGCCAAGTCAAAGAACCCCCGAACTCCAGGGATTCGATAAGACTGGAAAAAGTCGGCGTAGGTACCATAGCCCGTGCCTAAGATCGGATAATCCCCAATTGCAACAACGGTTCGTTCATAGACTTGGGCCCGTTCCGTCGCAGAGAACCCGCCTTGTGCAACCAGTCGATCGAGCCGCTGCTCAACGTGCTGCCCTGAAAGACTGAAAATCAATCCGCCAGTTGAGAATAGCAATGTCAACATCAGCACCGATGCACGTCCAGCTCGTTTGGCGCGCAGCGCTACTCCCAGAATGAACACAAAGATAGCTACAACCGCACTGGTTACCCCCCCGCGTGAACCTGTCAAAATCAAAGCTGAACTATTCAACACAGCGGCGGCGAGTGAGAGAAAGAATGGTAGTTCGAATTTTGAAACCGCACTCACCGCTCTATGAAGGCTTAGCGTATCGCCATATTTTGTTTTCTTCCCACTACTCAACAATTGCACGGCGTAGGCGACCGAACAAAGCAACCCCAATCCGGAGAACGTCGCGAAGCTGTTCCGATTCACAAAGGTACTTGTGAGTGAATCCAAATAGGCCCATTTTTCAAACCAGAGTATGTTCTGAGCGCCGAGGAACTGCAAAACCAAGCCATATGAACTAAACGAAGCGGTAACTAGTGACATCCCTAGAACAGCACGCTTAGCACTATCGCGTTCTCGGAAGCACTGGAGCGCTAACCAAAATACAGCGCCATAGGCCAGTAGCCGCATAAGAGACGTTAACGTGTCATACCTAGACACGCTGATGCTGAGAGATGGACCAAGGTCGTCGGAAATCGCGATGTCCCAGTAGGAATTCGCGATTGAGTCAGGAATACCGGGAACAGCCTGCAGAGCCGCGAGTACACATCCAAACATAAAAAGCAGGGCTGGAAAACGTATGCGCGCGATAGAAACTGGCGTTTGCAATCGCGCCCACATCGAGTTGAAAAGCCAAGCAAGCAAAAGCACACCGATAATGAAAGACAATAGGCTCCACGCCCAAGGCCTATTTGCACCAAAAGGCAAAGGTGCCAGCGCGACCAGGCCCAGCAGGCCGTGACAAACTAGTGACCGAGCATTCATACCTGCAAAAAACCGTGCAAGTGGCTCCCTCTCTCTGCTTCAAACGCCAAATGATCACTAGTGGTTCGAACAAGAAAGCCGGGTCGTAACTGAAGTCGACTCAACTGCAGGGATTCTAGCTACAATCAACAGTCCGGACGTAGCACAAAGCTTAATCGATTAGATCACATTGGAGCGCCGTTTTCGATGACGTTCATCTCCTGACCGCAACGACAGTAGGAAACCTCTAGCGCACCGCCCTGTGCGATCCTAACGTCTGACGGGCACTACATAGTCAACCAACCAACAGGACAGGATGTATGCAAGCTAAACACATCCTTACACATGGGACTCTGAATACCGTCTTACGAGGCATCACCCTCGTTAGCAAATTGCTCCTGATGGTAACACTGGCGCGTTATTTGGATCCCAGCGATGTCGGGCGGTACGGCATTCTTGCCGCATCTATAAGTTTTTCGATGTATATTCTTGGTCTAGATTTCCATAATTTCGCCGGGCGAGAAATTGTATTGGCAGATTACGCTTCTAAAGCGCCTCTCATTAGAGATCAATTTATCTTCTACACGGTCAATTATCTTATACTTTATACTGCATTATTGTGTATCGACTTTCTGAACATTATAGAAACCGATCTATTTTATTGGTTTCTTTTGTTGTTGGCTGTCGAGCACATTTCGCATGAACTCTATCGCATACTTGTTTTTTTGAGACTTCCAATACGTGCAAATCTATTGATGTTCTTAAGGTCTGGAATCTGGTGCTACATTGTCTTTGCTATTTTTTATTTAAACAACTCAGCAAGAGACCTTCAAATTGTCTTTATTATTTGGAGCACTGGAGGTGCAGTAAGTATTCTGTATGGTGGCTCCCTGATTCTTCATCGTTTCGGTGTCAACGCTTTATTCTCCAAGCCAGTTGGGTGGGTTTGGATTATCAAGGGCGTCCCAGTAGGATTACTATTGCTGGCATCGAGTTTGGCCTTTCGAGCTGTCTTCACTGCAGACCGCTATTTAGTGCAAGTGGCAGGCAATGACGCTTTGGTCGGCGTGTACGCGTTCTATGCGAACCTCGCCAACGCCATACTCACTCTCGTGGACTCGGCAGTCGTTGCAATTCTTGCACCAGAGCTAATCAAGTCGACGCAAGAAGAACTCCCATCATACTTGGCCAATGTAAAGCGTTTCTTCTGGAGTATCATTTTGGTATCAGTATTATTGTTCGTTTTAACTTCGGCGCTCATTTATCCTGTTGTCAGTATGGTGGGAAAAGAGATCTACCTCGAGCACATTAGGATCTACTTAGTGGTGGGCGGGGCTGTCTGTCTGTTTTCGATGAGCCAGGCTCCCCATCAAATCTTGTACGCGGCAAAGCGTGATCGAGCAATTGCACTATCGAGCAGCGTCACATCCGCGGTCACCATCGCGCTTTGTGCAATTCTCGCGCATTGGAATGCGTTGTATGGTGTTGCGCTAGGTGTGATGCTTGGAGGATTGTTGACACTGGTTGTGAAGGGCGTCCTAGCTTGGAACTTGGTTCGCTCGCATTCCCCTCAGAACACGTACAGTAAATAATGATATCATTATGTTCGCCGAATCATGATACAGTTGCGCAATCTTCAGTCCTCACAAGGGCTTGTCTAAGGAGTATGGGTTGTTGCCCATCTGCCGGCAAGCACAGCCACGAGGAGAGTGATTACTGCCACAAATGAAGGACGAGAGAGAGAGAGAGAGAGAGAGA
>Ga0066187_1000094_pt1 | contig 41355 bp, 39 predicted proteins | sample WorMetexBAHAMAS1_FD_58706 | JGI IMG/M metagenome (GOLD analysis project Ga0066187, IMG submission 58706) | Marine gutless worms symbiont microbial communities from Max Planck institute for Marine Microbiology, Germany - Inanidrilus exumae... | ecosystem: Host-associated > Annelida > Digestive...
CCGCGCCGCCAACCAGTGGCGGAGCTGGCGTTCACACTGCTGGACGGCGACGTCGCCGTCATGCTGAAACACATCAAGTCCGTGCTGCGGAACCGGCGCCTGACATTCGAAGCGCGCTCGGAGGCCGCGCTCGGTCTGGAAATCGCCAACGACCTGCCGCCTCGTTGGGTCAAGGCGTCCAAACCTCAACTGGAGCCGGCGGACACGCTCGAGGGCGCGATGGCCAAGATCATCGCCACGACGACGTCGCAGATCACTGGGAATATTGCGGCCGCCGGGTGTGGGAGCGATCCGGAAGGCGTCCACCAACTGCGCGTTGCGCTTCGCCGCCTTCGGTCCGCCTTTGCCCTGTTCAAGGACCACATCACGGCTCCCGCGGTCTCGCTCGATGCGAATGCCAAGGAGGCCCTCAAACATCTTGGACCGGCCAGGGACCTCGATGTTTTTCTGTCGGAAACCATGCCGCCGGTCCTTCAGGGCGACCAGCAAGACCCTGCGTTGAGCGAACTAGTCGGCCGGGCCGAAGCATGCAGACACAACGCCTATCGGGATGTCCGCCGCATGCTGAGCAGCCCTTCCTTCAACCGCTTCTTGTTCGACCTGCTGCTGGCGGCCGAAGACGGCGGCTCGATGATGCGCGATGGCCGGTCGCACTTGCGGCCGGTTGCCGTGAAGCTGCTGCAAAGACGGCACCGGAGAGTCCTCAAGGTCGGCCGGGGGTTCGCGGATCTTGCGACGCCGGAACGCCACGAGGTGCGGCTGGCGCTGAAGAAACTGCGCTACGCCTGCGACTACTTCCAGACCCTTTTCCCGAAGAAATCGACGGTTGCCTATCTGAAGCGCCTGGAAAGCCTGCAGAACGATCTTGGCCGGCTCAACGACGCGACGGTTGCGGAACAGATTGTCGACGACCTCGCCGCCGACGACACGCAGGCGGCGATGGGTGGCGCAATAGTCAAAGGGTGGTACCGGCACCGCTTGATGCTGGTGGAGCCACACATGGTTTCCGCCTGGCAGGACTTCTCCCGGGCCCGGCCCTTTTGGCAATCCCGAGCGCGGAGTTAAGGCGATGACGATGATTTCCGTATTGGTTGCGAATGCAAAAGGCGGCTGCGGCAAGACGACCATCGCGACGAATCTGGCCACGGTGTTTGCCAATGCAGGCTTGCGGACGGCAATCGCCGACTGCGACCGGCAGCGGTCCTGTCAAACCTGGAGCAAGCTGCGACCCGCAAACGTGCCCACGATCGAGGTCCTTGACTGGCGCAAGTCGATTGGCAAACCGCCGTCGGGCACCGAACGCCTGGTGATCGACACCGGCGCCGGGCTCCGGTCCAGTCATGTGCAGGAACTGTTGCGGCGCGCCCACTTCCTGGTCATGCCGGTTCTGCCGTCGGTGTTCGATGAGAAGGCGACGCGGCAGTTCCTGAAACGGGTCGACGAGTTGAAGCCGATCCGCAAGGGCAACAAGCCGGTGTTCGTTGTCGGCAACCGGTTGCGCGCGAAAACCCGCGCCGAGACGGAACTGCAGGAGTTTCTGGCCAGCCTGGGCCATGAGGTGGCCGCGCGTTTTCGCGATCGTTCGCTCTATCAGGACGTCGCGCGGCGCGGCCTGGGTGTCTTCGACCTGTCGCCCGCGCGCCGCGCCGGCGTGGTGAACGACTGGCTGCCACTGGTCAGGCGCATCGAAGCGCTGGCCTGAGGTCTTTTCGACGGGCGCACCACGCGACGCCTTCACGCAGCCGACGCAAACCGGCCGAGAAAGTCCAGCACCGCCCGGCGCATTGCAGGCGTTTCTTCGTGGCCCGCCTCGTCCTCGACGAGGACGCTCAGCCGCTCCGCGGCGCCGCATTCATCGTAGCGCGTTCTGACCGCCGAAAGAGCGATCTCGAAACCCGCCTGCGGGGTGAGCTCGTCTTTCATGCCGACGCAGATCAGTTGCGGCCGCGGCGCGATCAGCGCCGCGATGTCGCCGGTGTCGCAGCGGTCCAGCAGGCCCGGCACCGTCATGTAATGGCCGTGGATGTCGTGTGCTCCGGTCCGGACGAGCTCGCGCATGCTGGCAAAACAGCACAAATGCGCAACGGCGCCGATCCGCGGATCCAGCGCGCCCAGCCAGAACGCATGGGTGCAGCCCATGGACATGCCCATGGCGGCGACGCGGGTACCGTCCACCTCCTCGCGGCCCAAGAGATAGTCGAGGCCCAGGGACAGTTCCGACAGCATTTGCCCGAACAGCGTTTTTCCCTGCCATAGCAGGGCCTTGTAGAGCGCCGTTTCCGGGATGTCCGCGCGCGCGCCGAAGGCGGGCATCTCCAGGCACAGGGTGACGAAACCTTCCTCGGCCAAGGCCTGCCCGTAGGGCGGCGTCTGCAGCGCAGCCCTACCCTCCACCAGTTCCCGGCGTCCGATGCCGTAGTCGTTGCCATGGGCATGACAGTAGAGCACCGCCGGCGCCGGTGTTTGAACGATCCGGGGACGCGTCAGATAGGCGGGGATGGGTTCGCCCGCCCCCGCCGAAAGAAGGAGATCTTCGATGACGACGTCCCCGCGTTCTTCGGATCCGACACGTTCCGCCCTGGCCGAACCGGTTACGGCACGTATGAAACCCGCAAGATCTCCCAACACCGTGGCGTCGATCTTCGACATCCCTGCTCCCAATGCGACCCGCCACCTTGCACAGCACCGAATGTGCACCACGTACTTACCATAAGCGGTTGCATATCCCTGCTCTCACCGGATGGAAGCCAGATGATCAAAAAAGCCGTAACGGTTTCTTTCCGCGCCTGCTGTGTCGGCGCGATCTCCTTCGTTCTCCTGTTGCACGGCGCGGCCGCCAACGAGGAGACATTCACGTCCGAGCGTTACACGATCCGCGTCGTGACCGTGGCCGACGATCTGGACGAGCCCTGGTCGCTGGCGTGGCTGCCGGACGGCCGCATGTTGGTGACCGAAAAGCCGGGCGACTTGCGCATCGTTTCGCCGGACGGAAGGGTGTCCGACCCGGTTGCCGGCGTCCCACGCGTCAATGACAGTGGCCAGGGCGGCCTGCTGGATGTGATGCTTGATCGGGACTTCGCGACCAACAACACGGTCTACCTCTCCTATTCCGAGCCCGGACGCAGCGGCGAGTCGGGCACCGCCGTCGCCAAAGCCACGCTCGTGGCCGATCGCCTCGAAAATCTGCAGGTCATCTTCCAGCAGGAACCCAAGAGCCGGGGCGGTCGCCACTTCGGGTCGCGCCTGGTGCAGGCGCGCGACGGCACGCTGTTGATTACCGTTGGGGAGCGGGGCGAGCGGTCGCGGACCCAGGACACGACCATCAACCGGGGACAGGTCATCCGTATCCAAACCGACGGTTCGCTTCCGCCGGACAACCCCTTCGTCGGCCGACAAGACGCGCGGCCCGAGATCTGGTCTTACGGCCATCGCAACCCCCAGGGCGCGGCGCTGCATCCGACGACCGGCCAATTGTGGATCCACGAGCACGGCGCCCGGGGCGGCGACGAGATCAACATCCCGCTTGCGGGCCGCAACTACGGCTGGCCGGTGATTTCCTACGGCCGGCACTATTCCGGCGCCAAGATCGGTGAAGGTACCGCCAGGTCGGGCATGGAACAGCCCATCTATTACTGGGATCCGTCGATCGCCCCGTCAGGCATGGCATTCTATACCGGCGACAAGTTCCCGGAATGGCAAGGCAATCTTCTGGTTGGCGCGCTCAAGTTCCGGTTGCTGGCGCGTCTCGAGCTGGACGGCGACACGGTCGTGCGCGAGGAACGTTTGCTGGAGGGCATCGGGGAACGAATCCGCGACGTGCGCCAGGGCCCGGACGGCTATATCTACCTCCTGACCGACTCGTCGAACGGACGGATCCTGCGCCTGGAACCGGAAACGCGTTAGACTGCTCCCTTGCGGTCCCGACGACGGGATCGAGGCAAACGAGGGAGCAGTTGCCTTATGGGCCAGCTCGACGGCGCGGTCGCCGTTGTAACCGGCGGCGCGTACAGCCTGGGACGGGCCTTCGCAGAGGCTCTGGCAGCGGAAGGCGCCCACATCGCCATCGCCGACATTCGCGACGGAACCGAGGCCGCCACAGCGATCGCCAACAGCGCAGGCGTCCGTGCCGAAAGCTGGCAGGTCGATGTCAGCGACGAGGACGCCGTTCGCCGCTTCGCCGGTGATGCAACCGAGCGGCTCGGTCCGGCCACCATTTTGGTCAACAATGCCGCCCTGTTCGCCGAGTTGCCGCGGCTCACGCTGGAGGCGTACCCGGCCGACCTCTGGGACAAGGTCATGGCGATCAACGTCAAAGGCCCGTTCCTGATGGCGAAGCACTTCGCACCGGTCATGCGCAAGGCCAGCCGCGGCAAGATCATCAATATCGGGTCGGGCACCGCCTACAAAGGCATGCCCGAGCTCTCGGCCTACGTGACGTCCAAGGCCGCCGTGGCCGGCCTGACCCGGTGCCTGGCGCGCGAGCTGGGCGCCGACGGTATCTGCGTCAACACGCTGGCGCCGGGGCTGATCGAAAGCCCGTCGGTCAAGGAACACCCGCACCATCTGGGCTTTACCGAACGGGTCGTCGCCAGCCGCTCGATCCAGCGATCGGGCGTACCGCAGGACTTGCTGGGCGCGCTGGTGTTTCTGGCCTCGCCTGCCAGCGATTTCGTTACCGGCCAGACACTCGCGGTCGACGGCGGGTCGGTCAATCTGTAGGGGCTGCCGGTTAAGCGGGAATGGCGCCCTAGTCGCTCCTTGGCACCAGCGCCAGCCTGGTGCCAAACCCGAGGCCGACCTCTTCTCCCTGACTATGTTGCGCGTGGACCGCATGGTCGATCACGAACAGTTCGCCGATGGGCGTGTCAACCATGTATTCGACGTGGCTGCCCAGATAGGCCACTTTCGAAATGGTACCCCGCAATGCCGAATCGCCATCCGCAGCCTTGAGCTGGATCGCTTCTGGCCGAATGGCCACGGTCGCCGCGCCGGGGCCAAGATCGCGGCGAGGCAGTTCGACCTCGACGCCGCCGATGGACGTTACGGCCCGGTCGCCGTGGGTGCGCAAAATCTCGGCTTCGACGATGTTTGCGTCGCCGACAAAGTCAGCGACGAATAGGTCGGCCGGCCGCTCGTAGAGTTCGCGCGGTGAGCCTTCCTGGGCAATCTCGGCATTGCGCATGACGATGATCTTGTCGGAAACCGCCAGCGCCTCCTCCTGATCATGCGTCACATAGACAACGGTCAAGCCGAGATTGCGCTGAATATCGCGGATTTCCTGCCGCACGCGGCGGCGCAGCTTGGCGTCGAGATTGGACAGCGGCTCGTCGAACAGCAGCACCTGCGGCTCCAGTACCAGCGCCCGCGCAACAGCCACGCGTTGCTGCTGGCCACCCGACAACTCGCTCGGCAGCCGGTTGCCATAGCCTGCCAGACCGACCAACGCCAGCCCTTCCTCAGCGCGCTCACGCGCCTGGGCCTTGGGCATGCCGCTGACGACGAAACCGTAGCTGACATTCTCAATCACCGTCATGTGCGGGAACAGGGCGTAGGATTGAAATACCATGCTGACGTCGCGATCGGTCGCCGGTAGCTGGGTCACGTCCTGTTCGCCAATCAGGATGCGGCCGCTGGTCGCCAGCTCCAGGCCCGCGATCATGCGCAAGGTCGTGGTTTTGCCGCAGCCACTCGGGCCCAGAAGGGTCACAAGGCTTCCCGGCGCGATCTCGAAGGACATCGCATCGACCGCAACCACCTCGCCGAAGGCCTTGGTAACAGCCTCGAACCGAACGGACGCGGCCCGGCTGCCGAATCCCGATCTGCTCATGCCGCCTGACCTCCCAGCCCCTTCTTGTATCGGGTACGCCGCCCGGTATGGGCTTCGCGCCGTCCAACCTGGCGTTCGCCGACGACCAGCTGGACCAGCAGGATCGCGGCAAACATCACGAGGATCAGCACCGAAGAGTAGGCGATCGAAATGCCGTAATCGTTGTTCTCGACCCGGCCGAGAATATAAGAAGTCGCCATGTCGTACTCCGCACTGACCAGGAAGATGACGGCACTTACCGCCGTCATGGCGCGGACGAAACTGTAAACCAGAGCTGCGACGATTGCCGGCCGCAGCAATGGCAACACCACTTTTCTGATTGTCGTCCAACTCTTGGCGCCCAGCGTCAACGAGGCTTCGTCCAGGCTCTGGTCGAGCTGGCTCATCGCGGCAATGCCGGCCCGCACACCAACTGGCATGTTCCGGAAGATAAAGGAGATCACGAGGATCGCCCCCGTCCCGGTCAATTCAATCGGTGGCACGTTGAAGGCCAGGACGTAGCTGACACCGATGACGGTACCGGGAATGGCAAAGCTCAGCATGGTGCCGAACTCAAAAGCGTTCTTGCCGGCGAATCGCTGCCTCACCAGGAGATAGGCCGCCAGCAGGCCCAGCCCTGCCGTCAACGGCGCCGAGATCGCCGAGATCGTGATAGTCGTGAAGAACGAGTTCCACGCGCCGCCGGCCCAGACCAGCCCGTGCTCACCCTGGGTCACGGCGAAGGCATCGACGTAGTGCCTGAGGGTCAACGAGTGGTCGAGTCCCCACACGGCCACGAAGCCGCCAAACATGATCATGCTGTAGATGATGATTGTCATCATGGCCCAGGGGATGGTGGTTCCATAGACCAGCCAATACAGGCGCCTGGGCAAGGCCACGGGAATCCCGGCGTCGCCCTTGCCGGTGACGGTCGTGTAAGACTTCCGGCCGAGCCAGCGCCGCTGGGCGTAGAACGCCATCAGCGTGAAGAACAGTAGCACCAGGGCAAGCACCGCCGCGCGGCCCTGGTCATACTGGGCACCGACGATGGCGAAGAAAATCTCCGTCGCCAGGACCTCGAAATTTCCACCCAACACCATCGGGTTGCCGAAATCCGCCATGCTCTCGATGAATCCCAGCAGGAAGGCATTGGCCAAGCCGGGGCGCATCAGCGGAAGCGACACGCTGGTGAAAGTTCTCCAGGGGTCCGCCCTCAGCGTCTGGGCGGCCTCCTCCATCGAAGGGCTGACGCCCTCGACGACGCCGATCAGGACGAGGAAGGCGATCGGCGTGAAGGCCAGCATCTGGGCCAGCCAGACGCCGGTGAACCCGTAAAGCCAGCGGCTGGGCTGGATGCCGAACATCCATTCTAGCATCGACGTCACCGCGCCGGACTGGCCAAGCAGGATAACCAGCGCCAAACCGATCACGAAGGGCGGCGTGATGATCGGCAGGACGGTGAGCATGCGGAACGCCTTCTTGCCGGGGAAACGGGTGCGCGTAACCACCAGGGCGAACGCCAGCCCCAACAACGTCGTGCCGGCCCCGACAGCGACCGCCAGGGCGAACGAGTTCCAGGCAACGCCACAGGCGCGACTGCTGGTGACACAGTGGAGTCCCCAAATCTTGGCGCTGAAGAGTTTCGAGAAGAAGACCAGCAGCGAATAGTTGCCCGCATTGTCCTGAATTGCGCTGATTAGAATCCGGGCGACGGGGAAGAATATGAAGAAAGCGACGACCGCAACGATGAGCCCGATCGCTCCGACGACGAAAACATCGCCGTTGACAGCCCCCCGGGCCGCCAGCGCGGCCGTGAACAGAAAGAAAAGCGCGCCGGCAATCAGAAGCGCGCCATATCCCATCCCGTACTGCCGCTCGCCGAACTCACCGAACAGAGCGTCAAGAAACTGGAACTCCCAGCCGGCGATACCGATGGTGAAACCTTGAAGGAATATGTAAGCGAAGCCGCCGCCCCCGGCGAAAACCAGGAGCGGTACGAATAACGGATCCCGCTTGTCACGCCTGATCAGCGCCAACGGCAGGGCGAGAAACAGGCCAATCGGCCACAGCCACGGGTTATTACCGGTCAGTATTAGGAACAGCAGCGGCGCATAGTCCGGGTCCAGCGGATAGCCGTCCAGGACCCATTCCAGCGACCAGAAACCGTCCTCAACGGCATACCAGGGGAGCAGCGCAAATCCCGCCGCGCCGACCAGCAGCCATAAGAGGACGGTCCTGTTCACCGGTCTCGCGAAGGTCGTCGCCGGCCTACTTCGCCAGGGCCTTCACCTCCGCGTCCCATTTGGCCAGCAGACGACGGCGTTCCGCGGAAGAGCCGTATTTCTTGAAGTCGTAGTCGATCAGTTTGATCGTCTCCAGCTTCGGCGCTTCCTTCGGCGGCGTCGCATCCTTGTTGGACATCACCTGGTAGGCGCCCGCCTCCTCGGCCCGCTCCTGGATGACTTTGCGGAGCGCGAAGTCGTAGAACTTCTTGGCTTCGTCTTCGTTGCGGGACCCCTTGATGATGCTCATGGAGCCGATCTCGTAGCCGGTCCCCTCGCAGGGCGCGACGGGCACGATCGGGAAACCGCTGACCCGCTGTTTGACCGCATCATGCAGAAAGACAATGCCAATCGTGTTTTCGCCACGCGCCGCGGCCTTGATCGGCGCCGAGCCGGACTTGGTGTAGGTGTTAATGTTCTTGTGGAGGGCCTTCATGAACTCGAAACCCTCGTCCTCGCCGAAGATCTGGACAATGGTGGCCAGGGTTGTATAGGCCGTGCCCGAGGAGTTCGGGTTGGCCATCTGCACATGGCCCTTAAATTCCGGCTTGATCAGATCCTTCCAGCATTTGGGCTCCGGCAAGTTGTTCTTCGCCAGGATCTCGGTGTTGTAACCGAAGCCGAGCGCACCGGCATAGATGCCGATTGTGCGGTCCTGCGACGCTTTTGCCTGGTTCAGTGCCCAGTCGTGCAATTCGCCGCGCATCGGCGACATGTAGGCCGTGGTCAGTCCCTCCTCGGCCGCCTGCAGGTGTGGATCACCGGTCCCGCCCCACCAGACGTCGCCTTTGGGGTTGCGGGACTCCGCCTTGATCTGGGCGAACGTCTCGCCCGAGCTTTTGCGGGTCATGGCGACCTTGATCCCGGTCTCCTTCTCGAAGGCCTCGACCATCAGGTTGCACCATTCAATCTGCGGGCTGCAGTAGAGCGTCAACTTGCCCTTCGCTAAGACAGGGGCGCCCGTCACCGACAGTAGAAATGCGGCGAAGACCCCCAACGTAAGCACGCGGAGAATAGCTGTCATTTGAACCTCCCTGCGCGTTTCATGCCCCTTGAAGTGAGGCCGATCCATGTTTTTCGGGGATTCAGGACGCGCATTCTTTGGATCGACTGGGAAAACCATAAACGGAAGCCGCGTTATCGTCTGCAACAAAACTGTCACAATCGGGCCGTGGCACCCTGTCCGCAGCCCTGTACTGGGCTTGGCTCCTGCGCGCCCAGCGCTTTCGCCGGTCAACAAAAAAGGCCGCTTGCGCGGCCTTGCTGACATTTCGACGTCCGTCAGACGCCCCTATTCTTGTTCGATCGGCTGTTCCGGCTCTTCGCCCTTGGCTGCCGCGGCCTTCTCGGCCTTGGCTTTGGCCTTGGCTTCCTTCTTCGCCGCCTTCTTGCGCTCGCGTTCCATCCGCTCGAACTTGTAATTAGGTCGTCTGGCCATTCGTCTCCTCGTCTCCTCGAACCGGCGTCAATTCGGTTGCCACGGAGATGTTCTCAGTGTTGTTTTTTTTGCGCCCCGCGGGCCTACCGCAGGGACAGGATGGCGGTTGGACCGATCGGCAGACCGGGATCCAGCCGCCAATGCGCGTCAGTCGAGCGCGACCAGGTCTTCGGCAGAAGACTTGCCGTTCCGGCCCGGGACAAGGTTGTACTCAACCTTCTGACCCTCGCGCAGGCCGCTCAGCCCGGCACGCTCCACGGCGGAGATGTGCACGAAAGCGTCCTTCGAGCCGTCACTCGGCTGAATAAACCCATAACCCTTGGTCGGGTTGAACCACTTAACAGTTCCGGTAGCCATAGCTAATCCCTTCGTTTGACTAAGTCTTGCGACAGCCGCTAACGATTGCGATCCGCCGCATTCGCAGGTGCACAATTTGCAGGAGTAGCTCGGCTAGGCGCGTGGGCGCTGACAAGTTACGCCGCGGTGACGTGCAACACGTGCACGGTAAATGGAGCCAAATCGGCCCGATTGCAAGTGCTTATTTATTAACGCTTTTGGTGCTTGCCGGTTTCCGGGCCTGCCTACCCCTCCAGGCCGGGCCGGTAGGTCCCGAAGCTCCAGAGATGGCCTTCCAGGTCGCGCGCCGAGTATTCCCGGGACCCGTACGGCATGTCGGCCAGCTCATTGACGATTTCCGCGCCGGCCGCCCTGGCCCGGGCATAATGGGCCTCGACATCGTCGAGCGCCACATAGACACCCTGCGTCACCGCGCCGAGTTCGAGCGGGCTCTTGAGGTTCAGATTGTCGTCCATCATCGGCCCCAGCATGAAGATGCCGTCGCCCAGCCGGAGCTGCGCATGTCCGATCGACCCGTCGTCGCGACGGACGACGAACTGCTCTTCAAAACCGAAGGCGCGTTTCAGCCACCCGATCGCCGCCGCCACGTCATTGTAGCGCGTCCCGGGATAGAGCATCGCCTTGGCCATTGCACTCAGTCCTCCGACCGGCGCGATCCGAAAACTAGACGGGGAAACCCTGCCACAGATCGACCAGCCGCTGCTCCTCGGCCATGCGATCCTCGACCACCGACCGCAGCACGTCCCGGACCGAAACGATGCCCACGATCTGCTCGCCGTCCCGGACGAGCAGATGGCGCGATCGGTGCTCCCGCATGGCAAAGATGGCATCCAGCACGGTTTCACCGGCCGCAACGGCGGCCGGATGCGGCGTCATCACGTCCCTGAGCGGCGTGTCGTCCGAGGGCAACCCTTCTGCCACCACGCGCTCCAGCATGTCGCGTTCGGTGAAGATGCCGCACGTCTCCCCGTCCTCGCAGACCAGCATGGCGCCCACATGGTAGTCGGTCATCTTCCTGGCGGCGGCCGCCACGCTGTCGCCGACATCCATACGCAACAGATCCTGCTTTCCGATCACCTCGACGATATTCCGGTCCAGCATCGCCGCCACCCTGTCTCTCTTGCCAACAAGACCGGCGCCCGGCCGGCCTGACGCCGGCGGACACCCGCGCGAATGACTGCCAGTCTAGGCCGGGCCGACGCCCGGCCAAATGCGCCAGATCAAAGCACGGGGCCCGCCCAGGCTCTAAACAGACCGCACAAGGGGAGGACAATGACGCTCTCGAGGGACCTCAACGACAAACTCCGGGCGCGGCTGGAGGAGATTCACGCCGGCGGCGGCGCGGACAAGACCGCCAAACGCCACGAACAGGGCCTGATGACGGCGCGGGAGCGCATCGACGCCCTGTGCCAGCCCCACACGTTCCAGGAAACCGGCGCCCACGTGCAGCACGGCGCCCGTCACTTCGGCATGGACAAGAAGGCCCTGCCCGCCGACGGCGTCGTCGTCGGCACCGGCTATGTGGACGGCCGGCCGGTGGCCGTCGTCAGCCAGGACTTCACGGTGGCCGCCGGCACGCTTGGCAAGGTGCACGCCATGAAAATCGTCGAGGTCATGCGCTACGCCAAGAAGGTCGGGATCCCGTTGATCGCCTTCAAGGATTCCGGCGGCGCCCGGATCCAGGAGGGCGTGGACGCGCTGTCGGGCTACGGACGCGTGTTCTACAACAATGTGTTGCTCTCGGGAGTCGTACCGCAGGTCGCCATCGTGGCTGGGCCCTGCGCGGGCGGCGCTGCCTACTCGCCGGCGCTGATGGATTTCATCATCATGACCGAGAAGAACGCCCGCATGTTCATCACCGGGCCGGAGGTCATCAGGGCAGTCACCGGCCGGGAAACCAGCATGGACGAGATCGGCAGCGCGGAAGTGCACGCCACGGTCAGCGGCAACGTGCACCTCGTCGCGCGCGATGACGAGCATGCCATTCGCCTCGCCCGCGATCTACTGAGCTACCTGCCGTCGAACAATATGGAAGATCCGCCCCACCGGCCCAACCCGGACATGGACCTGGCCGACGACGAGGCGATGGAGAATCTGCTGCCGGACGACCCGACCGTGCCCATGGACGCGCGCGCCGTGATCGACCGCCTGGTTGATGCCGGACAGTTCCTCGAGATCCATGCCGGCTGGGCGGGCAATCTCATTGTCGGATTCGGCCGGATCGAGGGCATGGTGGTGGGCATCGTCGCGAATCAGCCCCAGGTCCGGGCCGGGGCGCTGGACATCGACGCGTCGGACAAGGGTTCGCGCTTCATCCGTTTCTGCAACATGTTCAACATTCCCCTGGTGACGCTCGTCGACGTTCCGGGCTTCCTGCCGGGGGTCGAGCAGGAACGGGGCGGCATCATCCGCCACGGCGCCAAGATGCTGTTCGCCTATGCGGCCACCACGGTGCCCAAACTCACCGTGATCATGCGAAAGGCCTATGGCGGCTCGTATCTCGCCATGTGCGCACTGGAAATGGGAGCGGACTTCGTTTTCGCCTGGCCGACGGCGGAGATCGCCGTGATGGGGGCGGAGGGCGCGGTCAACATCCTTTACCGGAAGCAGATCAAGGAAGCAGACGATCCCAGGGCCAAGGCCGCAGAGCTTGCCGCGGCCTATCGCTCGGAATTCGCGTCGCCCTATCTGGCGGCGTCGCATGGCTACATCTCGGACGTCATCTCGCCGTCCGAGACCCGCTGGCGGCTGGCGCTCGCCCTCCGAAAGACCCTGACCAAACGCGAGCTCAGACCGCCCAAGAAGCACGGCAACGCGCCTCTCTAGCCGCTGGCCCATGACCGAAACCACTCTGCTCTCTCTCAGCGTTTACGGCATTGCCATCGTGATCTCATTCGCGGTGGCCGGGCTGATCCGGGGCATCGTCGTGGCGCTGCCCCTGGTGGAGCGTGCCAGCCGGCGTCAGCAGGCGAAAGCGCCGCCGGCGCTGGCGCCGGCGCCGATTCCGCCCGATCACGTCGCCGCGATCGCCGCCGCCGTGGCGGCCGTGGTCAGCGAGCGGCACATTGTCCACATCGAAGACCGCGGCCGCGGCGCCGTCTGGACCGCGGAAGGCCGCATGATTCATCAGACCTCTCACGAAATCCCGCGCGGCCGGGGTCGCTAAGGCCGCCGCCGAATCGGACCTCTCGGAAAGACCTGACATGAACAGACATTTTAAAATCACCGTGGATGGCCACGAATACGACGTCACGGTGGAGGAGCTGCCCGGCGAGGCCGGGTCGCTCTATCCGGACGCGCGCACCATGCGGTCCGAAACCGCACCGCCGGTCGCGCCGCAGACAGGTGCGGCGCCCTCGCCCACACCGCCCGCGCCCCTCGCACAGGCCGCTCCCGGCGACGTGGTCAGTCCGCTGGCCGGCATCGTCGTTTCGGTCAATGTTGCGGTCGGCGAACCGGTCCAGGCCGACACGATCGTGGTCACCCTGGAAGCGATGAAAACGAAAACCAGCGTGGCCGCCGGCAGTGCCGGCAAGGTCGAGTCCATCGCGGTGCAGGCGGAGCAAGGGGTCGACGCCGGCCAGCTCTTGCTCAAAATCGGCTGACCGGTCGACAGGGTCGCCGACACCGCCATGGAAAACGTCGATTTTCTGGGGATCTTTCAGGGAGTTTCTACCCTGGTCGCGTCCGAGCCGCGCATCATCTTCATGCGGCTGTTCCTGATCGCTCTGGGGATGCTGTTGATCTATCTCGGGCGAAAGGGAATCCTGGAAGGCCTCCTGATGATCCCCATGGGGCTCGGCATGGCGACGGTCAATGCGGGTGTCCTGTTCTTGGAGGATGGCAGGCAGGGCAATCTCTTCATCGACCCGCTGGTCACCGATGTGAACGAGCTGGTGACGGTGCTGCAAATCGATTGGCTGCAGCCGGTCTATAGTCTCACCTTTTCGAACGGCCTGATCGCCTGCCTGGTGTTCATGGGAATCGGCGCCTTGCTGGACGTCGGTTATGTCATGGCGCGGCCGATGCAGAGCATGTTCATCGCGTTGTGCGCCGAGCTGGGCACCGTGGTGGTGTTCCCGCTGGCCCATGTCATGGGGCTGTCGCTCGCCGACTCCGCTGCCGTTGCAACCATTGGCGGCGCCGACGGGCCGATGATTCTGTTCACATCGCTGATCCTCTCTGACGATCTTTTCGTGCCCATCACCGTGGTGGCCTATCTCTATCTGGGACTCACCTACGGCGGTTATCCCTACATGATCAAGTTGCTGGTCCCGCGGCGGATCCGCGGTCTGAAAATGCCGCCGGAAAAGGTGCGCGAGGTGACGTCGGCCCAAAAGATCGCCTTCTGCGTCGTTGCCTGCACGCTCCTGTGTCTGCTGTTTCCGGTGGCGGCGCCGCTGTTCCTGTCGCTTTTCGTCGGTGTCGTCGTGCGCGAAAGCGGCCTGACCAAATACGCCGAGCTGTTTGCCGGGCCGGTGCTCTATGGCGCGACTTTCTTCCTTGGCCTGCTTCTGGGCGTCCTGTGCGAGGCCAATACCATCCTGAACCCGGACGTTCTGATCCTCCTGGTCCTGGGAATCGTCGCCCTGACGATTTCGGGCATCGGCGGGCTCGCCGGCGGCTACGTGCTTTATTTCTTGTCCGGCCGGAAATTCAATCCGGTCATCGGCATCGCCGGCGTGAGCTGCCTGCCGACGACGGCCAAGGTGGCGCAGAAATGCGTCGCCGAAGTCACGCCCGACGCCGTGGTACTGCCACATGCGCTGGGCGCCAGCATCAGCGGCGTCATCACTTCGGCGATCTTTGCCGGGATCTTCATCGCGATCGTGGGATAGCCGGCAGCGTCAACGGGAACGTCGGACCGCCACCGTTTTCTGGTACATGCCGCCGAAATAGGATTGTTTCGACCAGTCGAAAGCGGCCGGTGCAGAGGCGAACGCCGAAATCTCGCTGGTCCACAGCCCTTTGGCGAACGGCTCGAGCCAGTCGAATACAAGGCTCATCACCGGTTTCAGCGGATGCCACCATGCGGGCATCCGGTAATCGACAAAAACGACTCTGCCGCCCGGCCGAACGGCCGCCAGCAGCGAGTCCGTCACCCGCCGCTTGTGGTCGTCGGGAAGCTCGTGCAGCAGGAAGAAACAACAGACCGCGTCGAATCCGCCGCCCGCATGGTCGGCGGCGTCGACCAAACGAAATCGGACGTTACCGGCAGCGCCAAGCTTGCGGCGGCAATTCTCCACCTGTTGCGGCGCCACATCACAAACTTCGAGAAGGCCCGCCGGGCCCACCGTTCCGGCCAGGTTTTGCGACAAATCGCCATAAACGCAGGCCGGTTGGAGCACCCGGTCACCCGACGCGATTTCCGCCAGTGCCGCGCGCTGCAGCCTGGCGTAGTTGCCCCACAGGATCGCGGTAACAATGGGGTGCCGGTCCAGCAGACGGATCGAGGCGGGCCACAGATAGGCCCACGCATACGTATCGCGAAGATAGGCGGGTAGACCGGGTCCGACGCGCGGCTCGATGTCCCCGTCGCCGTCCGCGCGCTGAGCCGTCTCTTCCCACTCCGTCAGGGTTCTGTCGAACGGGCTCACGGCTTTTGGCGCCCTGGCATGCAGCTATCGTGCGAAATTCGAGAGATTGCCCCGTCCCCATGCCCCGTGTTCGGGAGAGCCGTGGGAAGCCCCTTCCCCAAGCCTTCGGCCCCGATTCATCCTGCCCGGTGAGGGCCGGCGCTCCGGCCCAACCATTCACGAACAAATTAGAAGATCGTCCGGCGGCGATGAATGACCTCTATCAATTCCAACGACATCCGGTGCCGTTGTCTGAAACGCCTCGAACACACTACGATACGGATTCCGCCTGGTAGGCGCGGAGAACCACTAATCACAGGAGGCCGCGGTGAGCGCGCCCAAGACCCAGCCCGAGTTGCCCCAACTGCCGCCGTTCGATCACCAGCCCCGCCCCTATTCGGGGCCGAGCCGCGAACAGGTGCTCCAGGACCGGCAGCAATATCTGACGCCGTCGCTTCTGACCTACTACAAGAAGCCGGTGATGGTCGTCGAAGGGTCGATGCAGTACCTGTTCGACGAGACGGGCCGGCGCTACCTCGACGGGTTCGCCGGGATCGTGACCGTGAGCGTCGGACACTGCCATCCCAAGGTCACCCGGGCGGCGGTCCAACAGTTCGAAACGCTGCAGCACACAACCACCATCTACCTGCACCCCAACGTGGCGGCGTATGGCAAGGCCCTCACCGATCGGATGCCCGGCGATCTCAATGTCTGTTATTTCGTCAATTCGGGTTCCGAGGCCAATGATCTGGCCCTGTTGATGGCGCGACTCTACACCGGCAATTTCGACGTGATCGGGCTGCGCAACGCCTATCACGGTGGCAGCGGCGCGACGATGGGGCTGACGGGCGAAAGCACGTGGAAATACAACACAGCACACGGCTTCGGCATTCACCACGCGCGGAATCCGGATCCTTACCGCGGCCCCTGGGGACGCGACGACCCCGAGGCGGGCCGCAAATATGCCGACGAGATCGGGGATCTGATCGCCTTTGGCACCTCAGGCCGGGTAGCCGGCTTCTTTGCCGAGACCATCCAGGGGGTCGGGGGCGCAGTGGTCTACCCAGATGGTTTCCTGAAGCAGGCCTACGAGAAGGTCCGTGCCGCCGGCGGCGTTTGCATCGCTGACGAAGTGCAGACCGGCTTTGGACGGACCGGTTCGCATTATTGGGGTTTCGAAGGCGAAGACGTGGCCCCCGACATCGTGGTCATGGCAAAGGGCATCGGTAACGGATTCCCGATGGCGGCCGTCGTCACCACACGCGAGATCGCAGAGAGCCTCACCACCCGAATCCATTTCAACACTTTCGGCGGTAATCCCGTCGCCAGCGCCATCGGCATGGCGGTTCTGGAGGCGATCGACGAGGACGGAATCCAGGCCAACGCCGCCACCGTCGGTGTGCGGTGCCTGGCCGGCTTTGAACGGCTCAAGGAAAAGCACGATATCATCGGCGACGTTCGCGGTCGGGGGCTGATGCTGGGGATCGAACTGGTCAAGGACCGGACCAGCAAGGAACCCGCGACCGAGGCCTGCGCCCAGGTTTTCGAAGCGGCCAAGGACATGGGGTTGTTGATCGGCAAGGGTGGGATGTATGGCAACGTTCTGCGGATCAAACCGCCGATGTGCATCACGACCGAAGACGCGGATTTCATGCTTGAGGTGCTGGACAACGCCTTCGCTTCGCTGTGAGCGCGGAACTGGCGCCTGGAACTAATCCACCGGCCCCGTACAGTGTCGCCATGATGCCCGACTTTCGAGTGGAACGGGAGATGCCCTATCCGGCCGAGCATCTGTTCGACATTGCCGCCGACGTGGAACGCTACCCGGAATACGTCCCCTGGTGGAAAGCAGCGCGGATCCGGCAACTGGCAGGGTCGACCTACAAGACAGATCAGGTTCTGGCGTTTGGTTCATTCCGCCAACGTGTATCGACGCATACGGTGCTGAACCGTCCCCGAATGATCAGCGTGACATCTACAGACCGACCGTTCCGGCAACTTTCGTTGACTTGGTCGTTCGAGCCCCGGGGTACGGATTCTTGCCGCGTGCGCTTGGACGTGGAGCTGGGCTTTCGCTCCAGATTGGCCGAGCGCGTTTTCAAGATGATTGTCGGCCGGTCGCTCGAGGAAATCATCGACGCGTTCGAAGAACGTGCGGCGCGGACCGTTGCGCCACTGCCCGTGAGATCGCAGGATGACGATCGAAACGGGCGCCCATAACCAACAGACACGAGGGTCCAAGAATGCGTGACGTACCGAGCCTGGTCGACGGGTACCGCAGGTTCCTGGGAGAGCAATACAAGGAAAAGCTGGATCTCTATCGGAAACTGGCCAAAGGACAGGCTCCACAGGTCATGGTGGTGTCCTGCTGCGACAGCCGCGTCGATCCCTCGACGGTCTTTTCGGCCGGCCCTGGTGAATTGTTCGTGGTGCGCAATGTGGCCAACCTGGTCCCGCCCTACGGACCCAGCGATGATTTCCACGGCACCAGCGCCGCCCTGGAGTTCGCCGTCACCGGCCTGGGAGTCCAGCATATCGTCGTTCTGGGCCATTCCGGCTGCGGTGGGATCAAAGCGTGTCTGGAGGGACCGTTCGATAAGGGTCCCGTGGGCAGTTTCATCGGTAAATGGATGTCCATCATGCAGGCCCCGCGCGCCGATGTTCTCAAGGAGACCGACGGACAGCCATTTGACGTCAAGCAGAAGGCCCTGGAGCACGCTGCAATCGGGCAATCGCTGGCAAATCTGGAGACGTTTCCATTTGTCGAGCAGAAGATCGCCGAAGGCAAATTGCGCCTGCACGGCGCCTATTTCGAGATCGGGTCCGGCACCCTGTTCACCCTGGACCGTCAAAGCAGATCTTTTTCGCCTCTGTTATGACCCTCCAGCGGGCGCGCGCTCTGAACGATCTGCTCGAAGGATCTCGCCCAAAAGGTTGATCTGGCGCAATTTTCAGCCAAACTACTTGCCGACAATTAGCAGGGGTTCGCTGAGCCTATTGACCACCGGGTTTGCTGATCTCGGGCCCAGCTTGGGATCGCTCCCGGCAGTTCGAATCGGCGCCGAGTTTGTGCTATATCAACGAAAAAATCCTGGCTCGGTCGTAGTGTGCAAGAGCGAGGCGAGGATAAAGGGGTAGGTGGTATGTCCGGCAGAATTCTGCTCGTTGATGACGAGCCGGCGATCCGCGACATGATTGGGTTCACGCTGTCCCAGGCGGGCTTTTCCCACGCCGAGGCGGCAGATACCGACGAGGCCGAAGCCGAGCTTATGCGGGACAGGCCGGACCTGATCCTGCTGGACTGGATGCTGCCTGGCCAGTCGGGGATCGATTTTGCGCGCAAGCTGCGCCAGGACCGGCACACCAGCGAGATTCCGATCATCATGGTTACCGCACACAACGAGGAAGATGCGCGTGTGCAGGGCCTGAACCTGGGCGCGGACGACTATATCGCCAAACCATTCTCGCCCCGAGAACTGATCGCCCGGATCGAAGCGGTGCTTCGCCGGACGCGTCCAGAAGCCACTGCGGCCCTGGTACAGGTTGGCAACCTAATTCTCGACCCCAAAAGCCACCGCGTTTTCGCTTCCCAGCAGATCCTCGATCTGGGACCGACAGAGTTCCGCCTGCTGCATGTCTTCATGGCTCATCCCGACCGCGCCTATAGCCGGCAGCAGCTGCTGGATCTTGTCTGGGGCGCCAATCTGCATGTGGGTGAGCGGACGGTGGACATGCATGTGAGCAATCTGCGAAAGGCGCTGGAACCGCATGGATACGGCAATATGATCCAGACCGTGCGCGGCGTCGGCTACCGTATGTCCAGTATCGATTAGGCATGTTGCGGGCCTGGCGAAACGAACTCCTTTGCGTCGCCCTCGCCGGCCTGGTTCTCGGCGGCGTAGGCATTGCGACCGATTTGACGACTATTCTGCTGTCTGTCGCGTTGGTGGGCTATGTCGGCTGGCATGCGTTCCATTTGATCCTGCTACAGCGGTGGCTGCATGGGGATCGTGGCAAACGTCTGCCGGTCACCTGCGGCATCTGGGAGTCCGTTTTCGACGGCCTCCACCGGCAGGGGCGGCGCGACCGGCAGCGCCGGCAGTTTTTGGAACGCGCCGTGTCTGAGCTGCGCCAGGCCGGGGAACGGCTGCCCGAGGCCCTTGTGGTGGTCAGCCAGGACAATCAGGTCCGCTGGTTCAATTCAGCGGCTGAGCGGCTGCTCGGGCTGCGACGCCCCAATGACATCGGAAAGAACATCACCGACCTGATCGACCACCCCATGCTGGAAGACATCCTCGCGGGCTCGATGCCGGGTCAGTCACTGGAAATGGCGTCGCCCGTCAACGGCGCCTGGATGCTGAGCCTGGCGTTATCCCCGTCATTTGGCGGCGGTTCCCAGCGGCTACTAACCGGCAAAGACATCACGCAATTCCACAATCTGGCCCAGGTCCGGCGCGATTTCGTCACCAACGTGTCCCACGAGTTACGGACACCCATCACGGTCTTCCTAGGCTATTTGGAAACGCTGCGCGGCATGGCCGAGTCATCGCGGCTGGGAGAACCGATCGCCATGATGGAAAGCCAGGCCATCCGCATGCGGGAGCTGGTCAACGATCTGCTGTTGTTGTCGCGAATTGAAATGGCAGGCCGGTCAAAGGCGGACGAAATCGTCCCAATTGCAGACATGCTGGCAACTGTGGTCGAAGAGGCCCAGCTCCTGAGCGGTACCCGCGGTCACCATCTCAGCCTGTCGGCGGATTCCGGCCTGGTGATACGAGGCGACCGGAGCGAACTGCAGAGCGCCTTTTCAAACCTGATTTTCAATGCCGTTCGGCATACGCCGGCTGGCACGGAGATCGAGATCAGCTGGGAAGGCCGCGCCGGCGGCGCCCGTTTTGAGGTCCGCGACTTCGGCGAGGGCATTTCCCCACATCATCTGCCACGGCTGACGGAGCGGTTCTATCGGGTCGACCCCAGCCGGGCGCGACACAGCGGTGGGACTGGATTGGGATTGGCCATCGTCAAACATGTGCTCGAGCACTACGACGCGGAGTTGACGATCAACAGCGAAGTCGGTCGCGGCAGTTCCTTCGCCTGCCAGTTCCCCGGCCACCTAGTTGACAAAACTCCGTCTCCCGGCATCAAGAATGTCCGGATCGATCATTCCGAAATCCCTGAAATGCGAACAACTTCATTGAGTTAAGGCGCATTTCGTTTTTTACAGAAATATTAAAGCCCCATAACACTGTCATGACAATCGGCGGTTAGGTTCCGGCGAAACGGTACGGGGGACGCAGTCCAGAGTTAGCGCGATCTCCCGGGCCGCATCGACTTTTCGCAGGGAGATTGAACGTGATCGCCAGAAAGACGCTTATTGCTTCCGTTGCCTCGGCCGTCGTCCTTATGTCCGCATCGGCAGACGCCCGTGACCTCATCCAGAACAAGGGTTCCGATACCCTCGTCAACGTTGCCCAGGCCTGGGCGGAAAACTACCGCGAGGTGAACCCGGACGTGGCCGTCGCGGTGACCGGCGGTGGTTCTGGCACCGGCATCGCCGCGATGATCAACGGCACCGTGGACATCGCAAATGCCAGCCGCGCCATGAAGCAGAAGGAGGTCGACCTCGCCAAGTCCAAGGGCCAGAACCCGATCCAGCACATCGTCGGCTTCGACGCCCTGGCGGTCTACCTGCACAAGGACAACCCCGCCTCGACGATCAGCATCGAGCAGCTTGCCGAGATCTACGGCGAGGAAGGCGAGACCGAGTCCTGGACCGAGATTAATCTCGAGGTTCCCGGCTGCAAGGATCAGGAAATGGTCCTGGTCAGCCGCCAGAATAACTCCGGCACCTATGCCTATTTCCGCGAGGCCGTGCTGGGCAAGAAGCGCGACTACAAGATGGGTACCCGGGACATGCACGGGTCCAAGGACGTCGTCGACCTGGTCGAGAATACGCCCTGTGCGATCGGCTACAGTGGCCTGGCCTATGCCACCGATCACGTCAAGCTGGCGTGCATCTCCAAGGGCGGTGACGCCTGCGTGATGCCCTCGGTCGAGACCGCCATCGACGGCAGCTACCCGATCGCCCGCCCGCTCTACATGTACACCAACGGCGAACCCACGGGCGTGGTGAAGGACTATCTGGACTGGATCCTCAGCGACGAAGGCCAGTGCATCATCCTCAACAAAGGGTACGCGCCCGTCAGGGACGTAACCTGCAACTGAGGCAGGACGGACGGTGCGGCACCTTCTAGGCCGTGCCGTCCGCTCCACCAATTTGCCCGGATAGGGCGGGCCCTTAGACGGTCCGCCGTCGTTTCATGCCGACGGACGGCCAACGCCTTGCCTGCCCCAGCCCCGACCAGGGAACAAGCGGAGCACACAGTCATGGCTCTTTACGAAGAACGCTTGGCGAAAGACCTCGCCCGGATCAATGAAGAAGTTGCGGCCCTGAGCGCCGCGGTAGAAACGGCCTTCCGTAATGCGGTCAAAGCGTGCCTGGAGGGCGACAAGTTGATGGCGAACGCGGCCGTGATCGGCGACAAGCCCATCAATCGCAGAACCCGCGAGATCAGCCGCCTCTGTTACGCCTTCCTGGCGGTGCACCAACCAGGCGCCGGTCATCTGCGCCAGATCGCCTCGACGTTGCGCCTGGTCGCCGAACTGGAACGGATCGGCGACTACGCCGTCACGATCGCCCGTGAATCGATCCAGCTGCCGCACCTGCCGTCGGGCCTGATCCGCGACGAACTGGTCGACATGGCCGAAAAGTCACAGACCTGCCTGGAACGGGCGATGGTCGCCTTCAATCAGCGCAATGCGGAGCTGGCGCGCGACGTCGCCGCGATGGCGGCGCAGGCCAAGGGCCGCGGCGACATGGTCTTCACCGAACTGGTGGAGGCCAGCGACAAGAACCCCGAAGACATCCGCTTCCTGTTCGACATGCTGATCATCATGAGCCGCCTCAAGCGGGTCGGCGACCGGGCCAAGAACATCTGCGAAGAGACGATCTTTACGACCACGGGCGAAACAAAGGCGCCCGGCATCTACAAGATCCTTTTCCTGGACGACGCCAACAACTGCCAGAGCCAACTGGCCGAGGCGTTCGCCCGCCGCGCCTTCCCCAACAGCGGGGAATACAGCAGCGCCGGACGCGCCAACAATCAAGACATGGCCCCGGGGCTGATGAGCTTCATGGAATCCCAAGGGCTGGTGACCGGCCCGATGAAGCCCAAGGTGCTGGACGCAGACGTCGACAAAGCATCCATCTACGACGTCATCGTCAGCTTCCAGGGACCGGTCAGCAACTACCTGCCGGGTCAGCCGTTCCGCACCGTGTTCCTGGACTGGAACGTCGGCGACGTTCCGCAGTCGGAGGACGATGCCTCGCAATACTACATGGCCATGTACCGGGAGATCACGGCGCAGGTCCGGAATCTGATGGAAACGCTGCGCGGACCGGGGGCCGACTGACATGACCGACATTACGCGTGCATCGGCGTCCGCGGTCCCCCAACAGACCGCTGACGATCGCAGAAATCTCGACTGGTACATCGACAAGGTCGTCGAAGTCGTCGTCTTCATCGGCGGCATCTCGGCTATTATCTTCATCATCGGGATTTTCGCTTTCGTGACGAAAGAGGGCCTGGGCTTTGTGGTCGGGGAGTTCGAGTTCACCGAGTTCTTCGGCTCGCCGCGCTGGAAACCGACATCGGAGTACAACGCCACATACGGCATCCTGGCGCTGGTCGCCGGCACGGCCAGCGTGACCGGCCTGGCCATGCTCGTGGCCATCCCCTTCTCGCTGGGCGCCGCGATCTACATTGCGGAGTTCGCCACCGGCAAAACCCGCGAGACGCTCAAAGTGCTGGTCGAACTGCTGGCGGCCATTCCGTCGGTCGTCTGGGGGTTCATCGGGCTGACCATCATGAACCCGTTGATCATCCAGACCTTCGACGTGCCTGTCGGCCTGAACATCCTGAACGCCGGCATCATACTGGGCCTGATGGCCGCGCCGATCATGACTTCGATCGCGGAAGATGCGCTAAAGGCGGTCCCCGACCGGTACCGTGAAGCCGCAGAAGCCATGGGCGCCACCCGCTGGCAAGTCACGTTCCGGGTCGTCCTGCCCGCGGCCAAGAACGGCCTGTTGGGGGCGGTTCTGCTGGGTGTCGGCCGTGGCTTCGGCGAGACGATGGCGGTGCTGATGGCCAGCGGCCATTCGATCAATCTGCCCGACAGCATCTTCGACTCGGTGCGTGCGCTGACGGCCACGATCGCTGCGGAGCTCGGCGAAACCGCGGTCGGTTCCGACCACTACCAAGCCCTGTTCACGATCGGTATTTTCCTGTTCGTGATCACCTTCATCATCAACCTCTGCGCGGATCTGATCGTGCGCGGCATAAAGAAGAGCTAGGGGGCCGCAGAAATGGAAACGATGTTCGCTGCTAGCAACCTGAACGCTCAGAACAATCGCCGGCAGGTTCTAATCCGCATCCTGTTCATGATGATGACCGGGCTCTTGGTCCTGCCGGTCCTGATCATTCTGGCCACACTGTTGTACAAGGGCGGTCCAGCGATCTCCTGGGAGTTCCTGTTCTCCGAACCCAAGAACGGGATGACCGCAGGGGGGATCTTCCCGGCCCTTGTGGGGACGGTCTGGCTGGTCGCCGTGGCGCTGCTGATCTCGGTGCCGCTGGGCGTTGCCACCGCAATCTATTTGAGCGAATACGCGCCGGACAACTGGTTCACCCGGACGATCAACCTCGCCATCATCAACCTGGCCGGCGTGCCTTCCATCGTGCATGCCCTATTTGGGGTCGGTGCCTTCGTGCTGTTCTTCGGCTTCGGCACCAGCATCCTGGCGGCCAGCCTGACGCTGGCGATCATGACGCTGCCCTTGGTGATCGTCGCGACCCGCGAGTCGCTACAGGCGGTCCCGCAGGCGTTCCGGGAAGCGTGCTGGAACATGGGGGCGACTCGGTGGCAGACCATCCGTAGGGTCGTGCTGCCGAACGCGGTTAGCGGCATTCTGACCGGCGTCATTCTCGAGGTATCGCGGACGTCCGGCGAAACAGCGCCGATCATGTTCACCGGCGCGGCGTTCTTCCTGCCGTTCCTGCCGGAAAGCGTGTTCGATCAGACGATGGCGCTCTCGCTCCACCTGTTCGTGGTGTCGACGCAGGTTCCCGACGTGCCGGACCATCTGCCCTACGGCGTCGCGCTGGTGCTCATCGCCTTGGTTCTGGCCATGAACGCCACGTCCATCGGCTTCCGCATGTATCTCCGGAGCAGAAAGAAATGGTAGAGGCACAAATGACCGACCCGGCGATGACCGACGATGCGTTCGAGTCCGTCCCTCGGGCCCAACACCAGGTAAAGAAGCTCGAGGTACGCGACCTTTCGATCAGCTATGGCGGCAAGCCGGCGCTAGTCGGGGTCGACCTGGAGATCTACGAGAATGAGATCTTCGGGATCATCGGCCCCGCCAACAGCGGCAAGACGTCCTTTCTCAAGGCGCTGAACCGCATGGACATGTTTAATGCGTCGATGAACGTGGCCGGCGAAATCATCTTCAACGGCCGCAACATCAGGGAGTGGCGCAACGTCTATTCGCTGCGGCGGCGCATTGGCGTCGTGTTCCCACTACCCGTCGGCCTGCCGATGACGGTCTACGATAACGTGGCCCTGGCGCCCCGGCTTGGCGGCATCACCAACAAGGCCGCGCTCAACGAGATCGTCGAACGATGCCTGACGCGGGCGGCGCTCTGGGACGAGGTGAAGGACCGCCTGAACTCTCTGGGCAGCCTGTTGTCAGGGGGCCAGCAGCAGCGTCTGACCATCGCCCGCGCGTTGTCGCAGGATCCCGAGCTTTTGATTCTGGACGAGTTCTCGATTGCCGTCGACCCGGTAACCACCATGCGCATCGAGGACGTATTGAAAGAGCTGCGGCGCGAGATGACCATTATCTTGGTGACCAATCTGACTCAGCAGGCCCGCAGGCTTGCCGATCGCACGGCCTTCTTCCTGACCGGAAGCTGCGTCGAAATCGGCGATACCGAGGCCCTTTTCACCGGCCAGGTCGCCGACACGCGCACGTCCGACTATATCGCCGGCCGGTTCGGCTAAGCTGGGAGGATCAATCATGGAACAAGCACAGGCAGCCGCGGGCTCGTCCGCGTACTACAGTCCGGAACCGGCGCAGGCCCCGGTTGAATACGCCATCGAAACCAGCGGCCTCAACCTCTGGTATGGCGATTTTCAGGCGCTCTTCGACGTCAACCTGGACATCAAGAAGGGAATCATCACCTCGCTGATCGGCCCTTCCGGCTGCGGCAAGTCCACCTTCCTGCGTAGCATCAACCGGATCAACGAACGGCTCGGCTATGTCCGGATTCAAGGGTCGATCATGGTCTACGACAACGACGTCTATGGAACGGATGTCGAACTCGCCCAGGTCCGGAAACAGATCGGCATGGTTTTCCAGCGACCCAATCCGTTGCCCTTATCCATCCGTGACAACGTGTTGTTCGGTTTCGACATTCATGCCTCCGGCGGCCGGCGGGCCCACAGAAGCGAAAAGGACGAAATCGTCGAGCAGGCGTTGCGTCAGGTCCTGCTCTGGGACACGGTCAAGGACCGCCTGGACCGAAAGGCGACCGAACTGTCGCTGGAGGAACAACAGAAGCTCTGCATCGCCAGACTGCTGCCGGTCAAACCAACCGTGCTGCTGATGGACGAGCCCTGCTCCGCCCTGGACCCCAAAGGCACCGAGGCGGTCGAGGAGCTGGTCTGGGGACTGAGCGACGACTACACGATCGTGATCGTCACGCACAACATGGCGCAGGCCAGACGTGCCAGCAACGAGTGCATCTTTATGCTGATGGGCGAAGTGGTGGAGCACGCCGATACGGCCGACATGTTCGTGACGCCCAAGAACAAGGAAACGGCCGACTATATCGAAGGCCGCTATGGCTGAGGGCGAAGCGGCGCCTGCCGGGCCACCGGCGAGCGCGGTTTGTTATTCGATGCCCTACGTCTACTAGTAGAGAATATCTACTAGTAGACTCATAGATATTTCCATGAACTACGGCCGGACCGTGCTTCCGACCAGGCGCCTCCGGCCCTGACTACTCCCGCCGCGGCTGAACGTTCATGCCGTTGGCGCCGATCGAAAGGACAAGCCCCTCCTGTTCGGTCTCGAGGCGCATGGACACCCCGTTGGTGTTGATCATCCACTGGCCGCCGGCCGTCGCCGTGCCCGCGCCGGCGCCGGCCTGGGCCTCGAAATAGGCGCCGTAGAAGTCTTCGAGCTTCTCCAGGTCGTAGACATCACCTTTCGCTTTGAAGCTGGCCACGCCCAGCCCGACGAGGCCGAGTCCGCCGAGCTCGAACTCATAGGTCTCGCCTTTGTAGTGAAGCTTGCCGCCGCCGAACTTTCCGCTCAGGATCAGCGCAATCTGGGCCTGGTCGATCTCAACCGTGGCGGACGGTTGTTTGTCTTGAGCGATCGCCGCAAAGACCAGAACGACGGACAGAACGACCGCCAACGCGGCCCCGGCAATTCTATGAACGAGCATGGTTCAGCTCCCCTTTAGACGTCGACGCCCCCCGCACGAGGCGATTTGAGTTCGCTCTTGCTGCTATGGGTAAACAAAAAAGCTAGCCCGAACAAGCATGTACGGTTGCGTGGGGTACTGGCTGGCCGGTCGGTCCCGGGGTCGGTAGACTGAGTATGGCGATCCAAGCGGACCAGCAATACCGTGGGACCGATGGCTGTCGATATCGACCGCAGGCTTTCGACCATCATGTGCGCCGATGTGGCCGGGTACAGCGCGCTCATGGAGCGCGACGAAGACGGCACGCTCCGGCGCCTCAAGGACTTCCGCGGCCGCCTCATCAAGCTGATCGAACACCACAGAGGCCGCGTCGCCAACACCGCTGGGGACGGCGTTTTGTGCGAATTCCCCAGCGCCATCGAGGCCGTCCGTGCGGCCATCGACGTCCAGACCGAGCTCGGCGGATTGAACGACGCGTTGCCGACAGACCGGCAGATGCACTTCCGCATCGGTATCAATGTTGGCGACGTCATGGACGAAAGCGGCGACCTCTTCGGCGAAGGCGTCAATGTCGCTGCGCGCTTGCAGGCCCTGGCCGAGCCGGGCAGCATCCTGATCTCCGGACCGGTGCATGATCTTGTCCGCAGCAAGCTGGACATCTCTTACGAATTTTTAGGACCGCGGCAGGTCCGGAACATGGCGACCGCAGTCCCGGTCTACCGGGTCGATATCGCGGGCGCTTCGTCTCGGCCGCACCGTCATTCCGAGCCGCCCTCTACCAGCGACGAAGCGCCGGATCGGCAACCGACCTGGCGCGTCGGCGTCCGCGGCCTCTGGTCGTCCCTACCCTTGCCGGCCCGACAACGGACCCGCTGGGCGGCCACGGTCGCTGGCGCCATAGTCGCGGCGGCGGTGCTCGTCGGCGATTCCTGGATGGCAATTGTCGCGGCGGTGGTCCTCTGGCTCGGCCTCACCCATGCCAGCCGCAGCGTACCCATGAAGGTCCGGCATCAACTGGCCGTCCACTTCGTTCTTCTGACGGGGTTTTTGGCAAGCATCAACCTGCTGACCAGCCCTGGCACTCTTTGGGTGGTCTATCCCGCGATCCCACTGTTGGCGCTCGCCTTCGCGCTCGGCAGCGGCATGCTTCCCGGACCGCGGGATAACAAAGACCGGTCGTCGGAATAGCGGCCCCCCGGACGCAACGCCCGCGTCAGAACTTGCCGTATTTCAAATAGGCCTCCCGCGGGTCGGTTCCCTGCAGGATGGCGGTGCGCACCTTGTTCTCCGTGGTGATGGCGCTTTCCGCCTTGTCGATCACCTCTTCGACATGCTCTCCGGGGATGATGCAAACACCGTCCCGATCGCCGCAGGCATAATCGCCCGGGCGGACCGTCACCGTCCCGATCCGGATCGGAACATCCTGACCGTCCGGCATCCAAAGGCCGACCACATCGCGCGGCGTGAAGTAGCGACAGAAGACAGGAAAGCCGAGCTTCAGCAGGAACTCCACGTCACGGCAGCCGCCATCGGTGACGTAACCGCGGATGCCGCGCAGCTGCAGCGTTTCGGCGGACAACTCTCCCATGTGGGCGATCGTCCGGTCGTTGGGTTGCGAGAGCACCACATGACCCGGCCGCGCCTCCGAAAGAAAACCAGTCCAGGCCAGCAGAGTCTCATGGGGATCGGCCGTCGGCTCGATATGCCCGCGCAGGGTATAGATGGGTCCGGCGAGGCGTTTTTCCGGCAGGATCGGGCGGATCTCCGGCGGCAGGGTGAAGTGGCTGAACCCCATGTCCCGCATGACGTCGTGGACCACACCGCTGTAGCAACGCTCCAGCCGCGTGGCCAGGGGGTCATCCGGCGCCGGTGCCGGTCTCACCGCGTCGGTCATAGCAAGCCTCCTCCGTTTCGCGCCGCGCACCCATCCTTCGGCTTCTTTTGGTTTACGCGCCGGTGACCGAGAATGTGGCGCCCTCGACCCGGCGCGCGTCGATGGCGTCCCAGTTCCAGGCGATGCCCAGCCCGGGCGCATCCGAGGGCACCGCCCGCCCTTGCTCGATCCGCATGTCCTGATGTGTGATCGCGTCGAGTTGGGGAATGTATTCGACCCAGCGTGCATTCGGCACGGCGCAGCAGAGGCTCACATGCAGCTCCATCAGGAAATGAGGACAAACAGGCATATTGAAGGCTTCGGCTAGATGCGCGGTTTTGAGCCACGGCGTGATCCCGCCGACGCGAGCCACGTCGGCCTGAACGATGGAGCACGCATCTTTCTGCAGGTATTCACGGAAGTGACTGGGATGATAAAGGCTTTCGCCGACCGCTATGGGTACGGTGGAAGCGGCGTTCAGCCGGATGTGACCGTTCAGGTCCTCCGCCGGCAACGGCTCCTCGAACCAGGCAATGTCCAGCGGCGCATACAGGCGGGCCCGGCGGATCGCTTCATCCACGGTAAAAGCCTGGTTGGCGTCCGTCATGATCTCGAATGCCGGACCCACCGCCTGGCGCACGGCCGCCAACCGAGCGACGTCCTCGGAGGCGTGCGGCCGGCCGACCTTTATCTTGCAGCCGCCAAACCCCTGTTCACGGGCTTCAACGGCATCGTCCACCAAAGCTTCGGGCGACAGGTGCAACCAGCCGCCTTCGGTCGTGTAGAGGGGTACGCTGGACTGGGCGCCGCCCGCCATGCGATGCAATGGCAGTCCCGCCCTCAGGCAACGCAGATCCCAGAGCGCAGTGTCCACCGCAGCCAGCGCCAGGGAGGTGATGGCACAGACGGCGGTTGCGTGGGTCGAAAAGAAAAGGTCCTTCCAGATCGCCTCGACGTCGTCCGCCTCGCGCCCGACGAGCCCCGGTGCGAGCGTGCGTTCCAGCAACGCGACGATGGAGGGCCCGCCTGTCCCGATGGTGTAGCTATAGCCCGTGCCCACCGCGCCGTCGGCGTCGGTGACCCGGACGATCGGCGTCTCCTGGCTGGCAAAGGACTGGATGGCGTCGGTGCGGACGACCTTGGGTTTGAGGTCGACCATTAATATTTCCACCCGTTCGATCCGCGCCACCGTCAGCCTCCCTTGTTTGCCGGCCTGTTTCTTGCCACCGCGATCCGCCCGTCGCTGCGGTTCGGTTTTCCCATGATGCCGGACTCCATCGAAGGTAACATGATCAAAACCGCCTAACCGACAAATCCTGGGCGATGTGGTTGTCCGCCGAGGGCGCCGAGAGACGAGACCCGGGCGGGGACAGGGGAGGAAAACAATGCCATCGTTTCCGATCGTCGATACGCACGTTCATTTCTGGGACACCGACGAAGTTGCGGTCGATTGGCTCCAGGGGGCGCCGAGCCTGAACCGCCGGTTCGGACCCGAGGATCTGACGGAACACGCTGACCCGGTCGAGATCGAAAGCCTCGTCTTCGTCGAAGCGGACGTGGCGCCCGGCGAACATGTCAAAGAGGCCCGGTGGGTCGCCTCGCTGGCTGCCACCGATCCGCGCATCAAGGCAATCGTCGCGCATGCACCGCTCGATGCCGGGGCCGTGGCGGCAAAGGATCTCGACGCGCTGGCCGCAATTCCGTTGGTCCGCGGAATCCGGAGGCTGCTCCAGCAGGAGGAGGATGACGCTTTCTGCTTGCGACCGGACTTTTTGGCGGGCGTCAAACTGCTGCCGTCGTTCGATATGCATTTCGAGATCTGCATCTATCACCACCAGTTCGCAAACGTGTTGACGTTCGTAGAGCGGTGCCCCGAGGTCAGGTTCGTCTTCAACCATATCGGCAAACCGGGCATCAAAGCCGGCATCCGCGAACCCTGGATGAGCCAGATGAAGGACCTGGCCGATTTCGACAACGTGATCTGCAAACTGTCGGGCGTGGCGACCGAGGCGGACCATGGAAAATGGACGGAAGACCAGCTGCGGCCCTACATGGACCGCGCCCTGGAGTGTTTCGGTCCGGACCGCATCATGTTCGGTGGCGACTGGCCGGTGGCGACACTGGCTATTGCCTATCCGCGGTGGGTCGCACTGGTGGACCAGGCGCTGTCAGGGCTGACGGAGGAACAACAGCGCAGAGTCTTCCGTGACACCGCGATCAGCGTCTATGGTCTTTGACATCGACGGCGGTGCGGGACGGACCCGTGATTGAAACGCAAAAGGACTCCGGACGGGGCTGGGCGGCGATGAACGGCGAACTGCCGACCGGCTACCGCAGACCCTGACGCCGCATCCATGCGCCTGCTGCAGAGAGTCAATTTCTCGACCCTGGTCCTGGCAAGTCTCGCCCTTGGGGTTGCGACCGGTCTCTTCTTCGGCGAATTGACCGCGGGTCTGAAGATCGTCGGCGACATTTTCATCAAGCTTCTTCAGATGACGGTACTTCCCTATGTGATGGTGTCGTTGATCGTCGGCCTGGGCCAACTCGACTACCGCGGAGCCCGCAACCTGGCGGCCCGCGCCGGGACAATTCTGATCGTCCTGTGGGCGATCGCCATTGCGGTGGTCCTCTTGATCCCACTCGCTTTTCCGGCTTGGACGTCGGCTTCGCTCTTCAGCACCTCGCTGGCCGCGCCTCAGCAGAAGCTGGACCTGATCACGCTTTATGTCCCGTCGAATCCCTTCCGTTCGCTGGCCAACAACGTCGTACCTGCCGTCGTCGTGTTCAGCATCGCCGTCGGCCTGGCACTCATCGGGATCGAAAACAAGAGCCGGCTTCTCGAGATGCTGGAAACCGCATCAGCCGTCCTGATCAAGATCACTCAGGCGGTGGCCCGTGCGACACCAATCGGGGTGTTTGCCATCGCTGCGGCGGCCTCCGGGACAATCAGCACATCGGAGCTGGAGCGCATACAGGTCTTCGTCGCCACCCATGTTGGCCTGGGTCTTGTCCTGGCCCTGTGGGTCCTGCCGGGTCTGGTGACGGTTTTCACCCCTCTGAGCTTGAGGGAAATCTTCCGGCTGATCCGCGACCCCCTAGTCACCGCCTTTGCGACCGGCAACCTGTTCATCGTCCTGCCGCAACTGTCGGAGGTCTGCAAGGAGCTGCTCCGTCATGCCCGGCTGGTGAACGAAGAGAACGAGAGCCGCGTCGACGTCCTGGTCCCGGTAACCTTCAATCTGCCCAATGTCGGCCGCCTTCTGACCATGGGGTTTGTTCTGTTCGCGGGCTGGTACTCGGGCACGCCCGTTCCGCCGGCCGACTACCCGGCATTCGCGATCTCCGGTTTCGTATCCTTTTTTGCCAACGTCTTTATCGGCATCCCGTTTCTGCTGGACACCTTCCAGATCCCCGCGGACACGTTCCAGCTGTTCCTGTTCACCGACGCTTTCACCGGCCGGTTCGGCGTCCTCAATGGCGCCATGACAACGATCGTCGTCGCCCTGCTCGGCACGTGCGCAATGGGCGGCATGGCCAAGCTCAACAAAGCTCGCCTTGTTCGTTACCTGCTGGGCTCCGTCGGTCTGCTGGCCGGTGTCCTGGTGTCGGTGAATCTGTTCTTCACGCATCTGGTCGACGCGCAATTCCGAAAAGGCGAGCAGTTCGAAAGCCTGGAACTTCTGTTCGAGCCCGTCCGGACGACGGCTTACGACAAGCCGCCGCTGTTCACGCCCCTGCCCGACCCGCGGCCGAGCGCGATCCAGCGCATACGCGAACGTGGCAAGATCCGGGTGGGCTACGTACCGGGCAGGTTGCCGCACAGCTTTGTCAACACCAACGGCATCTTGGTCGGGTTCGATATCGAGATGGCCAGCCAGCTCGCCCGCGCTCTGGACGTGGAACTCGAGCTGGTGCCGGTGGATCTGCCGACCCTGGTCCCGCAGATATCACAGGGTTACTGCGACATCGTCATGTCCGGCATTCCGATAACGCCGGAATTGGCGAAAGCCACGGCCGTGTCCGATCCCTATCTGGAGGAAACCCTGGCGTTTCTCGTGCTCGATCACCGGCGGAAACAGTTCTCGAGCTGGTCCCGCATCGAAGAGCTTGAAACCCTTCGGATCGGTACGCGCGTTTCAGGATATTACAGCCGTCAGATACGTCAGTGGCTGCCGCGCGCGGTCCTTGTCGGCATCCCGCCGCTCGGCGAGTTTCTCGACCAGCCCGACGAGACGGTCGATGCCGTCCTGATCACTGCCGAGGCGGGCTCGGCCTGGAGCCTGCTGCATCCGAGATATTCGATCGCGGTGCCCCGGCCGGATCCGCTGGCGGTGCCCATGGCCTATGTCATGGCGCGCGAGGACCGGCAATTGCTCGATTTCGTGAATGCGTGGATTAAGCTGAAGCAGAACGACCGGACGATCGATCAGCTCTACGAATACTGGATTCTCGGGAAGAAGGTGGGCCAGAGCGAGCCGCGCTGGTCCGTGATTCGCAACGTCCTGGGGTGGGTCGACTGAGGATTCCGCGCAGTCGCCTGCGCGGACCGGTCAATCGACGGGTCCGGTCTCAGCGACCGCCGCGCATATAGTGGCGATGGGGCTGATAGCCGCCGAACAGCTCTTTCCGCAATTCCCGGATGAATGCCCAGAGCGATGCTTTAACCATCGTCATTTTTTGTGTCTCCCTGTCGCAGCTGAGTGCTTTTTGCTTTTTTCATAAGCACTTAGGCTGTTCTCTCTCTTCTTGCTGAACACTATAGGATGACAATTCTTCACAAATGGTTATGAACGGCCGAAAGCCGTTCTTGGCCGGGAACTGGGCTGGAATATGGTTAATGTTGGCCAAATCGGCCCCAGGTCCAGCGGCCGTGGCCCGCCGCAAGGCCATTGCCGCCCGCGGGACGTCGGCTAGAGTGCGCACAGCATGAAAACCGGCGGCTCTGACCAGACGCGGCGGACGCATTACCTCAGGCAAGGCCAGGCGGCGCTGCAGGCCGGCGACTTGCCCGCCGCACGCCAAATCGTGGCTCGGCTGCTACAGCTAGCGGGCAGCGATCAGGCCACCCTGGAGCTGGCTGGCCTCGTCGACTACCAATCCGGCGCCTACGACAGCGCTTGCGAGTCCCTGCGCCAGGCCGCGTCCCTGGGACAGCCCTCGCCGCGGCTGCTCGTCAACTATGGCGAGGCGCTGCGTGCAGCCGGTCGCCTGGAGGACGCCGACCGGACATTGCGGGCCGGGTTGTCCCGAACCGGTGCCCACAGGGGTCTGACGGTCGGACTGGCGGCCGTGGCGCTTGCCCGAAACCGGCCAGGAGAGACCGTGGCTTTATTGTCGGGCCTGGGGCCGACGGGGAAGCTGCCGCCGCCTGCCCTGGCGAACCTGGCCATGGCCGAGACCAAGTTGGGCCGCCACCAGGAGGCACTGGCCCACTATATGGCCGGCCTGGCCGGCGGGGCGGCGCCCGAGGCCGTCTGGCTGGCCTTTCTCGCATCGGTGCGGGCGGCCGGGCCGCAGCAGCTGACCCCTGAGATCGCCCGCGCCGTCGCCTCTCGCCTCGACAAACCCGGTTTCGACAACCAGGAACTTGCCCTGATCCTGGTCCACGCGATCAGGTCGTCGCCGTCCTTCGCGGCGCTGCCCGATCCGGACGCCTTCTGCAACGACCCGGTCGTGATGGCTCTGTTGCCAGCGGCTTTGATTGCCGACCCGGAGCTCGAACGAGCCCTCACGGCACTGCGCCGGCAGGCGCTGCTCGGTGACCTCGCTCAGCAGCACCCCGGCTTCTGCGCGGCCCTCTCGCAGCAGTGCTTCCTCACCGACTACGCCTACGCCGTCACGACGGAAGAGGCGGCCCGACTGGCCGCGCTGGGGACCGGCGATACAGATCTGCTGCTGCGGTCGCTGTACGAACCGTTGCCACCGGACGCGGAGGCCACGGCGCTGCCGGCGCCGGTGGTCCGCCAGCAGATTGCCGGACCGGCCAGGGAAGCCGCCTTGGCCCGAACCGTGCCGCGCCTCACGGCGATGGTGGGAGCGGCAAGCGAGGCCGTGCGGTCGCAATACGAGCGGTATCCCTATCCCCGCTGGTCCAGCGCCCCGCGGCGGCTGGATCAAACGCTCGCCGAGCGACTGCGCCGCGACGACGTGACGGCCCCCGCCGATCTACCGCAAAGGCCGCTGAAGGTCCTGGTGGCCGGTTGCGGCACCGGTCGCCACGCGCTTCAGCTTGCGCTCGGCCTGGCGGAGGCAGACGTCACCGCCGTCGATCTCAGCCTAACCAGCCTCGGCTACGCGGCACGACGGGCCGAAGAGCTGGGGGTCAGCAATGTTCGGTTTGCCCAGGCGGACATCGCCGGCCTGGGCGAACACGAGAGGCGATACGACCTGATCGAATCGGTCGGCGTGTTGCACCACATGGCCGACCCGGAAGCGGCGTGGCGGGTGCTCGCCGGCCTCCTGAAGCCGGGCGGCCTGATGCGGATCGGGCTGTACAGCCGCGCCGCCCGACACGCCGTCGAAGCAGCCCGCGCTCACGTCCGCAGCTTGTCTCGGCAGGACGGCCGGCCGGACGTGCGAATGGCGCGACAGGCGATCCTGGGCCTGCCGGCCGGACATCCGGCCCGGACCGTAGTCGAGACCATAGACTTCTATTCCCTGAGCGGCTGCCACGACATGCTGTTCAATGTGCAGGAACGTGAATACGACCTGGAAGAGATCGGTGCCATGCTGGCCAGGCTGGAGCTGGATTTCCTGGGCTTTTCCGGTCTGCCCGCCACCGGGCGGGACCGGTACCGTGCCCTATTCCCCGAAGACCCGGCCTGCTGCGATCTGTCACGCTGGAACAGGGTTGAACAGGAACATCCTGATCTCTTTATACAAATGTACATCCTGTGGTGCCGTCCGGTCGGCGCCGGACCCTAGCGGAGTAGCACCGTGCCGAATGCCGCGATCGTACCGACGGAAGCGGACGTCCTCCTGGTCATCGATCTTCAGAACGACTTCTGTCCCGGCGGCGCGTTGGCCGTGCCGGACGGAGACCGCACCGTCCCCGTCGCCAATCGGCTCGCCCGCACGTTCGATCATGTCGTGTTGACCCAGGACTGGCACCCGCCGGGGCATAGCTCTTTTGCCTCGTCACACGATGGGATGACACCGTTTTCCCAGGTCGACATGGCGTACGGTCCGCAGGTCCTGTGGCCTGACCATTGCGTTCAAGGTACCCCCGGCGCTCGCTTCGTCGACGGACTGGACATTGACCAGGCCGAGCTGGTCCTGCGCAAGGGATACCGCCATGGCATCGATTCCTACTCGGCTTTCTACGAGAACGACCGCGAAACCCCGACCGGCCTTTCGGGCTACCTGCGCGAGAGGGGCCTCAGGCGGGTGTTCCTGTGCGGTCTGGCCTTCGATTTTTGCGTCCTCTATTCGGCACTGGACGCCCGGGCCGAAGGTTTCGAGGCCGTCGTGATCGAGGATGGCAGCGCCGCCATCGATCTGGATGGTTCAAAGGACCAAGCTCGAGAGAAAATGAATGCCGCCGGCGTAACCCGTTTGAAAGAAAGCGATATCTCCGCCTGACGGCGGCAAAGCGCAACGCTTGATGCCTTTTTTGTGATGTCAGAATGCTATTCTTGGTTGTGCAGCGTTGACGCAAAAGCATAATGGGCTTGTGATACGGTAATGTGGCGCCATCCGTAGCGGGATGGCGGATTTGTTAACGGTGCCGTGACGAGGCGCAGGGCGAGTACTCTAAGAAGACCCCGCAGGGTGCCGTGTGAAAGCGGAGTTGCGGAAAGGTATGATTGACAATTTTGAGGGCGGACAAGCCGACCATTTTGGCGTCAAGGCGATCGTCAAATGGTACAGCCCGATAAAGGGGTTTGGATTTCTTCAGCGGACAGATGGTCAACCCGATGCCTTCCTCCATGTCAGCGTGGTGCAGCAATCGGGTTTCGCGTCTTTACCGGAAGGCGCGACAGTCACATGCGATCTAGCTGACCGGGACAAAGGCACGCAGGTTACGGCGATCCACGAGGTGGACACGTCGACGGCAGCCCCGGTGGAAGATGGTGGTGACGAGGCTGTCGGCACGGTGAAGTTCTACAATGGCCAGAAAGGCTTCGGTTTCGTCAGCGTCGATGACGGCGGCAAGGACGTGTTCGTTTCGGCTCGCATGCTGGAACGTTGCGGCCTTTCGGAACTCGAGCCGGAAATGCGTGTGCGGCTGTGGACCAAGATGGGCCCCAAGGGCCCAATGGCGAGCAAGCTGGAAGTAATCTGACGACGGCCGCCCGGCCAGGCACCACCGTCGTATCGCGTCCGCTACCGCACTAGCGGGTGATCGGGCCATGGCTCGCGGGCACCGCGGGCCGGCGTGGTCGATTGCGCCGTCGCTGGCAGTCTTCCGAAGCAACATGGATTGGATCCGAGGCTCTGCCCCAGTAATTTTCGGCTTGATACATATCAAACCGATATATATAAGGTTCGATACAAAGCCTCCGCGGGGGCGCACGGCGCGTGGACGAGAACTGAGGCCCAGGAGCCGCAATGGACGTGAAGACCGCTTGCCTCGGCGTCCTCTCGATTGGAGACGCCAGCGGGTACGAAATACGTAAAAAGTTCGAGGACGGACCTTTCAGCATCTTCGTGGAGGGCGGCTTCGGATCGATCTACCCTGCCCTCAATCGCCTGACCGAAGACGGCAGCGTGACCTGCAGCACGGAGGCGCAGGCCAAACGTCCCGACAAGAAGGTCTACTCCATCACGGCCAAGGGTCGGCTTGCCCTGCTTGACCGGCTGAAACAGATGCCTGGTCCGGACAAGTTCCGGTCAGACTTTCTGTTCACCCTGTTTTTCGCCGATCACCTGCCGGCGCGCTGGGTGGAGTCAATCATCGATGCCCGCATTACAGAATGTCGGGAGAAACTGAACCATCTGAATGGTTGTTCGTATTCCAATCCGGACATTCAGGGACCAACGTTCGTCCACCGGTTCGGCGTCGCCTACTACGAGATGGCGCTGAGATATTTCGAAGAGAACAAGCACGTCATCGTAGCCGCCGCCTTGCGGAGCGAGGCGATGGTGGCCGAGTAGCCGCCGTTCGTTTGACCCCGCAATGGCCCGCCAGCACTGAACGATGACCCGGAAGAAGCGATCGAGTTCATGAGATCATCAATTATTATCGCAGCCCTGCTTGCCGTCGCCGTTGGCGGTTGGATCCTGTCTGGCCAGTTCGGTTCCGACGAAGCCCAGCCGAACGGCGAGGCGGAAGCGGCCCAGACGACCCAGAACATTCCGTCCGGACCCGCGGCAACCGAGGAAGAGGCCGCGCCAAAACTGATGTCGGTCCGCATCCGGGAAAGCATCGCGACGCCGCGCCTGACGGAGCTGTCGCTGAGCGGCCGCACGGAAGCCAACCGACAGGTCACGTTGCGGGCCGAGACCCGTGGGCGGATCGTCAAGGTGGAGGCCGAAAAGGGCATCAAGGTGAAACGCGGCGAGGTCATCGCGCGGATCGACATGGATGCTCGCGGCGCGCAACTGACGGAATACAAGGCCCTGGTCGCGCAGAAGCAGCTCGAGTTCGACCAGGCCAGCAAGCTCGAAGATAAGGGGTTTCAGTCCAAGACCCGCGTGAGCCAGGCCGCCGCGGAACTGGAGCAGGCCAAGGCGCGGCTCAGAATGATGGAAGTCGAAGTCGCCGATACCATCATCAAGGCGCCCTTCGGCGCACAGCTTCAGGAGCGCCCCGTCGAAGTGGGAGATTTCGTCGATGTGGGCGACCATATTGCGACGCTGGTGGAGCTGGATCCCATCATCATCGTCGGTTACCTGTCCGAACGCGATGTGAGCCTGATCGAAGAGGGCGTGATTGCCAACGCCGATCTGGTGACCGGTCAGGAAGTGGTGGGTGTCGTCAAATATGTCTCGCGGGTTAGCGAACAGACCACGCGGACTTTCCGGGTTGAAATCGAGGTCCCCAATCCCGGTCGCCGGATCTTCGAGGGTGTAACGGCGGAGATCCGCCTGCCGGTCGAATCGGTCGACGCCCATGTCGTGACCCCTGCCCTGCTGTCGCTTGACGATGACGGTGTGGTCGGGGTCAAGGCCGTCACCGAGGACGGCCTCGTGGTATTCTATCCGGTGCAGGTCGTCGAAGCGTCTCCGGAAGGAATCTGGATCACCGGCCTGCCGCTGCGTATCGACCTCATCACGGTTGGCCAGGACTTCGTGGTCGACGGCGAACAGGTGATCGCCGTGCGTGAGAGCGAAATCACCGCACGGGCCGGAGACAGCCCATGACGATTATCGACGCCGCGCTCAACCGGTCGAGAACCGTCATCGCATCGCTGCTGCTGATCCTGGTCAGCGGCATCGTCGCTTTCGTGGGGATACCCAAGGAGGCAGAGCCGGACGTCAACATTCCGATCATCTATGTCTCCATGCACCATGAGGGGATCTCGCCGCAGGACGCCGAGCGCTTGCTCGTGCGGCCCATGGAGGAGGAACTCCGCTCCATCGAGGGCGTCAAGGAGATGCGGTCGACTGCCTATCAGGGCGGCGCGAACGTCCTTTTGGAGTTCGAAGCGGGCTTCGATCCCGACTCCGCGCTCGACGACGTCCGGGAAAAGGTAGACACCGTCAAACCGGACCTGCCGGAAGACACCGACGAACCGACGGTGAACGAAGTCAATCTGAGCCTGTTCCCTGTGCTGGTGGTCACCCTTTCGGGCGACGTGCCGGAACGGACCCTGCTCAGGATGGCGCGGCAGCTGCAGGACGATATCGAGTCCATTCCCGCGGTGCTGGAAGCCAACATCGCCGGCAACCGCGACGAGCAGGTGGATGTCATCATCGATCCCATGCTGCTGGAGAGCTACGGCCTCCAAGCCGGCCAGGTGCTGGAACTGATCGGCCGCTCCAACCAGCTGATCGCGGCCGGCGCCCTGGATACCGGTCTCGGGCGCTTTGCGGTCAAGGTACCGGGCCTGTTCGAGAACCTGGATGATATCCTCAGCATGCCGCTTTTGACCCAGGATGACTCCGTCGTCACCATCGGCGACATTGCGACGGTTCAGCGGACTTTCAAGGACCCGACGACTTACGCCTCGGTCAACGGCAAGCCAGCGCTGGCGCTGGAGGTGTCGAAGCGCCTGGGCCAGAACATCATCGAGACCATCGAAAAGGTGCGCGTCGTGGTCGACGAACGCGCCAAGACTTGGCCGGCGGGCATCGAGATCGGCTACAGCCAGGACAAGTCCAACAAAATCAGGGACATGTTGCAGGACCTTCAGAACAACGTAATCAGCGCTGTTCTGCTGGTGATGATAGTCGTGGTCGGCGCGCTCGGCGTGCGCGGCGGTATCCTGGTGGGCATCGCCATTCCCGGGTCGTTCCTGACCGGCATTCTGGTGCTGTCGCTGGCCGGCCTGACCGTCAACATCGTCGTTCTGTTCTCGTTGATCCTTGCGGTTGGCATGCTGGTGGACGGCGCCATCGTCGTCACCGAGTTCGCCGACCGCAAGCTGGCTGAAGGGTCGAGCCTCGAGGAGGCGTACGGTCTGGCGGCGAAACGCATGGCCATGCCCATCATCGCGTCGACCGCCACCACACTGGCAGCCTTCACGCCGCTGCTGTTTTGGCCGGGGATCGTCGGGGAATTCATGAAGTACTTGCCGATCACGCTGGTTGCGACCCTGTCAGCGTCGCTGGCGATGGCGCTCGTTTTCGTACCGACCCTGGGTGCCAACCTGGCGACCGTGACACGGGTGTTCTTCAGCGCGCTGAGTGCGGGGGCCGTCGGCGTGGTTGTCTTCGGAATTGCGGGCATGCCCTACGGCCCCTTCCTGGCGGCCGCGGGCGCCATTGCCGGCGCTTACGCCGGCTTCCGCCTTGGCGATCTGCTCGCCAACGCAATGATGCGGGGCATCGAGCAGCAGGTGCGTTCGAACACGGTGTCGTTCGCGGCCGCAGCCGACGTGGATCTGGACAAGGTGAAGGGTTTCACCGGCTTGTATATCCACGTGCTGGGCTTTGCCCTGCGCGCCCCGTCTGCCGTCCTGGCGTTGTCCGTCGTTGCCCTGATCGGCGCCTATGCCGCCTACGGGGCGTTCGGCAAGGGTGTGGAGTTCTTCCCGGCGGTCGAGCCCGAGCAGGCGTTGGTCCTGGTTCACGGCCGCGGCAACCTCTCCGTCGTGGAAAAACGCGACCTCGTCAGGGAGGTAGAACGTCACGTTCTGGATATCCAGCGCGAACGGAGCGAGTTCAAGACGATCTACAGCACCAGCGGCAATCTCAGGTCACAGGACGACGACGCCGAAGACATCATCGGCAAGATCACGCTGGACTTCGCCGACTGGCGCGCCCGGCGCCCGGCTGCCCAGATCCTCATCGATATCCGGGAGCGGACCGGCTACCTGGCTGGCATCCTGGTGGAAACGTCGTACGAGCGGGCCGGCCCGC
>Ga0066187_1000095_pt1 | contig 41138 bp, 36 predicted proteins | sample WorMetexBAHAMAS1_FD_58706 | JGI IMG/M metagenome (GOLD analysis project Ga0066187, IMG submission 58706) | Marine gutless worms symbiont microbial communities from Max Planck institute for Marine Microbiology, Germany - Inanidrilus exumae... | ecosystem: Host-associated > Annelida > Digestive...
CGTCAGACATATTTGCCCCTGTCTTTCTTCTTGGGTTCTCATGGGGCCGCGCGCGCGGCCGGGCCGATTTGCCCCAGGCCCTGTCGGGTGCTTATGGGCAGGGTTCTATCACCGTTTTGCGCGGTTGACGACATCATGCAGTGTGAATTGCGAGCTCGCACCGCTCCCCTGGCACCCCATGGCAAGACGCGAAAACGATGCCGCCTTAGCGTCGATAATGCGATGCTCCGCCCGTATCAAGGAAGCTCCCGGACCGATGCGGAAAAAAGGCACGTTTGGTCGAAAGGATCGCAAGGAATGGTCTATCCCGTCTTGCAGCGTAGGCTCGATATCGATCTGAACGACGCGAGTTGGAAGGTTCAGGCCATTGATGAGCGGGCAACCGACATTCTGGGTCCCGTGGACTTTGGCTGGCATTGCTACAACGAGGATCCGGACAGCTTCACGTTCGGCGAAGGGTTGCTCGCAGGCAGTTCCATCCCCGGTTCGCGGCGCCTCGTTTTCTGTGCCCACAGCCGTCAATGGGACGGGTTCTACATCTCCAGCATGGGCGGCGCGGCTTACACGTTCCATGGTGTCGGTGCCAGTTACGTCTGTTTGCGCGGCCGATGCGCCAAGCCAAGCGTGCTGTTGCTCAACCACAGGAACGGGGAGATCGCGGTACGGGTCGAACCCGTCGACGTTGAGGCGCTGTGGGCGGGCTATGCCGGCCCGGACGATGACTCCCTGATCGGTTTCTTTGCGCTGCAACAGGCCCTGCTCGACCGCTTCAAGGACGAATATCCGCCGCGGCGTGTTCGTATCTTCGCCGTCGGGCCTGCCGCAATGGTCACGCCGGAAGGGGCGATCGGGTCCAGCCCAGTCAACGACGGGACTCTGTCGGCGGTCGTCGACTGGTGTGGGCGCGGCGGGCTGGGCAGTCGCCTGGTGCAACGGCACAACGTCGTCGCCTGCGTCTTCGGCGGCGAATGGGTGGATCCCGATCTGCCTGTTTCAAAGGAGCTGGACGGCTATTTCATCGAGCATTTCGGGCAGAAGGTCGTGAAGACCGACCTGGCCGTCACCGAGAAGTACCGCTACCACAAGGAATTCAAGACGGGCGGCACGTTCGGCGTCAACATGTACGAAATCTCCGACCGGCTGCTGACGCACAACTACCGCAGCATCTACGCCGACGCCGAGGAGCGGCGCGCGCAGCACAAGTCCTTCATCCTCGATCACTATCTCAAGCAGTTCAACGAAGAGACGATCCAGTCGAAACAGTTTCAGCACTGCGGCGAACCCTGCGCCGTCGCCTGCAAGAAGCTGAATGGGAAGTACAAGAAGGACTACGAGCCCTATCACACACTAGGTCCCCAGGTCGGCGTGTTCGATCAACGCGCGGCCGAACTGCTCAACGACTATGCCGACGCCATGGGTTTCGACGCCATCCAGTCCGGCGGCACCCTGGCATGGATCATGGAATGCGTCGCAGACGGGCTGATGGATGCGGAAGCCTTCGGCTTCCCGCCGGCCTCGGAACTGAGCTTCACCTATCACAGCGACACGGACGGCTTCGATCTGGTGGAGGACAGCATGCGCAATGCCGTCTATGCCATCGCAGTCCTGAAGGCGATCCTGTACGACGAGCGGGCAAACTTGTTTTGCCAGGGAATCCGCGCCGCAGCCGAGACACTGGACGGGCAAAACGGCACCCGTACCGTGGACCGTGCCGTTTTTCTCGCCCACGGCGAGTCCGGATACATGGTGCCCAACCAGTATTGGGTCCCCGGCATGGGCAGTCCCATGCCGATCATGGGCAAGTACTACGTTTATTACGGACCGGATTTCATGGCGCCGGAGGCGCTGGGCCGAAAAAACGTCGAGCGCATGGTGTATGAACTGTTCAGCGACAACACCGGCATTTGCCGCTTCCACCGCAAATGGTCCGAGTCCATCACCGACGAGATCCTAAAGGCCCATTACGAACTGCCGGTGGATTACAAAGCCCATCAGTTCAAACTCGCGGCGGCCATCAACGAACAAGAAGCGCACAAAAGCGTCCCGTGGCAATCCGAACGAATCGCCGACCTGCTCCTGGAGTTTCTCAGATTCTGGGGCGACTTCGGACTCAAGGACGAGAACCTTCACTATTGGCTGGGCCGCGCGAACGAGGACAAGATGGCGGCCGCGGGCGATTTCTGGTCGGCGATCCTCAGGGGGCAGGCGGAAGCATTCGGGGGTGGGCCGGAGTCGATTCCCGATATTCTGACACCGGCCCAGGCAGAAAAAAGCACGCCTATCTAGTCAAGCCGCCTGGTACGGCGACCGCGGTACCCTAGCGGATAAGCCGGCAGGCGCGTGCTCTTCAGTTCCGCGGCGCGTGCTTGTTCAGGATCCGCTGAAGGGTGCGTCGGTGCATCTTCAACCTGCGGGCCGTTTCCGAGACATTGCGGTTGCACTGCTCGAACACCCGTTGGATATGTTCCCAGCGCACGCGATCGGCCGACATGGGATCCTCCGGCGGCGGCGGCAACGGGTTTTTGGTCTCCGTGAGGGCGGCGAAAATCTGATCTGCGTCCGCCGGTTTCGGCAGATAGTCGATGGCGCCCGCCTTCACGGCCGCCACCGCGGTAGCGATATTTCCATAGGCGGTCAGCATCACGATGCGAATGTCCGGCCGCGCCTCGCGCAGCGCGCGGATGATTTCAAGCCCGTTGCCATCGTCCAGGCGCATATCGATGAGCGCATAGCCGGGCGCCGTATCCGACACCGCGTCCAGCCCCTCGGCGACCGAAGAGGCGGTTGCCACCGTGAATCCCCTTGTCTCCATGGCCCGGGCCAGTCGGTTACGCAGCGGCGCGTCATCGTCGACGATCAATAAAGACCGGTCGCGCCCCGGGGCCTGAAGCGTTTCAGTCATAGCATCCACAGCCATTCGTCCTTCCTATCCCGCCTGCGCTGCAGCCAGGGCCGGCCCTTATCTTATTCGGCCAGCACCATAAATTTATCGCGCGGCCAGCGAATGACAACCTCGGCGCCGCCATCATTACGAAATGTCAATGAAGCCCCTACCCGCTCCAACAGCGTCTGGGCGATGAAAATCCCAAGGCCCATATGCTCACCCGTGCCCGATCTTGTGGAAATGTAGGGTTCGCCGAGCGCCGTCAGCATCCAGGCGGGAAAACCGCGCCCGTCATCCTTGATGATCACGCGAACCACGTCGTCGTCCCAATAGACCCTGAGCTCGACGGCCGATTTAGCAAACTGGACGGCATTCTGGACCAGATCGCCGAGGCCGTGGAGGACTTCCGGCGACCGATGCACCTCCGGTTCCTCGCCGACGACACCGTCCTCGACGACGATGTCGAGCTCGATTTCGTCGGTCTCGTGAGGCACGGCCGCCGCCTCGACAAGCGCCGACACGCCGAGACGTTCATACGGTGCCCCGCCCGAGACGTCCGGGCTTGCGGCCAGACCGGCCAGGATATCCCGGCATCGTTCGGCCTGGCTGACCAGAAGCTCGGCATCTTCGGCGACGGCGCTGTCCGGCGGCACTTCCTTCTGAAGCTCCTTTGCTGCCACGGCAATGGTCGCCAGCGGCGAGCCGAGTTGGTGCGCGGCGGCCGCCGCCAGCCCGCCCAGGGCCGACATCCGCTGCGCCCGGGCCAGCGCCGCCTGCGTGACGCCCAGGGCCTGAACATTGCGGCGAGCCTCCTCGGCGACCGACCAGACATAGGTCGCCATGAACACGGTCGCGACCGCCAGACCCGCCCACATGCCGAGCACGTAGGGCAAAGGCATCACGAAACCACCCGGTTCCACCCAGGGCAGCGGCAGGTGATAGAAGGCCAGGAACGTATTGACCGCCAGGGACATGGCGCAAAGGCCCACGGTCGCGCCGCGCGACAGAATCGTTGCGGAGACAATCACCGGTGCCAGAATCAGGACCGAGAACGGGTTCTCCAGGCCGCCGGTGAGAAACAGCAGGACGGAAAGCTGGATCAGATCGAACCCCAGGATCTGCGCCGCATGGGTATCCTTGAGGCGAGCCCGTTCCGTGCGGTTGCGCATGAGAACCAGATTGAGAATGATCGCAATGGAAATCGCGATCAGGCACGGGATCAGGGGTAGCCGGAATTCCAGGCTGAAATGGACCGTCAACACGGCCGCGGTCTGGCCCAGGATGGCGATCCACCTGAGCAGAATCAGCGTGCGCAGGTTCATGCCGCGCCCGCGCTCCAGGCGCATTTCCGCTTCGCGCGGCACCTGCGGCGGCACCCGTGTCACCTCCAGGGGTTTGATCGTGTCGGCCATGCCGGAAGTCGGTCTCGCTCCGCTGCTCAGATCTGCGGCCCTATATATAGGGTTTTGACGGGCAACAGAAATCCCGACCCGCAGCGCCCGCCCAGGGCCGACTGATCAGCGGTCGCTGACGCCGGCCTCGTCGAAAGTGGCCATGCCCAGGTGACAGTCGACCGCAGCGCGCAGAATACCCAGGGCCATAACCGCGCCAGTCGCTTCGCCCAACCGCATATCCAGTTCGAGAATCGGGTCTTTGCCGATCGCGTCGAGGACACGCCGATGCCCCGGTTCCGTCGACAGATGTCCGACCAGACAGTGATCAAGGACCCCATCCAGCAGGGCATGCAGGACCGACGCCGCCACCGTGCAAGCATAGCCGTCCAAAATAACCGGCACCCGGCCCACCCGCGCAGCAAGCACCGCGCCGGCGATGGCCGCCAGTTCGTACCCTCCCAAACGTGACAACAAAACCAGTGGATCCGGCTCGTCGGCACCGTGACGGGCTACCGCCCGTTCCACCACCTCAATCTTGTTCTGCATCGCCTCGCCGGCCACGCCGGTTCCCGGCCCGGTCCAGTCCGATGCGTCGCCACCGAACAACCCGTACGCCAGCGCCGCGGCGCTCGTTGAGTTGCCGATGCCCATCTCGCCCAGGCAGACCACGTCGATCCCGTCTTCCACCGCCATCATGCCGTAGGCCATGGCGCGCGCGCACTCCGCCTCGGACATGGCCGGGCCTTCGGTGAAATCGGCGGTCGGAAAGTCCAACGCCAATTCATAGACGCGCAGTTCGGCGTCCATCCGACGGCAGAGTTGGTTCACCGCCGCGCCGCCGGACTGGAAATTCTGCACCATCTGCGCCGTGACCTCGGGCGGATAGGCCGAAACGCCGCGTGCCGCAACGCCGTGATTGCCGGCGAAGACGGCGACCCGGGGCCGGTCCAGCCGGATTGGATCCCGTCCCTGCCAGGCGGCAAACCAGCCCGCGAGATGTTCGAGAACACCCAACGAATTAGCCGGTTTGGTCAGCCGGCCGTTGCGCGCCAGAACCGTCTCTGCCGCTGCGGTATCCGGGCCCGGCAGCGTGTCGAACAACTGCCGGATCTCATCAAGCGACGGCTCAGCTGCGGCTTCTGTCATGATCGGTAATGCTTTTGACTGCCTGTGACGCCATGTATCGTGCGGACTTCAGCCCAAGCGAATAACCGTCCAGCGCATGACCGACAAGAGCGAAAATGACCACAACGCCCGGCTGCGTCCTTTCGACGACGCGCTGGTGGCACTGTCGTTCTTCACCCGCGTGCCGGTGCCCGCTCGACAACGATCGCTTGCGGGCGCTGGTTACTGTTTTCCCCTGGTCGGCGCCCTCGTGGGCGGGTTTGGCGCGCTGATTCTGACGGTTTCGGCCGCGCTCGGCCTGTCGCCATGGATCGGCGCTTTTCTGGCCGTCGCCGCGACCGCGCTTGTGACCGGCGCGCTGCACGAGGACGGCCTTGCGGACACTGCAGACGGATTGGCGAGCGGCCGGTCTGCCCAAGCTCGCCTTGAGATCATGCGCGACAGCCGGACCGGCGCGTTCGGGGTCCTGGCACTCATCCTGGCGACGGGCCTGAAAGCCGCCGCATTGGCAAGCATGGCAGCCCCCGCCGCGGCGCTGGCCCTGGTTGCAGCCCATGCGGCCGCGCGTGGCGTTCTTCCGTCGGTGATGGCGATGATGCCGACGGCCAGCACCACAGGCATGGCGGCGCGCGCCGGGCGCCCGTCCCTCGGCGCCGCGGGCGCGGCCGCGGCGATCGGTGCGGTGCTCGTCCTGGCGCTGCTTGCACCGCGCGCCGGCCTCACCGCAATGGCCGCCGTCGCCGCCATCGCCTGGATCATGTGTTGGCTGGCCCGCCGTCTGTTCGGGGGCTATAACGGCGACGTGCTAGGCGCGATCGAACAGGTTGCGGAAATCGCCGTTCTCGTGGCGGCAGCCTCAGGAGGCAGGAATTGACGACGGTGGAAACGCGAATGTGGTGGATTCGGCACGCGCCGGTAACCGCCAACAACGGATGCATTTACGGGCAGACCGACATGCCGTGCGATACGGACGACGCGGTCGCCTTCGAGGGGTTGGCGCGGCAACTGCCGGATGACGCCATCCTGGTCACCACCAATCTGCAACGCACCACCCAGACGGCCGCGGCCATCGCCGCAGCGGGCCTGGGCATGCCGGAGCCGGTGATCGAACCCGAGTTGCGCGAGCAGCATTTCGGCGATTGGCAGGGAATGCGATACGACGAATTCTGGTCCGACCGCGACCCGGATCAAAACCGCTTCTGGCTGGCACCCGCCCATGAAAGGCCGCCGGGCGGAGAGAGTTTCGCGGATCTGATCACCCGCGTGGCGCCGGCGATCGACCGGGTGGTCGATACCCATGCAGGTCGCGATATCGTGGCGGTCGCGCACGGCGGCACGATCCGCGCCGCGGCCGCGCTCGCGCTGGGGCTGGAGCCTGAAAATGCCCTTCGCTTCGCGGTCGACAACCTGTCGATCACGCGGATCGATCATGTCCGCAGCCCGACGCTGGACTCCTGGCGGGTCGTTTGCGTGAACCGCGACCCCCGCTGACGGCGGACAGTGCCGGAGCAGACGCCCGACGCACTACGCGAGACCTGGGAGCCGAGTATGTCGGATCCTATGGTCCTGATCGCAATCGTCGTGCTGGCCGCCTTTTTCCTGATCATGCTGCGATACCGGCCCAAACCCACGCTGATGCTGGACCGTCGCGACTTTGCTTACGAAATGGTCGTGGAGCCGGCAGGCCGGGCGCCGCAGCCTTTCCGAATCAAGTTCGGCGATGTGAGCTGGCCAGACGAAGAACGCATCTTTCTGATAAGGCTCGGGTTTTTCAATCGCGGCAGGGAGGCGCTTACGCCTTCCGATTTCATTCGTCCAATGGTGTTCGAGTTTCCCGAGGGGTCGGAGATCCTCAAGGCGGAATTTGCCGAGTCATTCAAACATCGCGGACCCGTTCCGGCGGCACCGATCGTCTCCGGCACGCGCATCGAATTCCCGGCCTTTCCCCTCGACAGTCTTGGCGCCCATATCTTCAATCTGGCGGTTCGCGACGCCTACACGCCCACGGTGGTCGACGGCGCCATCGAAGGCCAGGACGAGATCAAAAGACTGGAATAGAGCGGTGGCCAAGAAACCCACAAGACTGCCGCCCGTGACCCTGGTCCTGGGCGGCGCGCGGTCCGGCAAGAGCGCCTGGGCGCAACAACGTATCGAGGACGGTCTCGGCAGCGACTGGCCGACGGCGACATACATCGCCACCGCCGAGGCCGGGGACGCCGAGATGGCCGAACGTATCGCGCGGCACAAGGCGCAGCGCGATGCGCGCTGGTCGACCGTGGAAACGCCAATCGGCGTGCCGCGGGCCATCATGGAGCATACCCGCGACGGTCAACCGGTTCTGGTCGATTGCCTGACCCTATGGCTGAGCAACATGCTGCTGTCGGAACGCGATGTCGGGGCCATGACCAACGCGCTGTTGGGAACCTTGCGCACGCCGCCCGGTCCCGTCGTCCTGGTATCGAACGAGGTCGGGCTTGGTCTGGTGCCGGAAACGCCGCTGGGACGCTCGTTTCGCGACGCCCAGGGCCAACTCAATCAACAGGTTGCGCGCGCGGCCGACCAGGTCGTATTCGTAGCGGCCGGTTTGCCGCTAACGCTGAAAGAGAACGAGAGGCATCTCTAATGGGGGCACGCATACCAACGACGATCATCACCGGGTTTCTGGGGGCGGGCAAGACGAGCCTCATGCGCCACCTGGTCGAGTCCGCCAACGGCAGGCGCCTTGCCTTTCTCATAAACGAATTCGGCGATCTCGGAATCGACCGCGATCTGCTGCTGGGATGCGGTATCCCCGGCTGCGATGACGACGACGTGGTCGAACTCGCGAACGGCTGCATCTGCTGCACGGTCGCCGACGATTTCCTGCCGGCCATGGAATCGATCCTGGACCGGGAAGAACAGCCCGATCACATTCTGATCGAAACGTCTGGCCTGGCGCTGCCGAAACCGCTGGTAAAGGCGTTCACCTGGCCGGAGATCCGGGCGCGGGTGACTGTCGATTCAGTCATAACAGTCGTTGACGGGCCGGCCGTGCTGGAAGGCCGATTCGCCGAAGACCCGGCGGCGGTCCAGGCCCAGCGCGTGGCCGATCCCGCGCTTGATCACGAAAGCCCGCTGGAGGAAGTGTTCAGCGATCAATTGCAGTGTGCCGACGTGGTGGTTCTCAACAAGGCCGATCTTGTGGCCGCTGAGATCGTTGGCGACCTGGAAAGCCAGCTAACACCCCGACTGCGCGCCGGCGTCAAGATCATCCACGCAGAGAACGCCCGGGTCGATCCGACGCTGTTGATCGGCCTCGACGCGCGCGCCGAGAGCGACCTGGAATCCCGGCCCTCGCATCATGACGGCACCGACGATCACGATCACGACGATTTCGACAGCGTCGTGCTTCGATTCGGATCCATCGACGACGTCGCTGCGCTGGAGAGCGGCCTGCATCGCGTCATCGAAGAACACGGGATCTTTCGGATCAAAGGTTTTCTCGACCGACCCGCGGCGTCACGCCGCGAGGTCATTCAGGCCGTGGGGCCACGAATCGAACGTTATTTCGACCGTGCCTGGTCCCGGGACGAGGCCCGCGAATCGGAACTCGTTCTGATCGGTCTTGCCACGCTGGACCGCACCTCCATTGCTGCGTGTCTGACCGAGACGCTGGCCGCGCCGGCCGGGTGACCCCGACCGACGCACCAAACCGGTCAAAGGAAAAGGGCGCCGGATATCGGCGCCCTTTTTGATCGATAGCCCGCCTTGTCCGGGACTATTCGGCGTTGGCCCGACGGCGCTTGTCGCGTCCGTGGGGACGACGGTCGCCGCGTCCCTCGCGGCCACCTCCGTCGCGCGATCCATGGTCGCCGCCTTCACGCGGCACGTCACCAAGATCCTCGCCGGTCTCCTGGTCCACGACCCGCATCGACAGGCGGACCTTGCCGCGCTCGTCGACGCCAAGGCACTTCACATGGACCTCATCGCCTTCCTGGACGACGTCGCTGACCTGCGCCGTGCGACCGGCTGCCAGTTCAGAGATGTGCACCAGGCCGTCGCGCGAACCGAGGAAGTTCACGAAACAACCGAAATCCAGAACCTTGACGACCTTGCCGCGATAGATCTTGCCGGGCTCAGGCTCGGCGACAATGTCTTTGATCCAGTTGATCGCGTTATCGCCGGCCTCGCCGTCGACCGCCGCAACCAGGATCGTGCCATCGTCCTCGATGTCGATCTTCGCACCGGTAACCTCGCAGATTTCGCGAATTACCTTGCCGCCGGTACCGATCACTTCGCGGATCTTCTCCCGCGGGATCTTCAGCGTGGTGATGCGCGGGGCGAAGTTCGAGATGTCCTGACGGCTTTCCGTCAGGGCCTCGGCCATCTTGCCCAGGATATGCAACCGACCGTCCCTCGCCTGGGACAAAGCCGTCTGCATGATCTCCTCGGTGATCGAGGTGATCTTGATATCCATCTGCAGGGACGTCACGCCTTCGTTGGTGCCAGCTACTTTGAAGTCCATGTCGCCCAGGTGGTCTTCGTCACCCAGGATGTCCGACAGAATGGCGACGCCATCGTCCTCCTTGATGAGGCCCATGGCGATCCCGGCGCAGGGTTTTTCGATCGGCACGCCTGCGTCCATCAGAGCCAGCGACGTTCCACACACCGACGCCATGGAGCTCGATCCGTTCGACTCCGTGATCTCGGAAACCACCCGTACGGTGTAGGGGAAGTCCTCCTTGCTGGGCATGACCGGATGGATGGCCCGCCAGGCGAGCTTGCCGTGACCGATCTCGCGCCGGCCAGGCGACATCATCCGTCCCGCCTCGCCAACCGAGTAGGGCGGGAAGTTATAGTGCAGCATGAAGTGCTGGCGGTATTCGCCTTCCAGCGCATCGATAATCTGCTCGTCCTGTCCGGTGCCCAGGGTGGTGACGACCAGCGCCTGTGTTTCACCGCGGGTAAACAGCGCCGAGCCGTGCGCCCGGTCGAGCACGCCGACCTGACAGACGATCGGGCGAACGTCGGTCGTGGTCCGTCCGTCGATGCGGCCGCCGGTCTTCAAAATGTTGCCGCGAACGACTTCCCGCTCGAGGTCTTTGAAGGCTCCACCGGCAAGCTCGACTTCCCGCTCTTCTTCCTCGAGCTGGGTCATAACAGCCTGCTTGACGCCAGAGACGGCCTCGACACGTTCTTGCTTGACCACCTTCGAATACGCCTCGCGCAGTGGCGCTTCGGCGATTTCGGCAACGCGCGCCCGCAAAGCCTCCGCAGCGGGATCCGCCTCGGGCAGGTCCCACGGTTCCTTGGCGCAGGACTCCGCGAAGTCGATGATCATTTCGATCACCTTCTGGTACTCGCGGTGTCCGAACATGACGGCATCCAGCATGGTCTCTTCCGAAAGCTCGCTGGCCTCGGACTCGACCATCAACACACCTTCGGTCGTGCCGGCGACGACCAGATCCAGCTTGCTTTCAGGCAGCTGGTCCATGATCGGGTTCAGCACCAGTTCGCCGTCGATATGGCCGATCCGGGCCGATCCGATCGGGCCCAGGAACGGGATGCCGGAAATGGTCAAGGCGGCGCTGGCGCCGATTATCGCGACCATATCCGGATCGTTTTCCAGATCGTGCGCGAGAACGGTGCAGACCACCTGCGTTTCGTTGCGGAAACCCTTGGCGAACAGCGGCCGGATGGGCCGGTCGATCAGACGCGACGTCAGCGTTTCCTTTTCGGTGGGTCGCCCTTCGCGCTTGAAAAAACCGCCCGGGATCTTGCCGGCGGCAAAGGTCTTTTCCTGGTAGTTGACGGTCAAAGGAAAAAAGTCGATACCCGGCCGCGGCGCCTTTTGAGCCACCGCCGTGCACAGCACCTGCGTTCCTCCATACGTCGCCAGTACCGCCCCGTCGGCCTGACGCGCGATGCGTCCGGATTCCAGGGTCAACGGGCGACCACCAAATTCTATCTCTCTCTTCGTAATCTCGAACATTCAGCTTCTCTCTTTCTTTCTTCCGTACCTACGGACATCCGCGGCCGTTCCCCTGAACGGTCCGCTATGGCGGTGTTTCCGGATGCGAGCATTATCCCCGGCACGAACGGCGAGGGACATTTGAGTAACGCGTTTCCGGTAGCACCGCCTAACAAAACGGGGCGCCGTCATCGGCGCCCCCGCACAAACCGGCACTCAGCGCCGGAGACCAAGTTCTTGGATCAACGTGGCATAGCGGTCGTTGCTTTTTCCTTTCAGATAGTCGAGCAACCGCCGCCTTTGACCCACCATGAGCAGAAGTCCGCGCCGGGAATGGAAATCCTTCTTGTGGCTCTGCAAGTGGTCGGTCAGATTCTTGATTCGTTCGGTAAGGATCGCGACCTGTACTTCCGGCGACCCGGTGTCGCCTGATTTCATTGCGAACTTACCAATCAGTTCCGTTTTGCGTTCTGCCGTTATCGACATATTTGTTTGAGACTCCTCGGCATCGCTTATCATCAAATATTCAAAACACGCACAGGTTGAACCTCGCCGCGACTGTATCGGGTCAACGCAACTGGCTGGCCCGCATTCATCGCCAAAACGGTATCGCCGTCGCAAAGGCCGGCGATACGCGAGAGATCTACCTTACGCATCAGGGAAATGGATTGGCCGTTTCGCAGCCGACCGGCTTCCCCGTCGGTCAGTGTAAGCGCCGGGATGCCGTCCAGCGCCGCCTGAACCGGCAGCAAAAGCTGCGTCTGTTGGGCGGGTGTATGGCCCAATTTCTCCAGCACGTCCAGTGAAATTGCGTGCGATTCGTCGAACGGTCCGACCCTGGTCCGGCGCAGCGCGGCCAGATGGCCGCAGGTCCCGAGCCGCCGGGCGAGGTCCCGGGCGAGCGAGCGAATATAGGTCCCCTTGCCGCATTCCACCTCGAACACGGCCGTCTCATCGTCCAGGATGTCGATCAACCGGAAAGCGTAGACCTCCACGATGCGCGAGGGCAGCTCCGGCGCTTCGCCCGACCGCGCCAGATCGTAGGCACGCTCGCCGCCGACCTTTATCGCCGAATAGGCCGGCGGGACTTGCTCGATCTCGCCAACAAATTCCGACAGGGCCGACTCGATGGCCTGCCGATCCGGCCGGACTTCGCTCTGTTCGACGGTCGCACCCTCGGGGTCGTCGGTCTCGGTCGCCGTACCCCACCGGACGGTAAACCGGTAGGATTTCCGGCCATCCATCACATACGACACCGTCTTGGTCGCCTCGCCCAGCGCCACCGGCAAGAGGCCCGTCGCGAACGGATCCAGCGTACCGCCATGGCCGGCCTTGGCGGCATCCAGCAGGCGTTTGACCGCGCCGACCACCGATGTGGATGTCACGCCGGCGGGTTTGTCGATCACCAGCCAGCCGTGAATTGGCCGCCCCCGCCGCTTAGGGCTCATTTCCGTCCGAGGCGGTGTCGAGGTCGCGCGCCACGTCCGGCCGCCGCAGGATCGAATCGATGCGGCCGCCTTCGTCGAAGCTGGTGTCGCTGACGAAGGTGAGCTTCGGCGTAAATTTCAGGTGAACGTCCCGGCCCACGAGATGGCGCAGGTAGGCGCTTGCCCGCCGCAAAGCTTCAAGAACCTGGTCGTTGTCCACGCCGCCCAGGGCAATCACATAGACGGTCGCGTTCTTGAGATCGGGACTCATCCGGACCTCGGTCACCGTGACCGGATGGGACAGCAGTACCGGTTCGTGCAATTCACCACGGGCCAGGATAGCCGACACGACGTGGCGCACTTCTTCGCCGACGCGCAACTGGCGCTGGGTCTGCGGTTGCCCTCTGCTCATTCTGCACTGCCGTTCGACGTGCCGGGACGGCGCACAGGCGTCAAAGCGCCCGCGCGACTTCCTTCACCTCGTAGCACTCGATGACATCGCCTTCTTTGATGTCGTCGTAGTTTTCCAAGGCCATCCCGCACTCGTATCCGTTCTGCACTTCGCGAACGTCGTCCTTGAAGCGTTTCAACTGCTTCAGAGCGCCCTCGTAAATGACGACGTCGTCCCGCAGGAGACGGACCTTCGCGCCACGCCGGACCACGCCTTCCGTGATCATGCAGCCCGCGACCTTGCCCACCTTCGAGATGTTGAACACCTCGCGGATCTGGGCGTAGCCCAGGAAAGTCTCCTGCTGCTCCGGCGCCAGCATGCCGCTCATGAGCGCTTTCATGTCATCGACGACGTTGTAGATGATCGAGTAGTAGCGGATATCGATGCTGTCGCGGCGGGCCAGATCGCGCGCCTGGGGATTGGCGCGGACATTGAAGCCCATCACCACGCCATTGCTCGAACCGGCAAGGCTGACGTCGGTTTCCGTGATGCCGCCGACGGCGCCGTGCAGGATCCGTACCTTCACCTCGTCGGTGGAGAGTTTGTCCAACGCGCCGCGAATCGCCTCCAGCGAACCCTGGACATCTGCCTTGACGACGATAGGCAGTTCCTTGGTCTCGCCCGCCTTGATCTGATCGAACATCTGATCAAGCGTGCCGCGACCCATGGTGGTGATTTCTTTCTCGCGCAGGCTTCGCTGACGATATTCGGCCACTTCGCGGGCCCGGGCTTCATCGGCAAGAACGATGAAGTCGTCGCCAGCCTGGGGCGTGCCTTGAAGGCCAAGAACCTCGACCGGAGTGGACGGGCCCGCGGACTTGATCTGTCTGCCCTTGTCGTCCAGCAACGCTCGCACACGGCCCCATTCGCTGCCGACGACGAATATGTCGCCGACCTTCAGAGTGCCGTTCTGCACCAGAACCGTCGCCACGGAGCCGCGGCCCTTTTCCAGCTTGGCTTCGATCACAGCGCCGTTGGCATGGCGACCGGGGTTGGCTTTCAGTTCCAGCAGCTCAGACTGCAGAAGGATGGCTTCCTCCAGCTTGTCCAGGTTGGTCTTCTTGACCGCCGACACCTCGATATCGAGGATGTCGCCGCCCAACTCTTCCACGACCAATTCGTGCTCGAGCAGCTGGTTGCGGATCCGCTGCGGATCGGCGTCGGGCCTGTCGCACTTGTTCACCGCCACCACGATTGGGACTTCCGCAGCCTTTGCGTGATTGATGGCTTCGACCGTTTGCGGCTGGATGCCGTCGTCGGCGGCAACCACCAGAACGACGATGTCGGTCACTTTCGCGCCACGCGCCCGCATCAACGTGAACGCTTCGTGACCCGGGGTGTCCAGAAAGGCGATCTGCTCGCCACTCGGCATCGTCACCTTGTAGGCACCGATATGCTGTGTGATTCCGCCGGCCTCTCCGGCCACGACATCGGTTTCCTTGAGCGCGTCCAGCAACGACGTCTTGCCGTGGTCCACATGGCCCATGACCGTGACCACAGGCGCCCGCGGCGCCAGATCGGAATCGTCATCTTCGGGCCCGACCAGGCCTTCTTCGACGTCCGCCTCGGAAACACGCCGGATCTTGTGGCCAAACTCGGCCACCACCAACTCGGCGGTATCGGCGTCGATCGCCTGGTTGAGCGTCGCCATGATGTCGAGCTTCATCAACGCCCGAACGACGTTGTTCCCTTGCTCGGCCATCCGGTTCGCCAGGTCTGCAACGGTGATCGTTTCCGGCACGACCACCTCGCGAATGACCTTGTCATGCCGGGCATGGGTCTCGCGGGTCTTCTGGCGTTCCTTTTCGCGCTGGCGGCGCAACGCGGCGAGCGAACGTCCGCGGCGAACATCCAGATCGCCGTCTTCGCTCTCCAGCGCCTGGGTGATCGTGAGTTTGCCGGACCGACGCCTCGGTTCGTCGCGCAGCCGCAACGGACCGGTCTTCTGTTTGTCGGCACCTTTGCCCTTGCGCGGCGGTTCTTCGCGGGCCTTTTCCTCTTCGGCACGCGGTGCCTTGCGCGGCGCCTCGTCGGTCTTGGGACGCGCGTCCGCCTGGACGGCGGCCTGGGCCTGTTTTTGTTCCTCGGCCCGTTGCTTTTCTTCCTCGGCCGCCTTCTTGGCCTCTTCTTCGGCCCGTTGCTTTTCTTCCTCGGCCGCCCTCTTGGCCTCTTCTTCGGCCAGGCGCTGGGCCTCGACTTCCTCGACGCGGCGCCGTTCGTCGTCCTGAACGGCGTCCTGCAGGGCGCGCAGCCGGGCCGCTCGCTCACCTTCGGTCAGCGATTTGGGCCGCTCTTCCTCAAGCGACGTGAGCCCTTCCGCATCAGCCACAGCCTTGGGCTTGACGACCTCCATCTTGCCGCCCTTGCCCCGTTCGAAGGTCCGCTTGCGCTTGACCTCGACCGTTACCGTCTTCGAGCGGCCATGGCTAAAGCTCTGCTTCACCTGCCCCGTCTCGACGGTTTTCTTCAACTCCAACCGTCCGGGCCTGCTCAGCGTCAGCTTGCTTTCCTCTTTTTTGGTCTCGCTCATCCTTGTCCTCATTGAGAGGCCGCTTGCCGAACACCGGCAAGCTTGGCACACACATTTTTAAGTCCGTCGGCGAGGCCACCCGAAGCGACCGCCGCATGTACCGCGAAATCGCGGCCGAACGCCCGACCTATTTCCTCGCCACTTAGCGCAACCAACCGTGGCACGTCCCGCCCGGAGCCGCGGATTTTCCGCGCTCCGTCGGACGCCCCGTCGCACGCCGTGATCTGCAACGCGGCACGACCCTCTGCAACCCAGCCGCGGGCCTTCTCGAAACCGGCGACGGCCTGTCCGGCGCGCCGGGCGAGCGACAGAAGATCGATCGCGCGTCGCGCCAACAACCGTTCGGTCTGATCGGCCAGATCATCGGGCACACACACCGAGCGTCTCGCCGCGCGGGCGAAGAGGTTTTTAGACGTTGCCGTATTAATGTGATCCCGGTCCGGGCTCAACCACAATCCGCGACCCGGCAACCGGTCGGCGACATCAGGGACTACGACTCCGTCGGGTCCGACAACGAAACGCAGGAGCGTGTCGCGCGGCAGGCTTTCGCCCGACGCGATGCAGCGCCGCAGGGGCGCAGCGGTCTCGGCCGGTACATCACCGGCCGTCGCCGCCTGATCTGGCATCGTTTCCGCGTTCGCGTTCATGCGTTCTGACGCTCATCCTCCGTCTCAGGCCGGTAGGCCGGCATCACCGCCGGGCCGCTCATCCGCCGCAACGAGTTCCGCCTCAACGGCCGGGTCGCCGGTTTCGTCTTCCGCCTGCGCCCGTTCGGCTTCGATCGCTGCGATTTCTTCCTCGGAGAACCATCCCGCTTTGATGCGGGCGGCCATGATCATGTCGTTGGCGGTATCGAGAGTCATATCGGTGTTGCGCAGGATACCGTCTTCGCGATTGGTCAACTCGTCACCGGCAAGGTCGGCGAAATCTTCCAACGTCTTGATTTCCGCCTCGCCAAGCGAGACGAGCATCGTCGGCGACAGCCCTTCGAGTTCGGCGAGCTGGTCCTCGACGCCGAGCTCGCGGCGTCGGGCGGCCAGCCGGGCATTCTCTTCGTCCAAGAAGTTGCGCGCCCGAAGGCGGAGTTCCTCGGCCACTTCCTCGTCGAAGCCCTCGATCGTGGACAACTCCTCGACCGGCACGAACGCCACCTCTTCGACGGCGGTGAACCCTTCGGTGACCAGCAATCGAGCAATGACGTCGTCCACATCCAGCGCTTCCATGAACCGCTCGCTGCGGGCAGTGAATTCGGACTGACGGCGCTCGGATTCCTCTTCTTCGGTCAGAATGTCGATATCCCAGCCTGTCAGCATCGAGGCCAGTCGTACGTTCTGCCCGCGGCGTCCGATGGCCAGGCTGAGCTGGTCGTCCGGGACCACCACTTCAATCTTGCCGCTCTCCTCATCGAGCACGACCTTGGTCACCTCGGCCGGTGCCAGGGCATTGACGACGAAGGTTGCCGGATCGGTCGACCAGGGAATGATGTCGATCTTTTCGCCCTGCAGTTCGGCGACGACTGCCTGAACACGGCTGCCGCGCATGCCGACACAGGCCCCGACCGGATCGATCGACGTGTCGTTGGAATGCACACCGATCTTGGCCCGGCTTCCCGGATCGCGCGCAACGGACTTGATCTCAATGATGCCGTCGTAGATCTCGGGCACTTCTTGGGCGAACAGCTTCGCCATAAATTGAGGATGCGTGCGCGAGACGAAAATCTGCGGGCCCCGCTGCTCGCGGCGAACATCGTAAATGTAGGCGCGCACACGGTCGCCGCGCTTGAAATGCTCGCGGGGAATAACCTCGTCGCGACGCATGACAGCCTCGGCACGGCCCAGATCGACGGACACGTTGCCGAATTCGACGCGCTTGACGATGCCGTTGACGATTTCGCCGGCGCGATCCTTGTACTCGTCGTACTGGCGTTCCCGTTCCGCCTCGCGGACTTTTTGGACAATCACCTGTTTGGCGGTCTGCGCGGCAATGCGACCGAAATCGATCGGCGGCAGCGGATCGACCAGGAACTCACCAACGACGGCATCGGACTTGCGGCGCTGCGCAACATCCAGCGTCACCTGGGTGATCTCGTTCTCCACCTCGTCCACCACTTCGACAAAGCGGGCGAGCTGAATGTCGCCGGTTTTGCGATCGATCTCTGCCCGAATGTCATGCTCGTGGCCATATTTCGATCGGCCAGCCTTCTGGATCGCCTGCTCCATGGCTTCCAGAACCTGCTCTCGGTCGATCCCCTTTTCGCGCGCCACGGTGTCCGCGACGTGCAGCATGTCCGTTCGGGATAGCGCCATACCTTCCATAAGTTCCGTCCTGCTCCTTCTGCCGGTTGACGCAGAGCGCCGCGCGGCTCGTTCTCAGCTTGCCAGCCGGCCGGCCTCTGAGGCGGCCGCCAGCAGTTTGTCATTCAAGACCAGCTTGGCGTTCTGGATACTGTCGAAGTCGAGCTTCAGACGCTCGCCTTCGACGTCGATCAGCACGCGCTGACCATCCGTCCCCATAACGGTTCCCCTGTAGCGTCGCCGGCCTTCTACCGTCTGACTGAGCTCAAGCTTCGCCTCATAGCCGGCGTAGCGATCAAAATCCTTGAGGCGCGTCAGCGGCCGATCAATTCCGGGTGAGCTGACCTCCAGGACATAGGGATTATTGATCGGATCCTCAACATCCAGCAGTGCCGAAACCAGCTGGCTCACCTCCGCGCACTGGTCAACCGTGATCGTCTCACCGTTGGCGTGCTCGACCATGATCTGAATCGTCGGACGGCCGCCGGATGAAATCCTCACCCGGACCAGATCGTAGCCCATATCCGCCAGCGACGGCTCTATCAGGCGCTCGATCGCGCGCACCGTGTTCATGGTTCTCAAGATCCCGGACGCGCAGGGAAGCGCCTGCATCGCCCACTAAAAAAGGCGGGCCGGTGGCCCACCTCCAACAACATCACCACGACCCGACTGTTGTCGAATCTCGGTGTTATGCAAGAGACTCTCGAAGCCAGTGTGTACGGGATTTCCGCCGCTGACTCAAGCGTTTTCGGCGACCGTTAACCACATTCGGCGGGGTTCCGTGGGGCCCGCAAAAAGCGCAGAAAAGAGGGCTTCAGACCCTGACGCCGGGCCTTCATTTCGTAGCGGGTCGCCGGCCAATCGGCCGGGCGGGCACGCCAGTCGCCGCCGCCCCTGGCGCTCCAGGAGAATTCGGGATGCGCCCGGACGTGGATCAGGATCCAGTCCACATAGTCCGGGTGATCGCTGGCCACGCACAGTTCGGCGCCGGGCTTCATCACCCGGGCCAACCGGTCAAGGTTCGCCGGACCGACAAATCGTCGTCGATGATGGCGCGTCTTGGGCCATGGATCCGGGAACAGAACGAACACCTGGTCCAGCACCGCGTCCGGGAGAGCGTCAATCAGCGGCCGGGCGTCGTCCGGCACAACGCGGATATTGTCCAGGCACGCCTTGTCGATCTGGGCCAGCAAACTGGCCACGCCATTGAGAAAAGGCTCGCACCCGATAAAGCCAGTGTCGGGCGACGCTTGCGCCCGCGCAGCCAGATGCTCGCCGGCACCGAAGCCCACTTCCAGCGCCAGGCGCCGTATCGGTCGCGGGAACAGCCGTTCAACAGACCGCGCGTCTTCCGGGAGCGACAGGGCCAGGCGCGGTAACAGTGTCTCGACGAGCCGTTGACGGCCCGGGCGCAATGGTCTGCCACGCCGGCGACCGTACAGCCGCTCATCCTGATCTCTATTCATCACTGTCGCTGAGGCAGCCAACACGACCCACCTCGGGTGGTTCAGGTCAGGGCATCCTTGAGCGCATCGACCAGGTCGGTCCGTTCCCACGAAAACCCGCCATCATCGGTCGGTTCGCGGCCGAAATGCCCATAGGCCGCCGTTCGTGCATAGATCGGACGGTTGAGGCCCAGATGTTCGCGAATGCCGCGCGGACTGAGGTCGATAACCTCCGAAATGGCGTCCGCCAGGCGCGACTCCTCCACCTTACCGGTCCCCATGGTGTTGACATACAAGGACAGGGGCTTCGACACGCCGATCGCATAGGAGACCTGGATGATGCATTTGTCGGCAAGGCCAGCGGCGACCACGTTCTTGGCCACATAACGCGCCGCGTACGCCGCCGACCGGTCGACCTTGGTCGGGTCTTTGCCCGAAAACGCGCCGCCGCCGTGGGGCGCAGCGCCACCATAGGTGTCGACGATGATCTTGCGTCCGGTCAGGCCGGCGTCCCCATCCGGGCCACCGATGACGAATATCCCCGTCGGATTGACGTAGAACTCCTCCTCCGGGCACATCCATCCGTCAGGGAGGACCTTTTCGACATGCGGGCGAACGACGTCGCGCACCTCGGCCTGCTCGAGGCCGGCAATGTGCTGTGTGGAAACCACGACCGACGTGGCGCGAACCGGTTTGCCGTTCTCGTAGGCCAGCGTCACCTGGCTCTTCGCGTCCGGCCCAAGGGGCGAATTCTCGTCCGAGTGACGGGCCTCGGAGAGGCTGCGTAGGATGGCGTGGCTGAAATAGATCGGCGCCGGCATCAGCACGTCCGTCTCGCGACAGGCGAACCCAAACATCAGGCCCTGGTCGCCCGCCCCCTCGTCCTTGTTGCCGGCGGCGTCGACACCCTGTGCGATATGGACCGACTGCTCGTGCACATAGCAGTCGACCTTCAGGTTCTTCCAGTGGAACCCTTCTTGCTCGTACCCGATATCGCGAACCGCCTCGCGCGCGATTTCTTCCATCCGCTCGTGGGTAATCGACTCCGGGCCGCGCACCTCGCCAGCGAGAATGACCTGGTTTGTCGTTGACAGCGTCTCGACGGCAACACGGCTTTCGGGGTCGGCGGCCAGGAACGCATCCACGACCTCATCGGAAATACGGTCGCAAATCTTGTCGGGGTGACCCTCCGAGACCGATTCACTGGTAAATAAGTAACTGCCAGATGCCATCTGTGCGCTCTTCGTCAAAAACTGTCGGTATTCCATTTTCGTGCCCCAAGCCCCACTTTCTTGCCCCCATTCGATCGCGCCACGCTTCATGCAATGTTTTGGCAAACGGCGTCAACCGAATTGCATGCCCGAGGGCCGGACGGACGCGAACGCCCCTCGCTGGTCAGAACCGGCCGTTTTGGCGGCTTATCAGGCCGGCGAGAACCGCCGACAAAAGCAATAGTCCGGCGAACGGCCCGTCGCCGAACCGGCCATACCACGGGGTGGCCGACGCGGGTGCAGGAAGCCGAAAGTCCATAATACCCGCCTCGTCTAGCGGAATGCGATCCAGGATCCGGCCGTATGAATCGACGACCGCCGAGATCCCGGTATTGGCGGCGCGGATCAGGGGTATGCCGAGCTCGACTGCCCGCAGACGCGCCGTGGCCAGGTGCTGGTAGGGACCAGCGCTCAGGCCATACCAGGCATCATTGGTAAGATTGAGCAACCATGCCGGCGGCCGCGAACGATCCGTGACGGCGCCAGGGAAGATGATTTCGTAGCAGATCAGCGGACTGACGGGCGGAACCGCCGGCAGGACCAGCGTCTGCGGTCCGGGTCCGGCCGAATAATCGAGCGCGCCGGCGGTTACCTTGGGAAGCGGCAGCAGCGACTTCAGGGGAACATATTCACCGAGCGGAACCAGATGGAACTTGTCATAGCTGGCCGCCACTAGCCCTGAATCGTCAATCACCGCCATGGAGTTCCATATCTGCGCCGGCTGTCTCTGGCGTCTCGGGGTGCCCGTCATCAGATAACCGTCCGGCGGGATGATCTCGGCAATCCGGCTTCGCGCCGGATGATCGTCGATAACGAAAAACGGCGTCGCGGTCTCGGGCCAGACGACGATCCGGATCCAGTCCGGCCGGTCGCGCGTACTCATATCCAGATGCCGCTCGAAGTTCCGCACCAGATAGTCGCGCTTCCACTTTTCGCTCTGCGGAATGTTCGCCTGAACGATCCGTATGCCGATGCCGGCATCGGACATTGCACCGGCCGCCGGCGCACCGGCCAGCCGCGCCGCGCCTGCGCTCCAGCATGCCGCAACAATCAAAATGCAGGAGCCGAGCGACAGCCAGCGGGTACGCGGTTTTCCGGCCGCCCAACCGGCAGGCAAGGTGGCGGACAACAACACCAACAGGCTCATACCGTACGGTCCGAGCCAGGCTGCGGTCTGCATCAACGTCACGTCGCCGGACCAGGCGTGGCCCGCCAGGTTCCACGGGAAACCGGTGAAAATATGGCCTCGCAACCACTCCAACCCCGCCCAGGCCGCCGCCAGACCGATCGCTTGGGCAACCGGGCCTCGGCAGTGCCACGCGAGGAGGGTCGCGCCACCGCCAAAAAGCGCCAGGATGGCGGGTAGGCCAAGCCCGATGATCGGCACCAGAAACCAGTACTTAGCGGCAAAAACCAGAAACGCGTTGTTGATCCAATAAAGACCGATGACGAAGTAGCCGAAAGCAAACCACCAGCCGATGGCAAACGCCGTGCGGCCGCGCGTGCAGCCGGCGAGACACCAGACAAGGACGGGGAAACAAGCGTAGAGCAGCCACCACTGGTCCGCCGGTGGCAGGCCCAGCGTAAGCAATGCTCCAAGTCCTGTGAGAAAAAACAGCCGCTTCCAGCCGGAGACGGTACCGCACCAAAGGATCAGCCCATCCAGCCGAGCGGCCGCGGCGGCGATTGCGGTCACGATACGGCGGCGCGCGCTTGCGGCAACTCTGCTGGCAGGTTCCGGATTATCACCTTTCTGACCCGGCGGGGATCGGCGTCAAGCACCTCGAATTCGATACTGGTCGCCTCGTCCTTGATCAGTTCTCCCCGGGTAGGCACGCGACCTGCAATCACGGCGACCAGTCCGCCCAACGTATCAATGTCTTCTTCTTCGCCGATGTCGCCGAATAGGGCCCCGAACTCGGCCACGAGATCTTCCAGCGTCACACGGGCATCCGCGGTGAAGCTGCCATCGTCATTCGCCACGATGCGTGGACGATCGTCCACATCGTGTTCATCCTCTATCTCGCCAACGATCTGCTCGACCAAGTCCTCGATGGTGATGAGCCCGTCGATCCCGCCATATTCGTCGACGATCAACGCCATGTGCGTCCGGGTCAGGCGCATTTGCAGGAGCAGGTCAAGTACCCGCATACTGGGGGCTACAAAAAGGGCCTTGCGCATGTGGGACCGGATCGAAAACCGATCCGATGGTTCTTTCTGGGCTTTGAGGACGTCCTTGATGTGAATGAAACCCAGCACGTCGTCCAAGGTGTCGCGATAGACCGGATAGCGGGAGTGCGGCTGACGCACCATCTGCGCCACCAGTTCGTCCAGGCTCGTGCCGACCTCGATCGCATCGATGTCGGCGCGGGGTACCATTACATCCAGAGCCGTTTTTTCGCCGACCCTGAGAATGTTCTCGATCAGCGTCCGTTCGTCGGTGTCGATCGGCGTGACGCGTTCTTCGTGTTCCTCGATCAGTTCTTCAAGGGTGTCGCGAACGGGTGAGTCCCCGTTGCGGCCGCTGGTCAGCGCTCTCAGTTTTGAGAACCAGGAGCTTTTTCGCCCCGGATCCCGGCCGGCCTCGTTCTCATTTGTCTTGGCGATCTGGATGGGGTCGTCGGTCATGTCGTCTACTCCGCAGCCGGCTCGGCGGATCGATAGGGGTCCGGGACCCCCAGCCGGCCCAGTGCCGCGACCTCCAGTCGTTCCATGTCGGCGGCATCCGCATCGGTTTCGTGGTCGTAGCCCAGAAGGTGGAGCACACCGTGAACGACCAGATGGGCGACGTGATGGTCGAACGTCTTGCCCTGCTCGTCGGCTTCCCGGGCAATGGTCTCCACCGCCAGCACAACATCGCCGAAATGACGCGGCCGCCCCGGCGCACCGGGATCCTGTGCAGGAAATGACAGAACATTTGTCGCGCCGCTCTTGCCGCGCCATTCCAAGTTGAGCTCGCTGATCAGCGAGTCGTCGCCGAGCACGATTGACAACTCGGCCCTGTCCGGCAAGGCGGCAAAGGACTCACATGCCGCTCGAGCGGCGCGGCCTACGATATCTTCGATCTCCGCGCAGTTCGCCCGCCAGGCGTCGGCGGCGATGTCGAGATCGATGTCGAGTTCAGCGACCATCCCCGTCGCTCCTGCCGTCGCGTTCCATCTTCTTTGCGCTGCGGCGTTCCTTGTCTCGGGTGTCATAGGCTTTGACGATACGCGACACGAGCTGGTGCCGGATCACATCCACCTCCGTGAAATGAACAGTCTGCAGGCCATCCATGTCTTTCAGCGTCTCGATCGCGTCCCGCAGGCCAGATCGGACACCGGTCGGAAGGTCGATCTGACTGAGATCACCGGTGACGACCATGCGGCTGTTTTCTCCAAGCCGCGTCAGGAACATCTTCATTTGCACCGGCGAAGCATTTTGTCCTTCATCCAGCAGGACGAAAGCGTTCTTCAGGGTCCGGCCCCGCATGAATGCCAGCGGCGCGATCTCGATGTCGCCGTTCTCGATCCGGCGCGCGACCTGATCGCCCGGCAGTGAGTCATATAGCGCGTCGTAGATCGGCCGCATGTAAGGGTCGACCTTGTCCTTCATGTCGCCTGGCAGGTAGCCCAGGCGCTCGCCGGCTTCGACGGCGGGTCGCGATAGGACAATCCGGTCGACCTTGCCGGCGATCAGCATGGACACCGCGCAACATACGGCGAGGTAGGTCTTGCCCGTGCCGGCTGGACCGAGTCCGAAGACGAGATCCGCCGACTGCATGGCGTCGATGTACCGTGCCTGCGCAGGCGTCCTTGCGGCGACCTGGCGCCGTCGGGTGCGAATAACGGGTTCCTGCTCGCCGAAAAGATTCGTCGGCGCAGTCGCCATGCGAACGGCGGCATCGACCTCTGCGGCATCCACGCCGTCTCCGGACTCCAGACGCTGATAGAGCCGGGACAACGCCGCATGGGCGATTTCAACGGCGTCGTGCGGTCCGGAGATTGCAATTTGATTGCCGCGGCTGATCAACGAAACGCCCAGCAACTGCTCGATCTGAACAAGATGCTTGTCATGTTCGCCGAACAGAGGCGGCAACAACCGGTTGTCTTCGAATTGCAGGTAGATGGGTTCGCCGGGGGCGGGTTTGCTGCGGACGCTGCTCAACCGCTCATCCTCGCCTGTTGAGAGACACCAGCCTGGAGGGGCAAGGGCGACACGTCCGTCGTCACGCGGCCGGCCAGACTGTGCGGCTCGGCACTGGTGATGAAAACATCGACCACCGATCCGATCAGATGTTCCGGTGCAACGGCGTGAACCGCCTGCAAATAGGGAGATCGACCCCGGATCTGACCCGGATGGCGGCCGGCACCGTCAAACAGAACCGGCAACACGGAGCCGACAAGCGACCGGTTGAAGGCTGCCGACTGTTCCGACAGCAGTTGCTGCAATGTCGCCAAACGGTCCTCCTTGATGCGCTCGGGAACCTGCTGGGTGCTGGTCGCGGCCGGCGTGCCGGGACGGGCGCTGTATTTGAAGGAAAACGCGCCTGCAAACCCGACCTCCGTCACCAGTCGGATGGTGTCTGCGAAATCCTCGTCCGTTTCGCCGGGAAATCCGACGATGAAATCGCTGGACAGCGCGATGTCCGGCCGCGCCTCGCGCAGCTTGTCGACGATGCGGCGGAAGTCGTCGGCGCCGTGGTTCCGGTTCATGGCCCGCAGAATCCGGTCAGAGCCGGACTGCACCGGCAAATGCAGATACGGCATCAATGCCGGCACGTCACGGTGCGCGGCAATCAGTCCGTCGTCCATGTCGCGCGGATGGCTTGTGGTGTAGCGGATCCGATCCAGACCCTCGAGTTCGGCCAGTTGGGCAATCAACTCGGCCAGCGTCCATTCTCGGCCGTCCGGGCCTTCACCGTGATAGGCGTTGACGTTCTGACCTAACAGGGTGATCTCGCGCACACCGACCGAGACCAGCTTTGCCGCCTCCGCAGTCACGGCATGGACTGGTCGGGAAGCCTCTGCCCCTCTCGTGTAGGGAACCACGCAGAATGTGCAGAACTTGTCGCACCCTTCCTGCACCGTCAGGAACGCGCTGTGGCCCTGTGCCGTCCGCTCTTCGGGCAGGGTGTCGAACTTGTCGTCGATCGGGAAATCCGTGTCGATGATCTTTTGACCGCTCTTCCGCGCGGCCTGTATGACCATCTCGGGCAGCCGATGATAGGTCTGCGGCCCGAACACGAGGTCGACCTGCGGCGCTCGGGCAACGATTTCCTCGCCTTCCGCCTGAGCAACACAGCCCGCGACCGCGATCATCATGCGGCCGCCCTGCTTGGCCTTCTCGTCCTGAAGCAGTTTGAATCGACCGAGGTCGGAATAGACCTTTTCAGCCGCTTTTTCCCGGATATGACAGGTATTCAAGATGACGAGGTCAGCATCCTGCGGTCCGGCCACGGTTCCGTAGCCCAGGGGCGCCAGCAACTCCGCCATGCGGCCGGAGTCATACACATTCATCTGGCAGCCGTACGTCTTTATGAAGAGCCGTTTGCTCAAGCCTCACCACCAGGCAGTCGCCGGGCGGAGGGATCTGGCCCGATATGCCATCAATGCCGTCTAAACCCCAGTGCGGCGTTTTCGGTTAATCATTGAATATCATTCTCCCCAGAGAATATTTCAAGCAAATGAATTTCTCGGGAGAGTTGGTTAATTTTTGGGGGATTTCGTCTTGTTCAGGGGCACGGCATACAATTCCAGGCGATGGTCGACCAGCCTGTACCCGAGTTCCCGCGCAACTTTTTCTTGTAACGACTCGATCTGTTCATTCTGGAATTCGATCACCTCGCCGGATTCGATATCGATAAGGTGATCGTGGTGTTCGTTCTGGACTTCCTCGTAACGGGCGCGGCCGTCGCCGAATTCGTGCCGGGTCAGGATACCGGCCTCTTCGAACAGGCGAACCGTGCGATAGACCGTCGCGATTGAAATGCGGGGGTCGATTTCCGTGGCCCGCTGGTAAAGCAGATCCACATCCGGATGGTCATCCGACTCCGACAGAACACGGGCAATGACGCGGCGCTGCTCGGTCATTTTCAGACCCTTTTCGTTGCAGAGCCGTTCTATTCGAAGCGATTTGGCGTCGTTCTGAACGTCCGTTTCCATACGCGTCGCAGACAGGTCATCCCTTGGCCGCAAATCAACAGGGAGTCGAGCGGGCTGCCCGGTGTCGGCCATTCACCCCTATTACACAATATAATAGGTCCAAATGACGGCTGGCCCAAGGGCTGCCCGCTAGCAATCCACAATTCGCCCGCGAATTCGCGAGGTCGCCGCGCTGCTTGTCCTTATTTGCGGCGACGCGGTCGGGTTCCCAGTCCGATCTGCTTCGCCAGCTTGCTGCGCTGGCGCGCATAGTTTGGCGCAACCATCGGATAGTCCGGACCCAGGCCCCAACGTTCCCGGTATTCTTCCGGCGTCATGTTGTAGGCCGTTTTCAGATGCCGCTTCAGCATCTTGAGTTTCTTGCCATCTTCCAAACAAATGATGTAGTCGGGCGTGACCGATTTCTTGACCGAGACCGCCGGTACCGGTTTGTCTTGGGTCGTTTCGCCGCCCCGCGCCGTTGCCGACAGCGTCTTGTAGACCTGTTCGATCAGACTTGGCAGTTCCGAGACGCTGACTTCGTTGTTCGAGACGTGTGCCGCCACAATCTCCGAGGTCAGCCCAAGGAGTTCGCCTGGTCTCAGGTCGCCTTCTATTGCCTCAGCCATACCAGTAATACCTTCCATTCTCGTTTTTTTGAGCCATTCGCCGCTTTCATCGGCGCATGACACTGCCCCCGTGTGGCCTCCCCCAGCGACCGCTCGTCCGTCTTCTACGGATTCCTGTTTTGCGACCTTTGCGCCCTTCAATGGCGCAGCGTCGGGTCAGCCAGTGCTTCGACGTCGTTTCCTGTCAGTTGAGTCTACAAGCCGGTTTAGTCTTAACGGAGTTTGTATTTTGCCCCCGCACCTGCACTAATAAACAAGAAACGAGCCACTAATCAACTTAGCAAAGACTGGTTCGCTTTTTCAAGTGGACTCTCATTTACAGAATATTTTTTGGTCACTGTCCGGATTTGGTTGAAGTATCAGTCGCATAATACGGGCCGCAACTCGCCGTTGACTGGACCTTCGGTAGTAACCTTGCCGTCGCCCGACTACCGTAAATCCTGCCCCCCGATAGAGCGCGAAGGCGCCCGGATTGTCCTCGGCGACCTCCAGGAACAACTCCGTGCCACCGCGGCGTCGGGCTTCTGCAATCGTGGCTTGCAATAGGGCGGCGCCGATTCCGTTGCGCCGCAAGGCCGGCACCACGCCGAATGTCAGTATCTCCGTCTCCCCGACAACCGAACGCGCAAGGACATATCCGACCGGCTGTTCGTCGGGCGCACTGGCGATCAGGCCCCAGCTCCCGGGCATCGCCAGCATTTCCCGAACGACGGGTTCAGTGAATGGTTCATCGAAGGCGAGGCTGTAGAGCTCGGCCAGCACCGTTACATGGGCCGGCGCAACCGGCCCGATCCGAACCCGGTCACGCATCATCCGGTTTTCGGCATGCTGACGTCCGGCGCCCGCAGATAAAGCGGCGCCGGCGCCCTGGCCGGCGAAATCGCGCCGGGCTCGTTTTGACGCGTCGTGGCCAGCGCGGCGACGCAGCGCGCATCGGGCAACATCGGCCCGCTGAGTTTGGACAGGACGCGGCCCTTCTTCTCAAGTGCCGCCGCAAGCCTGTCCGCCGCGTCCCCGACGAGGGCCGGCTCAACTTCTCCCAATGCGGCGAGTACCGCTTCGGCTTCCAGCGCGGCCGGCTCCGCCAACGCGTCTCCCGGCCCCTGAAACATCTGAACGTAATAATCCGATCGTTTGGTCTCCAGCGCGACCAGGAACGGCTGCGGGCAGTCCTGTGCAAAGGCGACTGTTTCCAGCGTCGTCAGGCCGACTACCGGTTTTCCGGTCGCAAGACCTAGGCCACGGGCCGTGGCCAACCCGATCCTGAGCCCTGTGAACGTGCCGGGGCCGACTGTCGTCGCGATCAGGTCAATGTCTGAAATCGTGGCGCCCGCGCTTTCGAGTACCGTCGCGATCATCGGCACAAGCGCCTCTGATTGGCCGCGCTCCAGATGTTCGAAGCGATGCGCCAGCGCCGCCCCATCCCGGGCGATGCAGGCCGAGCAGGTGGACAGGGCGGCGTCGAATGCGAGGACCACACTGCTCATCGGGCGTGCCAACAGAATTCGAACCGTTCGGATTTTAGTATCTTGTAAACCATTCAAGTATTCATATTGTAACTCATTGACATTACGAAGTAGTCTCTGGGCCAATGGTTTCTTTCACTGGACGCGATTATGCTGCATCAGTGCGCTCTGTCACGCTCGGAGTGTTTCTGCTTGTTCTGATTTCCACATCTCTATTGTTTCCCCTGGGCAGAGCCGTGGCAGGGGAGTCGGCGGTCATCTTGATCTACCACCGGTTCGGTGAGGAGGCCTACCCGTCGACCAACATCCGGCTGGAGCAGTTTGAACAGCAGATCAAGATCCTGCAGGAGAACGGCTACCACGTCCTGCCGCTATCGGAAATCATCAGCTCTTTACGCGCCGGCACGCCGTTGCCCGACAAGGCCATCGCCATCACCATCGATGACGCTTTCTCTTCGGTCTACGCCGAGGCCTGGCCGCGCCTGAAAGCCGCCGGGTTCCCCTTCACGCTATTTGTGGCGACAGGTCCGGTCGACAATAACCTCCAGGGCTACATGAATTGGGACCAGATCCGGGAGATGCGCGACGGGGGCGTCACGATCGGTGGCCACACGGTTTCGCATCTGCACATGCCGAATTACGGGCGCGAGCGAAACGTGAACGAAATCTCTGTTTCCAACCGCCGCTTCGAGGAAGAGCTTGGCGAGAGGCCGTCATTGTTCGCTTTCCCATTCGGCGAAGCCAGTCTGGACCTGATGGGTCTCGTCGCCGAAAGCGGGTATACGGCGGCCTTCGGCCAGCATTCCGGCGTGGCAGATCGTCATTCCGACCCGTTCTACTTGCCGCGTTTTCCTGTCAACGAGACGTATGGCGACGACGCCCGCTTCCGCCGCGTGATTAACGCCTTGTCGTTACCCGTTCAGGCGGTCACACCGAGCGACCCCCTGATTGCCGAAAACAATCCTCCCGCTTTCGGATTCTCGGTCGTGGGGGATGTGCCGCGCCTCAATGAACTGGCCTGTTATCATTCGGTATTTGGCAAGGTGCAGGTGGAACAGCTCGGAGACGCCCGCTTCGAAGTGCGTTTCACCGGGCCGTTCCCGTCAGGACGGACCCGCCTGAATTGCACCGTGCCGGCCCAGGAAGGTCGCTGGCGCTGGTTCGGAACGCAGTTTTACGTATCGCCCGACTGATAATCCGGACGAACGATCAAGCGCCGATCGCCACCGACTGCGGCTGCATCAATGTCGCGCCATTCAGTTCCTTCAGTCCGTTGAACTGAATGATGTGTCGGATCAGCTTGATATAGCCGTTGCCCTTTTCCGAATAGCTTTCCAGCTCGCCCGCCAGCGTGGTGCTGTTGAGCGGTCGCCCATCAGTCCGCATGTCGCTGCGGATTTCGCGGAATTCCCTGTAGGCGTTATGCGTATTCAGGTTACGCATATAACCCTCGACCGCGTCGAGCGGGGAATTGAAACGCCGGATCTTGTGGGTCCTGCCCGGATCCCTGTCCGACGGCACGAGACCGTCACCATTGCTGGTGGTCCATTGACCGAACAGAGCGTTGCCCTGTCGGGCAAAACGCGACGTTCCCCAGCCGCTTTCGACCGCTCCCTGCGCCAGCGCGAGGGCCGGCGGCACGATGTCGACCCGCAACAACAACGCTTCCAGGTTCCCGGCGTCGGTTCCGTACCGGGTCGACAGGTCCTGCAGCCACGCCCGCTCGGCCGGTTGCAGCGCCTCCCCGGACTCCATTCTTTCCGCGATAGTCTCCAGGCGCACGCGGTCGGCCTTGATCCGTTCGTTCGAGATCAGCACCAGCGGCAGCATCATGCGGATGAACAACGCCTTGCGCTCGTCAACGTCAGACAAGTTGCGCAGGTCGTCTGGAATATTGGCCACGATCAGTCGCGGCACCTGCGCGCCGTCGGTCCGCACTGCGTCGATGGTATAACGCCGGCCGTCGAACACGGCCTTCAGATCATCCACCGAGGTCACCCGGATCGGCGTGGATGGCACCCGGACGACCTGTGGTGGCGGCGGCGCCACATCCGGCACCGGCACCACCTGTGGCGGCACCATGAACGGCACCGGCACCTGTCGCGTCACCTGATCATTCCACCAGAGCGCCGCAACCGATCCAGCGCCAAGTACTGACAGCGCGATCCACGAATGCCGTGCCCGCGCGATGAATGAACTTCGCCCCTGATCTGACATCACTCGAGACCCCTTGCCACTTCCCTGCGGCCTTTCACACGCAACCCTTCACGATCGTCCGCTTTTGTGCGTATCAGACTGATCGTTCTAATCTTGGGCTGCTTAAGTTGCGGCCATCTTGTTCGAAGGGGCGTTCTGCCCCGGGTGGCGCCGGCTACCTTAATAATGGCCAGCTTTCCACCTGCCCGCCTGAATTGACGGATCGTTAAACCCGGCTATTTGGTCCCTTCCCCGCGGTCCGGACCAGCCGGCAATTAGACCGATCTGATCTCTTCAGCATTGAGCCGCGGCCTCGACGATTGCTTTTCAGCCGCCATTGGCCCCGGCCCATTCAGATCGGATATCACACAAATACAGTATATCAGGCTGCGGCCCGAACCTCCACCACTTCGGGGATGTAGTGGCGTAACATATTCTCGATTCCCATCTTCAACGTGGCCGTAGCGCTGGGACAGCCTGCGCAAGAGCCCCTCAAGGTGAGGTAGACCACGCCGTTTTCAAACCCGTGGAAGACGATATCGCCACCATCTTGTGCAACCGCAGGTCGCACTCGCGTTTCCAGCAGTTCCTTTATCTGGCCAACGATCTCGTCGTCCTCTTCATCGTGGACCGGTTCCTCGGCCCCCTCGGCCGCATTCATGACCGGCCGGCCGGCCGTGAAATGCTCCATGATCACGCCCAAGACCGAAGGCTTGAGCACATACCACTCGCGGTCGTCGGCCTTGGTTACCGTGATGAAATCATGACCGAAAAACACGCCCGCGACGCCGTCGATCGAAAAAAGCCGTTCCGCCAGAGGCGATTGGCCGCCGACCGATCCGGCTTCGGGAAAATCCGCCGTACCGCGTTCCAGGACCACCGTCCCCGGGAGGAATTTCAACGTTGCCGGGTTGGGGGTCTGTTCCGTCTGGATAAACATTCTATCCTCCTGCATGCCCGCAAATGCGGGCATCGACATGCAAGATGGGACCCGGAGACTGCCACTTCAAGCCTTTTGAGAGCCTCAACCCTCCGGGTTCAGGTTAACGCCACGATCTCCTCGTCCGTCAACGATCCAGGAACGATCGTCAGCGGCACCCGCAATTGTTTCGTCGTGCGGCCTAGCAGGTGACTGATCACCGGCCCAGGACTGTCTCCTTCGGCGCTGGCGGCCAGGACGACCACCGAAATCGTCGGTTCTTCCTCGATCAGGGCGCACAGCTCCTCGGCCCGGTCGCCCTCCCGGAGGTAGAAGATCGGCATGCTACCGGCCCAGGTCTGGACTTCACCGGACATTTCCTGCAACCGCGCCTCGCCCTCTTCGCGCCGCTCCTCGCGCATCAGGTCCTCAACCGCCATCCAGTGCTGAAAGTCGGCCGGTTCCTGGACGTAAAGCAGCGCCACCCGCCCACCGGTGTGTTTGGCGCGCAGGCAGGCAAAGTGCAACGCCACGCGCAGCTCCTCGCTATCATCCACGACGACGAGGAAAACCCGCTGGTGGATTTCGTCTGCGCCCGCCGGTGGTTGGGAGTGTTCCATGACCGCGTACCGCCTCGCTTGCGGAGCGGATCGCCACGACCCGCCCTGATTGCAACCATGCCATCGCCCACAGGCCGATGGCAATCGTTGCTCACTTCAGCAGGACGTTGGTGATTTCCTTGAGCTGCGTCCGCGTGCGCAGCAGGAAGAAGCCCTGGGCGGCCAGGTGGCTCGGCAGGATGGGGCCGTCGGGCGCTCCGTTGATAACCAGCAGCGGGTCCATCTCGGCCGCCGCCCGCAGAGACTTCAGCATCTCGGCCCAAACCGTGTCCAGATCGCGCTCTTGCAGCACCTCCCGGAAGTCCTCTCCCATCCCTTCCAGCAGCATGAAATAGCCGTAGAGCCGGCCCTTGGTGCGGTAAAAGACGTCATCGGCATCGAAGGAAAACGCGCCAAGCTCGACAAGCGCCTCGTCGATCACGGCCGAAGCAGAGCCGAGATCGGCGGTGATCCTGTCGATGGTCGCCAACAGGTTGTCGGAACGGCGTTCGAATACCGCGTCTCCCTGCGCGAGCCGAGCGTTGTAGGACGCCAAGGAATTTGCCGCGGCCAGATACTGCGAGCGGGCCGGCGCGGTCGGAGCAAGCGAAGTGGACAGGTCGAAGATCCAGACATGGCCCGGGTATTTCAGGAGGCCGGCCGCTTTGTCCAGATCGGCATCGACCTGGCTCGATCCCCGAACCCGACCGATTTGATCACTCATCTCGATCGCAAAACGCGACAGCGCCGATATGAGGCCCTGCTGGAAGTTGGGCATATTGTCTAGCCACGACGACGGCATGAAGAACGGATCGCTGGCCGTCCATCGGTGGGTTTCCGTCTCGCGCCGGATGAGTGCCTCCGCGGTGGCCACGGCCTTGCTAGCGCCGGGTTCCACGACGACGGCGTAGGTCGTGTCGTCATCGATTGTGTGCACCAGGACGCCGCCGACGCCGTACCACAAAACCGGCAGGACGATGATCACGACAATTAGCAGCCATGCAAATTTTCCCAGGCTGCGGGCGCGTTCGACCGACTGGACGACGCGCGATTTGAAGGGGCTGGTCTGGTCCGACATGCCTAACTAGGTGTGTGCGTTAACCCGCCAATACAACAGGAATTTCAAGCAGCCGGTCAGCGGCCGACAAATCCGACGATCTCGCGGACCTCGGCCATGACCGGCGCCGACATCGCCGCCGCCTTATTGCCGCCCTCCGCCAGAATCGCATCGATGCCTGCCGGATCCTGCATCAATCGCCGCATTTCCGTGCTGATCGGCTCCAGGGTGGCGACGAGTCGATCGGTCAGCGCCTCCTTGAACTCGGAAAAGGCCGCGCCGGCATGTTCCTGCACCACCTGCTCTTTGGTCTGATCCGAAATCGCGGCATAGATGGTCACCAGGTTTTCCGCCTCGGGCCGCCCTTCGAAACCGTCCACGCCGTCGGGCAGCGGGTTGGGATCGGTGCGGGCACGCCGGATCTTGTGGGCGATGGCATCGGCATCGTCGTTCAGGTTGATCCGGCTCAGATCTGAGGATTCCGACTTGGACATTTTCGCCGTCCCGTCCCGCAGGGACATCACCCGGGTCGCCTCGCCGAGGATCAGCGGTTCGGTCAGAGGGAAGACGTCCTTGCCGAAGTCATGGTTGAATTTCTGGGCAATGTCCCGGCAAAGCTCCAGATGCTGCTTCTGGTCGTCGCCGACCGGGACGTGCGTCGCCTTGTAGGCAAGGATGTCGGCGGACATCAGGGTCGGATAGACATAGAGCCCGACCGATGCGTTCTCGCGGTTTTTGCCGGCCTTCTCCTTGAATTGCGTCATCCGGTTCATCCAGCCAAGCCGCGCCACGCAGTTGAATATCCAGGCCAGCTCCGCGTGATCCGGGTTCAGGCTTTGGTTGAACAGAACGTTCTTTTCAGGATCGATGCCGCACGCGATCAGCGTCGCGGCGAGTTCCCTGGTGTTGGCGCGCAGTTCTTCGGGGTCCTGCCACATCGTGATGGCATGCAGGTCGACGACGCAATAGATGCACTCGTAGTCGTCCTGCAGCCGCACCCAATTCCGGATCGCCCCCAGGTAGTTGCCGAGGTGCGCATTGTTGGTGGGCTGAATGCCCGAAAAAATCCGGTTCATGGCCTGTTCCCGTACTCCCCACACCGGCGCCGAAGGGTGCCGGTCAGTATCGGGGCCGGTTTATGACCGTGACGGTGTGCCGGGTCAAGATGCCCGCCGGCGCAACATGGCCCGGATTTCCGAGACGCTGCCGGCACCGGTCACCTGGGCCAGAACGGCATAGGCCGCCACGCCGCCGATCACCAGAGCGGTGAGTGCGGCGATGCGGACGCCCAACGCCCCGGAAAACAGAGGCGTCATTGGTCCCGCCGCCAGCCAGAGCAGCAGCCCCATCACAAGCGCGGCGACCACGGTGCGCGGCGCGCGACGGCCAAGCCTGGTGTCCGGGCGAAAGTGGCCGCGCCGGGCCAGGACCACGGCAAGGCAGCCGGCATTAATCCAGGCCGCGATCGCGGTCGCCAGGGCAATGCCCACATGTGCCAAAACCTGCATGAGGCTGACGGCAAGGACGATGTTGAGTGCCACCGCCACCGCAGCGATCTTCACCGGGGTCACGGTGTCTTCGCGTGCGAAGAACCCTGGTGTGAGTGTCTTGACCAGCACATAGGCCGGCAATCCAAGCGCAAACGCCCGTAACGCCGCTGCCGTCGCCTCGGCCGTTGCGGCATCGAAACGGCCGCGCTGAAACAACACCGTTACGATCGGCTCGGGAACGGCCACCAGCGCCGCCGCCGCTGGTACAGTCAGCAATAGGGCGAATTCGATGGCGCGGTTCTGGCTGTCCGCCGCTTCGGCCTCGGCGCCGGCCCGCAATTGCCGGGTCAGAAGCGGCAACAAGGCCACCCCGATCGCGACGCCCACGACCCCGAGCGGCAACTGGTTTACCCGATCGGCGTAATACAGGAACGAGACGGCGCCCTCGCCGACCAGCGTAGCAAGGATCGTATCCACCACGAGATTGATCTGCACCACCCCGGCGCCGATCAGACCCGGGCCCATGAGCACCAGGAGACGTTTGACGCCGGGGGTCAGCCGCGGCCGCGGCAGATCGAACATGGCGCCGGCGCGGCCGGTGGCGAAACACAGAAGCAGGAACTGGGCGATGCCGGCCGCCGCAACGCCCCAGGAAAGCGCGTAGCCGGCGTTGTCCACAAGACCCGAGAGGACCAGGATCAATGTCGAAATCAACACCACGTTCAGGACGATCGGCGCGGCGGCTGCGGCTGCAAATCGCTCCAGGCTGTTCAGGACGCCCGACAGCAGCGCCGTCAACGCCATGAACAGCAGGTAGGGGAACATGATCCTGGCCAGATCGACCGTCAGGGCAAACTTCTCGGGAATGCCCGCAAAACCGGGCGCGATGACCTGCATAAGCCAGGGCATGGCCAACATCGCCGCGGCGGTGAACAGCAGCAGCCAGGACAGCAGGACGGCCGTGGCTTCGCCGGCGAACCGCTTGGCCACACCTAGCCCGCCATCGTGCAACCGTCCGCCGAACAACGGGACGAACGCGGCATTGAAAGCGCCCTCCGCAAACAGACGGCGGAAGAAGTTCGGCAGCTTGAAGGAGACAAAAAATGCGTCGGCCACCATGCCGGCGCCCAGGACGTCCGCGATCAGAATATCGCGAATGAAACCCAACACACGGCTGCCCATCGTCCAGCTGCCAATCGTGGCAACGGATCGGTAGAACGCCATCAGCCGGACCGCCCGACTAGGGACAAGGAGCGAACCGGATCATTCCGCGGCCGCTGCAGGCGGCGCGTTGTCTTCCGGCTCCGGCGTCAGTGCGCTCTCCGTGCCTGGCGCATCGGCGCGGCCGGAGGGTTGGGCCTCCTCGGGATCCAGGACGCGCAAAAGCCGTTCCCGGATTTGCTTCAGCTTGTCCGGATGGTCGATCTTCATGCCGAAGATGTCTTTGACGTAGAAAACGTCGACCACGCGCTCGCCATAGGTCGAGATTTTGGCGGTTGAGATCTGAATACCAAGATCCGTGAGCGCGCGCGTAATGTCAAATAGTAGCCCGGAACGATCGCGGCCGTTTATCTCGATGACCGAATGGGTGTTGGAAGCCTTGTCATCGATCAGAACCCGCGGCGTGACCGTGAACACTTCGGTTCTGGACGGCAATCCGCTTTGCCGGCTGAGTTCTTCGCGCGGTCGCACACGTCCCGACAGGACCTGCTCGACCAGTGTCGCCAGTCGGGCCAGCTTGTCGGAACGGGTGAACGCGGCGCCCTCGGAATCCTGGATCCAGAAGCTGTCCAGCGCCATCCCATCGCTGAAGGTGTTGATCTGGGCGTGCACGATGCTGGCGCCGGCTATGGCAAGGGCGCCGGCCAGTCGTGAAAAAAGCCCGGGATGATCGGACGCATAGACCGTGACTTCGGTGGCCGCCCGGCCGACGTCGATCCGGCTGGTGAGAGACATGGTGTGCCCCATTGCCTGGGCGTCGCGGACCAACGCCGCATGCCTGACCATGGACTCCGTGTCGTATGACAGGAAATAGGAAGGTTGACCCAGCGCCAGGTGACGTTCCACTTCGGCGGCGGGCCAGGCGCCCAGGGCCTCGGCCAACGCCTGTTTGGCGATCTCGACACGCCGGGCGCGACCTTCCGTGGCCAGACCGCCGGACATCATGTCCTCGGCAGAGAAATAGAGCTCGCGCAGAAGGGTGGCCTTCCAAGCGTTCCAAATTTTCGGGCCGGTCGCACGAATGTCCGCGACGGTGAGGCAAAGCAGCAGCCGCAGTCTCTCGGGCGACTGCACGAGTTCGACGAAATCGCCGATCGTCTTCAGATCGCCAAGATCGCGCTTGAAGGCTGTCCGGCTCATCGCGAGATGGTGCAACACCAGCCAGACGACGTTCTCGGTCTCTTCTTCGGAAAGGCCGAAGCGCGGACACAGGCGCTGGGCGATTTCCGCGCCAAGTTCAGAATGGTCGCCCCCGCGGCCCTTGGCGATATCGTGCAACAGCACGGCAACGTACAGAACCTCGCGCGACAGAACCTTGTGGATCACCTCGCAGGCTACCGGGTGATCTTCCTTGAGCTCGCCGCTCTCGATTCGATTGAGAATGCCCAGGGCCCGGATCGTGTGCTCGTCCGTCGTGTACACGTGGTACATGTCGTATTGCATTTGGGCGACAACGCGGCCGAAATCGGGCACGAACCGTCCAAAAACGCCGCACTCGTTCATCTGCCGCAGAATCGTCTCGGGGTTCTGGCGGCTGGAGAGAATGCCCAGGAACAACCGGTTGGCACGCGGCTCGTTGCGCACGGCGCGGTCGAGCCGCTTAAGGTTGCGGGTGATTGCCTGAAGCGCGTCCGGATGGATGTCCAGTCTGTGCCGGTTGGCGACGTCGAAAATCCGCAGCATTTCCACCGGATCGTCGCGGAATCGGCCAGCGTCGGCCACCGTGAGCCGGTCGCCGGCGACCCGGAACCCCTCGATTTCGCGGTGAAAAAGACCCAGGCGCGGCAATCCGAACAACTTGCGCCGCTGGTGGCGGGCTTCGATCGCTGCGCAAAAGATGCGGGTCAGATCGCCAACATCCTTGGCGATCAGGAAATAGTGCTTCATGAAACGTTCAACGCCGGTGGTCCCCGCATGGTCGGTGTACCCCATGCGAGAGGCCAGCTCGGGCTGCAGATCGAAGGTGAGTCGCTCCTCGGCGCGGCCGGTCACCTCGTGCAGGTGACACCGCAGCGTCCAGAGAAAGGTCTGCGCCTTGCGAAAACGCGTCAGTTCGGCGCTGGTCAGTACTTCTTCCTTGACCAGAGCGCCGATATCGTCGAGCTCGTAAAGGTACTTCGCGAGCCAGTAGAGCGTGTGCAGGTCGCGCAGCCCGCCTTTGCCTTCCTTGATGTTGGGCTCCAGGACGTAGCGCGAATCGCCCATGCGGCGATGCCGCATGTCGCGCTCTTTCAGCTTGGCCTCGACAAAGTCCGGCCCCGTGCCATGTGCGATTTCCTTGAAGAAACGGGTCCGCAGATCGGCAAACAGCGCGCGGTCTCCGCACAAGAACCGGCATTCAAGAACGGATGTGCGGATCACCATGTCCGCCTTCGCCCGGTTCAGGCAGTCGCGCAGGGTGCGGGTGGCATGGCCGACCTTCAGACCGAGATCCCAGAGAAGGTAGAGCAGCTCTTCGACGATGATCTCGTGTCGCGCGGTCTTCTTGTATGGCAGTAGAAACAACAGATCGATGTCCGAATAGGGTGCCAACTCCTGCCGGCCGTATCCGCCCACCGCAACGACGGACATCTTTTCACCCTCGGTCGGCGTAGACGCCGGGTGCAGCTTGATGGTGGCGACGTCGTAGAGTGTGCGCAAAAGCTGATCGATCAGAAAAGCATGGCCGCCCACGGCGTCGGCCCCGTTCTGATCCGCCTGAAACCGCCGGCGGATTTCCGCCCGCCCGTCGGCGAGCACCTTTTTGCAGAGGTCCAGCAAAGCCTGGCGCCGGTCGCTGTCGGATCGACCCTGCTCGCGGGCAGCGTCAATCAGGGCGTCGAGCTCGCTCCTGAGCACGCCCCGGTCGATGATTTCCCGGCGATTCCGCAGCTGTTTCATGCCGCGTCCACTACATCATGGCCGCTGTTAACAATTCGCTCGAAAGACAATCGGTCGTTTACCGGTGAATTACAAGCCGCGCCAGGGCTCGACGGCACCAGGATTTTCAGGTCCGGTCATCCAGAAGGGCGCGGAGCCGGTACAGCTCCTCCAGCGCTTCTCGGGGCGTCAGGTCGTCGGGCGAGAGCGCCGCGACCGCTGTCTCCAGTGCGGACGGTTCGCTAAGGCTCGCCGCCGGCGTCGTGGCCGAGCGTGCAGCCTGAAAAAGCGGCAGGTCGTCGACCAGCCGGCTTACGGTTCCCGAGTGTTCGCCCTGTTCCAGTGTGGTCAACACGGCTTCGGCCCGCGTCAGGGCACTCTCGGGCAATCCGGCCAAACGTGCCACGTGAATCCCGTAGGAACGGTCCGCTGCGCCCGCCACCACCTCGTGCAGGAACACCACGTCGCCCTGCCATTCCTTGACCCGCACGGTGTGAGGCGCTAGCGACGAAAGCGTTTCGGTGAGCGCCGTCAGTTCGTGATAATGCGTCGCGAACAAAGCTCTTGATCGGTTTTCCTCGTGCAGATGTTCAACGCACGCCCAGGCGATCGACAGCCCGTCGAAGGTCGCCGTGCCGCGTCCGATCTCATCCAGGATTACCAGCGACCGCGGCGTCGCCTGGTTGAGGATTGTCGCGGTCTCGACCATCTCAACCATGAAAGTCGAGCGGCCCCGGGCGAGATCGTCAGCGGCGCCGACCCGGCTGAAAAGCCGGTCGATCACGCCCACGGTAACCGAGTCGGCGGGAACGTAGGATCCCATCTGCGCCAGGATCGCGATCAGTGCGTTCTGGCGCAGGAACGTGCTTTTGCCCGCCATGTTGGGCCCCGTGACCAGCCACAGCCGCTGCTCGGTCCCAAGATCGCAGTCATTGGGCACGAACGGCTCGCGTTGTTCCGCCTCCAGCGCCGCTTCCACCACCGGGTGTCTGCCCTGCTTGATCACGAAGTCCGTCGAGTTGTCCACCCTGGGCCGACAATAGCGGCGATCCACCGCAAGCGCGGCAAGCGCACAAGCCACGTCGATGGCGCCCAGCGCCGCAGCCGTCGCTGCGACCTGTTCGGACTGCTGTCGTACCTCCGTCACGAGCGTCTCGAACAGCTCGAGCTCCAGAGCCAGAGCCTTGCCCGCCGCTTCGTTGATGCGTCGCGCAAGATCGGCAAGCTCTGTCGTGCTGAAACGGGCCGCGTTGGTCATCGTCTGGCGATGAATGAACGCGTCGCCCATCCGGTCTGCATTGCGCGCGGTCACCTCGATGAAATAACCCAGCACGTTGTTGTGTTTGATTTTCAACTGGTCGACGCCGGTCTCCGCGCGATAGCGTGCTTCCAGCTCTGTCAGGAGTCTCCGACTGTGGTCCCGCAGGGCCAGTTGTTCGTCCAGTTCCGCGGAACAGCCGGCCGCAATGAACCCGCCGTCCCGGGCAAACATGGGCAGATCCTCGGCCAGCGCACGGGTCAATCGGTCAATGAGCGGGTCGCTGCCGGACAACCGGGCGGCGGCCGCCAAGAGCCCGTCCGGCAAATTCTGCGGAGCCCTCTCCAGCGCGGCCCGCATGTCCCGGGCCGAAACCAGCGCGGACCGGATCGCCGCAAGGTCGCGCGGCCCGCCGCGCCCCACCGTTAGCCGGGACAGGGCGCGTTCCAGGTCCGGAACACCCTGCAGCATCGCGCGAATGTCCTGGCGCCCCGCCGGCCAGTCGAGAAACAGCGCGATCGAATCCAGCCGGCGGTTGATCCGTTCAGGGT